>Ga0255751_10000608_pt1 | contig 33426 bp, 37 predicted proteins | sample 071ome_20_FD_179951 | JGI IMG/M metagenome (GOLD analysis project Ga0255751, IMG submission 179951) | Coastal salt marsh microbial communities from the Groves Creek Marsh, Skidaway Island, Georgia - 071412BT metaG (version 2) | ecosystem: Environmental > Aquatic > Marine > Intertidal zone >... | reverse complement strand
GTAACTTAAATGTTATACACAACAGATCGCCGCTAATACTTAATGAAAACGAGTTAACTATTTGGAACTCCGATGTCGATTCTGATGAAATATATAATCAAATCAATAATTATGACTATTACAAAGTTATATATTATGAAGTTGATAAGGCGGTAAACAATCCAAGAAATAATAATGAATCACTTATAAAAGAATATACAGAAACACCTTTTTAATGAATTCTCAATCACCCATCTACTCATTTAAATTTACAATTTCTTGGATTTTTGTTTATTCAGGAATTGTGTACGTATTGTCACTATATTTACATATTGCTTTAGCAATATATCTTAGCCTCTGGATACTTAATTTGTTAATTGAAGTAGTCGAAAGATTATTGTTAAGATTTGGAACAAGAATTTATACAACGGAAAGATAAAAACGTTTTATAAAAGTTTCTTTTCTTTGTACAATTGAAGTTCTGGGGAATTAGCTCAGCCTGGCAGAGCGCTTCCTTGACATGGAAGAGGTCACAAGTTCAAGTCTTGTATTCCCCACAAATAAATCTACTACTTCATTTAAATCGTGGAAAAAATTGACTTGTTTTTTCTTGGTACTCTTTATATCCAGGTCTTTTCTTCAAAGAAAAGTATTCAGAAGGAACAGCACCAGTTTTATAAACCAAAGTGTCGTACATAAGCTTCGAAGCATACAGTAAACATCCAGCAATTAATATTAAGTTAAATCCAGATATTGTCTGATTGTTTAAAAGTGATGGTACTGAATATAAAATAACACCATTCCAAACCATCCATTCAAAGAAATAATTTGGATGTCGACTATATTTCCACAATCCAACATCACAAACCTGATTTTTGAGACCTTCCTTTTTCTTTGTTCGTAAAAATTTTATTTTCTGACTATCAGCAATTGATTCAAGAATAAAAGAAATTAACCATATAAAAAGCCCTAGATATTCAATAACTGTAAAAGTATTTGAGCTACTTGATCCAGATATAAATATAGGTATTGCTAAAAATATTGCATTAGCTAACCCTTGTGTGATGGCGTCTATCTGAAGTGCTAGTTGAGTATTTGTTTTTCCTTCTTTTTTCCAAACTATTCTTTGATACTCATATCGTGAAAGTTCTTTATTTAAATATCCTTGTTTCCATAATCCAAGAGCACCGATTCCCATTCTTAATCCAATAATTGATACGATGATACTTGCGATAAGCACTCTAATTTCAGATCCATCATTATAGAGATAGTTGACAAGTCCTAATAACACTAAACCCCATGGCCATGCAATATCTACATAACTCATTCTTTGTGTTCTATAGATAGGTATACAAACAACAATAAAAAAGAGGATTGATTGGAACACTAAGTTGATTGAAAGTAATTTGTAAAAATTTGATTGAGTGTATAAAACGAATAATCCTAAAAGGTAGGGAATTAGGGGTCTAAAGTATTTCAACAAAATCTACCACTAGCTTTTGTCGTTATTGATAACAAAATTTATGTATGGGGTATTCAAACCAAGCAATTTTTGATGCTCATAATCAAATTTTTCCGTAAAGCCAGCAATAAAATAATGTTCATTAATATTTTCATTACCATCTACAAATGTTGACAAAGCATTGTCTCTTCGTGCCCAATATGCTTTTTTAAATGTTGGATTCTCACTAGTTTTAAGAGGGTTATAAGAATTTTTAATATCTGTGGATAGTGGCATTAATTCTTCAGATGCTCCCTTGTATTCATCATCAATCTGTATAACGTAGCCACCAAGTTCATATTTAAAGGCTTTAATCCTACAGAATTTATGATATTTATCTTTTTCATTACTCCAGATGCCTTCGATATGGGAGGAGTCAATAAATGCATATTTTGAATCATTTTTAAAAACTATATTTAATAGATACAACGCATCAAAGTAATTTATATATGCATTATCTTCATATAAATTTTTACCATCTTCCATATCAACATGTTAATTACTCAATAAGAATAAAATATAAACATGAGCAGACAGTTAAAAAATATCATCAATTCATTAGCTTTCTTATTAGCAATATATTTAGTTAGTTTTGTTGGTAAAGACATAGAGGCCACTATTTACGGAATTAATGCATTTAGTTTTGTTTTAATAACAGCTGTATTAGTTCAGGTTATCGCTTTTATTCCATCCTATTTATTACGAACTGAAAAAGTGTATGACCTTTTTGGAAGTCTGACATACATAGCTGTAGTGAGTGTTGCCTATACAACAGTTGACAATCCAACTACATTGGACACTCTGATTTTTGTGTATGTATTGATCTGGGCGGGAAGATTAGGGACATATCTATTCAGAAGGGTTCGTAAAGACGGCAAAGATGTTCGATTTGATAAAGCAAAACAACACTTCTTTTGGTTTTTACAATTTTGGATGGGACAAGCATTGTGGGTGTCATTAACCTCTTGTGCAGCAGTAATAGCTATTCTCTCACCTGAACCAGACACTTTGTCTGCTTTTGTTATTGTGGGAGCTACAATTTGGTGGTTTGGCTTTATTTACGAATCTGTTGCAGATTATCAAAAAAGAGCTTTTCGAAAATCTCATGATCCTCATACAGAATTTATCAATACAGGTCTTTGGTCAAGATCTCGTCATCCTAATTATTTTGGCGAGATCACCTTGTGGACAGGAATTTTGATTATGTCACTCCACACTATTACTGGTATTGAGTACGGTGTTATTATTTCTCCTATCTTTGTATATATTCTCTTAACACGTATGAGTGGAGTCAACTTACTAACAGCTATTGGTAAAAAAAGATATGGTCATATATCTGAATATCAAGATTATTTAAACAATACACCTAAACTTTTTCCAAAATTGTTCAGTTAAAAATTATCCAACAGTTCTAATAGCTTATCTTTTTCACCAGTATTCATTTGTACTGTGTAATCTGCTGAAGGGAATGAGCCTCCATCAACATCTTCTTTAAATGCTTGAACAGATTTTAAACGTTCAATCTTCAGTTCATCTTTAATTTTATTGCCATCACCATAAGATTTTGCATGTCGTGGTTTTTTAATTCCCTGTGTTTCTCCACAAATATCTTCAAAAAATAAGAACATAACGTCACCACCAGATCCTGAACCAAGAGAATTAAGTACCAGGGAAGTATGTTTTTTGATTTCCTCTAATGCATCTTCAGCAACACACTCTACTTCAGCTCCAAATGCGCCTGCATTTTCCAATCTTTTTAAATCTTTCAGAATTTCTACAGCTTCTTCTGCTGTTTTACCAACTGTTCTGATGCCGCCATACTTTGTTGACATAGAGGGAACCATTCCAACATGACCCTGAACTTGCATGCCTTCATTGGCAAGCATTTCAACAACTTCATAGCTTCTAGGTGTTAACACAGAATCAGCACCAGCCATAACAGCATCAAATGCTCCTCGTAATATCTCTTCGTTTGTTATAAATCTACCTGCAAATAAAGCAGCTGTTATAAATGTATTTGGAGCACCGTTTCTTACATCTTGATACCAGTCACTTCCTGTAATTATCATGTCAATATCTTGTTCAGCTAATATTTCTGCTTCTTCTCTATTTGCAGCTGTTACTTGGGTCATTTTGACACTATTTTTTTTGTTTTCGATGATATCACCAACGGTTATATTTCTTTGAACCTGTTCGTGGCCAAAAGTGTAGATTCTTTTCATGTAAATATTATACGTGACCACTTGTCTGAAAAACAAGGGGTCGGCAGTTCGATTCTGCCACTGGCAACAATAAAAAGAAAAAATAATTTTAGAAAGAAGGAACAGTAGATTTTGGTGGAGGAAATGTAACTTCTACAGGTAGTTATGACATTTTTGTAATAAAGCTCAGCCCCTCTGGTGCCGGAATTGAATAGTTATAACAATTGAATCTTTCAAAGTTAGTTAATCATTACTTATAATGAGTTGAAATTGAATCCTAATTGATAGCTAAAGGATCTCCATACTCCCAAGTTACACTGCCACCTCGATCTAATTTTTTAATTAAACTCATATCTTCATCATCAATTGTAAAGTCAAGATCAAAATTATTACGCATTCGTTCAATCTTGATACTTTTTGGAAGTATTGCATAATCTAATTGGAGTGCCCACCTTAAAAGTATTTGTGCTTCAGATACAGAATATTTGAAAGCTAACTTTTTGAATGGTGAATCTGCATCTTCACCAGATTTATACATTTCTTCAGTTTTTAGACTATTCTCACCATTTTTATGTCTCCACGTAGAAAGAGGCACAAGACTGCTGTAAGCAATAATATCAATATCATATGATCTTAGATATTTAACTAAATCAGGTTTTTGAGACCAGGGGTGTAGCTCTATTTGATTTGCATCTGGTAAAGGTAAATCATTTTCTAATAATTCATTAATATGTGTTTCTCCCCAGTTAGATACTCCAATTTGTTTAACTCTTCCAGATTCTTTTAAGTCAACTAGTGCTCTCCATTGGTCGAGTCTTTTTTCTTTTGCATGAGGGGAGTGGATAAGATAGAGATCTAAATAATCTAGACCTAAACGTAACATACTTTTTTCAAATGATTTTCGAGCACCATCATAGTTTTTAACTAAATCAAGTTTCATTAAACCGCCTGGCCATAATTTAGTTGTTATAAATATATCTTCTCGTATTAAATCTGTTTCATTGAAGACTTTGTTTAAACCTTTAGCAACACCCTCTTCGTTTCTATATACTGCAGCAGTATCAATATGCCTATAGCCATATTTAATTGACTCAAATGTCATGATTTCTGCTTCTTCAGGAGACATGTTGTAGGTTCCAAGACCAATTTTCGGAACAGTTTGTGAGTAGTTGTTATTCATGTAATGACATTATTATAGCTGTATGGCTGAAAAAGAAATAAGAGAAGCTAGACGTGAGAAACGCAAAAAAATTCACGTGAGTAAAAGAAAAGGTCGCCTCGATTTTCGAACTAATAGAACTGGCAAAAGAAAATAACTTTATAATTTAACATTTTTAAAAGTACCAATTATTTTTTTTAATCATACATTTGTAAATACGATATATAATTCTTTCTTATGTCAAAAGAGAATATACGTAATATTGCAATCATTGCACACGTTGATCATGGAAAAACAACTTTGGTTGACGGTCTTTTAAAGCAAAGTGGTACTTTTAGCAGTCACACTGTTGTTGAAGATCGCGTGTTGGACTCTGGAGATTTGGAAAAAGAACGTGGGATTACAATTACTTCAAAGAACACAGCTATCCACTATAAAGATATAAAAATTAATATTGTAGACACTCCAGGCCATGCTGATTTTGGTGGAGAAGTTGAAAGAAGTTTAAATTTAGTAGACGGAGTTCTATTACTTGTTGACTCTAGTGAGGGTCCTTTGCCACAAACAAGATTTGTATTAAAAAAAGCATTAGAAAAGAACTTACCAGTTGTATTAGTCATAAACAAAATTGATAAACCTGATGCAAGAGTTAATGAAGTTGTACAGGAAACGTATGACTTGTTTATAGATTTAGATGCGAATGATGAACAAATTGAGTTTCCAATTATTTATACAAACGCAAGAGATGGAGTTGCAGTAGAAAACTTAGAAGATGCACCAACTGACTTAACCCCTTTATTTAATTTAATAGTAAATTATTTTGAAGGTCCTGATACATCAGATGAGGGAGTTACTCAGTTTCTTATAACGAATTTATTTTATGATGATTACGTTGGTCAAGTTGCTATAGGAAGACTTGATCAAGGTACATTACAAATTAATGAGAGGTATAGTCTATGTACTATAGACGGAATTAAAAGCAATTTAAAATTATCAGCGTTATATACATTTAAAGGTTTAGAAAAAGAATCTGTAGAGAGTTTAGAATCAGGCGACATTATCGCAGTTGCTGGAATTGATAATATCAATATTGGAGACACCTTATCAGACAACACTGATCCTATTGCTTTACCACGCATAAGTATTGATCAACCAACAGTCTCAATCTTTTTTCATGTTAATAATTCTCCGTTTGCTGGAAGAGAAGGAAAGTTTGTTACTTCAAGAAACTTGATAGAGCGTTTAGAAAAAGAAATTCTTAATAATGTCTCGCTTCAAGTTTCAAGAACAGACAAAACAGATGTTTTTGAAGTTAAAGGTAGAGGAGAGCTTCAAATGGCAGTCCTTATCGAAACAATGAGAAGAGAAGGTTTTGAGTTTATGGTTTCAAGACCAGAAGTAATTACATCTGAGATAGATGGGAAAACTCATGAACCAGTTGAAAATGTTTTCATTGATGTTCCCGAAGAATATGTTGGCAATGTAACAAAAAATCTATCATCAAGAAAAGGAAAAATGACTAGCTTGATGAACAATGGTTTCGGTAGAGCTACTTTAGAGTTTGAAATTCCCTCTAGAGGTTTAATAGGTTTTAGAAATCAGTTCCTCACTGAAACTAGAGGAGCTGGAATAATGAACACATTATTTGATTCTTATAAACCGTGGTTTGGTGATATTCCGCAACGTTCAACAGGTGTCCTTGTTGCAGATAGAGATGGAAAAGTTACAACGTATGCAAGTCTCGCAATGGTTGATAGAGGAATATTGTTTGTAACACCGGGAACAATGGTCTATAAAGGAATGATTATCGGCGAAAGAAATAATGAAGGAGATCTTGTAGTAAATATAACTAAAGAGAAAAAACTTACAAATCACAGGGCGTCAGGATCTGACGATACAGTTCCTTTAAGACCTCCTCAGTTAATGTCTCTTGATCAGTCTTTAGAATTCATAAGTGATGATGAGTTTGTTGAAGTTACTCCTGAAACTATAAGATTAAGAAAATCAGATTTGAATGTAAAAACGTAATTATATAATTACACCTTCTTTTTTCAAAAGCCTTCTCTTTTGATCAATTCCACCTTTGCCACTGTATCCACCTAATTTTCCATCTGTTCTTACAACTCTATGACATGGAATTATTGGTGGTATTGGGTTCTTTCCGCACGCATTAGCTACTGCTCTAGAACTATTAGGTTTACCAATATTTTCAGCTAGCTCTTTATATGTTCTCGTTTGGCCAGAAGGAATTTTGGCAATTTCCTTCCAAACTAAAATCTGAAAATCTGTACCTTGTAATTTTTCTATTAAATCTTTAGTTATTGAATTAATTTAAATAATCCTTTCTCTGGCTTGTGTACTCTATTTGGGTATTTTTGAATTAACTTCCATACACAACCATTGATCGTTTTAGGATGAAAATCTGGATGATTGTTTTCTAGGGTTTTATTTAATTCAGTCCAGCTTATTCCATCCTCTAAATGCTCTTCTAGAATCTTAAAAATAGATATATATATTTGACCAGTTATAGTGTTTTCATTTACACCTAAATCATTCATAAACCTATTTTATATTGTAGATTTAACATATGAAAACAATTGGTCTAATTGGCGGTATGTCTTATTCATCTACTATTACATACTACGAAAAGTTAAATAAATTAACCTCAGATCATTTTGGAGATTTAACAACACCAAAAATACTATTAAGTTCAGTGAATTTTGGTGAAATAGAAAAACTACAGCATGAAAATGACTGGATAACATTAGGCCAAATAATGAATGATGAAGCTAAATTATTAACTTCATCAGGAGCTGAGGTGTTAGCGCTTTGCACAAATACAATGCATAAGTTAGAAGAAGCAATGTTAAAAGATGTTGATACAAACTTTATACATATTGCAAACCCTACAGCTCAAATGATTAAGAATTCTGGATACTCAAAGCCTGCATTGCTTGCGACAAAATTTACTATGGAGGAAGAATTTTATATTTCTAAACTAAAAGAGTATTCACTCAATCCAATTATCCCTTCTAGTGAAGATCGAACACTCTTGCATGAAATTATTTATGATGAATTATGTTTCAATGTTTTAAAAGATGAAAGTAGAAAACTTTTTAGTCAAATCGTAGAAAATGTTAAATTACTTGGAGCAGATTCTGTAATTTTAGGGTGTACCGAAGTTGGACTTTTAATTAATATAGAGAATTCATCGCTACCCGTTTTTGATACAGTGGATCTTCATTGTGAAGCAATTATTCAAAATATTTTAAAATAGATTTAAGATTCTTTTTTCGCTAGTTCTTTTCTAGAAAAGTAGATAATAACTGGAATCAAAACAAAGTTGGGGGAAACCCAGTTAAGCCAATCTTGTGTGAATAAATCAATAGTTACCCAAAATGCTGTTGTAGTAGCTATCGTTGCACTCAACATCAATATCAAATGCAAATTAGTTCTATCATAAAAATTTGGTTTTTCAGTCTTTCTGAATCTAAAACTATCTCTAATACCAAAAGCTAGAGAGATAGTTCCAAATACAACTGAAGTTATCCACATTGAATCATCATTTAAATAAGATTGAACAGCCAATGCATATAATCCAAAAGCTGTAAGAAGAATAAACGCGGCAAAAAGTTTGTCAATATTTTCTCTAGCACCTTTTCTATTTCTACCTTGTCTATATCCAGCAAAAGCTAAATAAAATGAAAAGATAGCCACAACAAATAAAAATATATTCAAACCACCAAGTAAACTCATAGGAACAGCAGTTATAAAAATGGTTGACATCCCGTAAACATAAATTATTCCTAATTGTTTATGTCTTTTATTACCTTTTTTTATGAACAGTAAAATATAAGCAATGCTTAGTGAAACAAACCCTGCAAAAATATGTATATAGAGCAGTGGTTTTTCTATTGCTAGGTACGTACCATCAATAAGAGTCATAATGAGAAATTCTTTTATCTGAAAATATTATAGTAAATTTTTTTACTTTGAAATTTCAATGAGGTACGCAGTTTCAATAATATTGTTATTAGTTAAGGCAGATAAATTGAAACTATTGTTTGATTCCAAAGCATTCTTATATGGGATTGGTCCTTTTAAAAATGTAAAACCTGAAAGTGGACTTATAGAACCAAAAGCAATAAAGTCATAATGCCTCGATTCTTTTAGATAGAAACTTTCCGCCTTATATCCGTTTCTACTAATCTGATCCTTATATACATCAAACTCTGGTGTTACCACTCCTGGTTCAAATCCTCTGTACCAGTCTTGTGAGTATATCCAGTATGAGTCAGAAGGCATATTTAAAATACCAAGTTTAGCTGTCAATGGTGTAAAAAATGGATCTTGTAAAATCATTGTTTGACATGGATTATTAGAACAGTATAAATATATTGACCCACCTCCAGTAGAGTGTCCAATTAATGAGATATCATTAAAGTCTGCATAGTTCTTAAATAATGTATTTAAATTCTCAGATAATGAAGTTTCTTGAAGATAACTTAAAGTGTCTTCAATATCTAATGCCATAGCATTCATGACATTGAATATGTTTGATGACACATCACTAGATCCAGTATTGTAAATAGTTTTATCCGGTAAATTAGTAAACATAGCTAACCCTGTATGGTCAATTGCTATAACGATATATCCTTGAGAAGCAAGATTCATTAATTGTTCTGCAGCAAAAAATTTTGTTCCTGCCCACCCATGAGAGTAGACAACAACAGGAAGTTTTTCGTCGATAGGTACTATATTTTCAGATACTTGAAAATTGATTAATGATAGATGTTCTAAGATTACTTCTGGAATATTTAATCCCCAAGTTCTGTTTAGGTACTGAACAATTATTCCGCCAACTTTACCTTCATCTCTAACTAACTGAACATAGTCAGTTTCTTCATTACTTGGATAATAGACGTCAACCATTAACTCTCTTTTGGATCCCGGTTCTAAATTACTTAACTCAACAAATGCTTGTGGGTTCTCTTTATCTAGGAGGATGTATATTTCCTCATAACCTACAGAGTATTTAAAATTTTCTATTTCGAAAGTAGGTATTGGGAAAACGAAATTGAGTACTACAGCAATTACGAATATCAGAAACATGAATAAAGAGGAAAGTCTAGCTATATATTTGTTAAATATTTTAGAAGAATATGTAAATCTTACAGAGTATGCAAAGATTATGAAATATATCGGCATATATTGCCATTTATATCCAACAACTATGATTTGAGCAATTGCTGTTAGTACCCCAAGGTACATTGAGAAAAGAAACACTCTTTGTGGAATGAATTTATAAACTATTAATTCGAAAGTGAAGAGCAGTATTGCAATATCGAAAAAATCCATAATATGAGATTAATTAGTTCTGAAAATTAATATCTATCTGTTCTTCCTTGAAATATTTTAGATAACAAGCTCTGCTTGTCATTCACGGGATTCCGATCTTTGAAACGTTTTTGATCGTAGTTTACTTCTTGAGTATCTGCTTGTATTTCATCATTTAAATCTTCTAAGTCCACTACGTCCGATTCAAAGTTATTATTTTCATTAACTTCATCGTTTGTTTTTTTAAAAGGACGTAAAAGAAAATAATTTATTAATAATATAATTATTACTCCGCCAATAGTTTCTTCTGTAGGTACATCATTTTCATAATCTGACAAGATTCCATTAAATGCAGAAATTGTAAAAAATAAAGCTAAAAATTTTCTAATAGGTCGCCTAGTTGTATTTTTTTTCATTTAAAAATTATTTTAGTCCAAAATTTGAAATTTGATATTAGTTGGAAATTAATGACTGCTTCCCTTACAAGGAAGAAGTCACAGGTTCAAATCCTGTAGCGCCCACAAGGGTTTTTCAGAAATCTTTACAAATATATATCCAAAAGACACCTAGAAGACACCGCTTCTATAGAGTTTCATTTGGTAATATACATTTAGTTATGGAATTAGATTTTGAATTTGAGTTAAGCAAAGGAAAACAAAACTCACTTGGAGAGACATTAAAAGTAGTAGAACATATTCAAAACAATATAAAAGAAATTGATAAATTATTCTTATGTTTTTTTTCTAACAATTCTTTAGTTGCAATGAGAGCTATGAATGCAACAAAAAGAATAATAAAAGGTGATAATCATATTTTTGTTGAAAATAAAAAAAGATTCATAGATGAGTTTTCAGAGTCTGAACATAATGTAGTCAAACTTGGGCTTATTACAATTTATTATGATTTCATTTCATATTTTGACGATAAAGAATACAAAGTTATTAGTAAAAATGCAATGAGTTGGGTGGAAAATAGTAAAGACTGGATGATACTTGCTCAAGGTTTAAAACTTCTAAATAAATTATCCAATTCAGACGAAATATTGAAGTCAAATGTTATAAGTATCGCAAGACAATTAAAGAATGATGAAAGAAAAGCTGTTAGATCTCAGGCACAAAAAATTTTAAAAGACACCTAAAAGACACCAAAATTTTCTAAAACTGTAGATACTCTCTGATAGCGTCTGATATCTTTTTAAAAGAGCTTGAGTTCATTGACTCTATAAATTGATACTCTCTGATACTACCTAGTATTTAATGGTTCTTTCCTTACAAGGAAGAAGTCACAGGTTCATATTTATTGATTTTATTATAAATAAAAGTCAATGAATACGGCCTTTATGGCCACGTTTTCACGTGATAAAATTAGTATATGGATAAATTTGATAGAGAATTAGATGCATTAGATTACCAGATAGCATTTTTTAGTACATTTGGTTTAAATGGTTCTGAGATAGCAAAGCAGTTAGGAAAACATAAATCAAGCATAAGTAGACGACTTCATAATAATTTATTAACAGCTGAAATAAATTATAGAAGAAATCAACTTTACGATACATACGGTGCAAAATATGCAACTTTTGTTCATTTAGCTCTGGATAGAGGCATTGAAATGTTAAGAAATGGGGAACCAATATCATTTAAAGAAATAAATGATATTTCTAAAGGATTTAGCCAAATGTATTTTAAAGATGTTCCTTATAGAGATGAAGATCCTGCATTCTTAGCTATAAAAAATTATTGTAGAGATTTTAATATAGATGCTAATGAATTAGCTACACTTGCAATGAGATTTCTAGAAGACGAATATAAAGATAAGAAAAAATCAGCATAATGAAAATATATATACAGGCAAGAGGTAGTTACGAAACATTGCTTTCCTTATCCACATGGGCAGAGGAAAATAAAATTGAGAGAATTGGTTTACCTGATCACTACATAGTTGGAAAGCAAAGACACGATAAAGACAATCCGGCACCAGCATTAGATTTACTTACTGCAAGCGCAGGTTTAGTTCGAGATACAGAGAAAATGGTTTACTCTATTCTTGTTTCTCCGATAACTTTTAGGCATCCAAGTGTACTTGTAAAGATGGCATCTACGATTAATGAAATGGCTCCAAATAGATTTAGACTGGGTGTTGGTACAGGTTGGTTAGAGATTGAACACGAACTTTTTGGTATACCTTTTCCAGATTTAAAAACTAGATTTGAGATGTTAGAAGAATCTCTTATTTACATAAGAGAAGCTTTATCAGGGGATAATCAAGGATTTAAAGGGGAGTATTACCAATTAGAAAAGTTTCCTGTAGAGCCAGCAATTTTGTCGCAAATTCCAATAATTATTGGTGGTGGAGGAAAAGTAAAAACTCCAACATTAGCGGGTAAGTATTCTGAAGAATTTAATATCTATGCAGGTCCAAAAGAGACCTTGGAAAACAGCATAAATTTATTTAAAACAGTAGCTCAGGAAAAAGAAAGGGATATTAATTCACTTGAAATTACAACAGCATGCCCACCAGTCGTTGGATTAACAAAAGAAAGTGTTGATAATTCACTCATAACAGCTGCAAAAGCACTTATTCAACCAGAAGATGAAATAGCAAAAAACTGGAAAGAACGAAGTTATTTATATGGAACACCTGAAGAGGTTGCCTCTACTTTATCTATGTGGCAGGAAGTTGGTATAGGAGCTGTTTATTTGCAACTTCTTGATCTTGAACCCTCAAAGAGAGATGAAACCGTTGAAGTTATAAATCAGGCTATAAATTTACTATAAATACAAAGAAAACTTTTTGTATCATGTATTATTATTTCGTCTTGTAAAAGACAAAGCGATTAAGGAGAAATATGCCGAAAGGCAAAGTTAAATGGTTTAACTCAACCAAAGGATACGGATTTATTGCACCTGATGATGGTGGAGAAGACGTATTCGTACATATGTCTGCAGTAAGAAATGCAGGTATGCAAGATCTTGAAGAAGATCAAGTTGTTGAATTTGAGTTAGTTCAAAACAACGGAAAAACATCTGCTGAGAATCTTAAATAGATTAGAAGTTAAACTGTTTTACAACCGGTGGCTTGTCTGCCGGTTTTTTTTATCCTAATAGAATCCTTAGAGATAATAAGATAGAAACTATAACTAAAACTGGACGAACAACTTTCTCACCATTTTTTATAGCAAATCTTGATCCAGTATATGCACCTGCTATTTGAGCTACTGCCATGGTTAGTCCAAGCGTCCAGATTACATATCCTTGAACAGCAAAAATAATAAACGCAGCAAAATTTGATGCAAAGTTAAGCAATTTAGTGATTGCTGTAGCTTCCATAATGTTTGCACCTTTAATTATTATGAAACTCAATACAAAGAACGAACCTGTTCCTGGTCCAAAAAATCCATCATAAAAGCCAATTGCAAAGACAAATAAATTAAAAATTATAAGAAGTTTGGAGTTTTGAGTTACTCCGCTCGGGCCTTTATTTGTTATAAAGAAGATTGCTGCGCCTATTAATAAAACAGGGATAACTGACTCTAATGTTTCGTTAGATATTCTGCTTACTAATAAAGTTCCAATACTAGAACCTACAAATGAAAGAATGAAATAAATTTTTCTTTTTTCTTCTTTTAGCAAACCGTTTTTGTAGTAGTTATATGTTGAAGTAAACGTACCAAAACAAGATTGAAATTTATTTGTAGCTAACACATTCAAAGGTTGGATGCCTACTAATAACATAGATGGAGTTGTTAGTAATCCACCTCCACCTGCTATTGAATCAATTAATGATGCAAAAAAGGCAACTATAAACAAAATAAGATAAACTGTTGATTCTTCGTATGCAAATTCCATAATTTTTAATCATTTTATGCCCGTTAATTAATAACGTTATCAAATACTACGAATACTATAAAAACGTATAGGATTACAGCATACTCATAAGAATGTTTTTACAATAAATTTATGAAATATTTTGGAGCAATTGATCAAGGAACAACAAGTTCTAGATTTATAGTTTTTAACGATCAAGGAGAAATTGTTCATCAACATCAAGAAGAGTTTACACAGTATTTACCAAATGAAGTCTCTGTAGAACATGACCCAATTGAGATATGGGAATCTGTTGTTTCCTGTATATCTAAAGTTGATAATGAATTTGATATATCTCAATTAGATAGCATTGGTATAACAAATCAAAGAGAAACTACAATAGCTTGGAATAAAAAAACTGGTGAACCTTTTCATAATGCATTAGTTTGGCAAGACACTAGAACTCAAAATATTTGTGATGAAATTAAAGAGATTCAAAATATTAAACATGATTTAGAGAAAACGGGCTTACCAGTAGCAACGTATTTTTCATTAACAAAAATATTATGGCTTATACGTAATGTAGAAAATATTCAAAATGAATTAGAAAATAATAACGTTTGTTTTGGAACAATTGACAGTTGGCTTTTGTATAAATTGACTGGTACACATATAACAGATGTTACAAATGCTAGTAGAACTTTAATGATGGATTTAGAAACTCTAAATTGGTCAGAAAATATAACGGATGAGTTAAATATACCAATATCATCACTGCCAACAATCAAGCCATCATTATCAAATTTTGGTACAAATACAGAAATTCTTAAAGACACGCCGATTTCAGCTGTATTAGGAGATCAACAAGCAGCATTGTTTGGTCAAAACTGTCTCAACGAAGGTGAAGTAAAAAATACTTACGGAACTGGTTGTTTTGCTTTAACTAATACTGGTAGTGAAATTGTAAAATCTTCGAATGGTTTACTTAGTACTGTGGCTTATCAAGTTGAAGGAGAAGATGCACAATATGCATTAGAAGGTTCAGTAGCAATAGCTGGAGCCGCTGTTCAATGGTTAAGAGATAATCTAAATATTATTTCGGAAAGTTCTGAAGCAGAAGCATTAGCGTCTGAAGTTGAAGACAACGGAGATGTATATTTTGTACCAGCTTTTTCAGGCTTATTCTCACCTCATTGGGATGAGACTGCACGTGGAGTTTTAGTAGGATTATCTAGATATTCAAACAAGTTTCATATTTCTAGAGCAGTTCTTGAATCAGTTGCATATCAATCTTACGAATTGTTAGAAGCTATGGAAAAAGATACAGATCTTAAATTTTCAAAAGTAAGTGTTGATGGAGGAATGATTGCAAATAATTTATTGATGCAATTCCAAGCTGATATTTTTAATAAAGAAGTTGTTTCTCAAAAAATTAATGAAATAACAGCTTTAGGTGCAGCTGCTGCTAGCTACATTTATGCAAATAATCTTCCTTTGAAAACTATGGAATCTTTTGTTTCTAGTTCATCAACCTGGTCTCCAAATATTGAAAGTAAGTTAAGAGAAAAATATATACAAAAATGGTCAAAAGCTATAAGCAAAGCAAAAGAATGGATTTAATAAAATTATTAATTTATGTGTACATTGGCTTTTTCGTACTTGCTGGAATTAATCATTTCTTAAATCCACAATTTTATGAACCATTAGTTCCTAAATTTATTCCATTTCCTCAATTAACGCATCAATTAACAGGAGTCATTGAAATAATTGCACCATTATTTTTATTAACTAAATATAGAAAAGAAGCTGCTCTTTTTATGATTATTTTTCTTGTTTTAATATATGGTGCAAATTTGTACGTTTGGGTTAACAATCTTCCATATGGAAATCGTTATTTTTCAAACACTCAACATTTCTACAGATTTCTTTTACAAATAGCATATATTTTTATAACTTATTTAATTTATAGATATGAGTAATTTACAATTTCCAAAATCTTTTATTTTCGGTACAGCCGTAGCTTCTTATCAAGTTGAAGGAGGAATTTACAACAATGATTGGACACATTGGGAAAATCAAGAAAATTCCATTTGTGCAGAACCATGTAATGAAGCTTGTAAGCATTTTGAACTATTAGATGATGACATACAATTAATTAAAAATCTTGGTATTAAAGCATTTAGATTTTCAATTGAGTGGAGTCGAATAGAGCCAAAAGAAGGTGAGTATGACAAGGAGCAAATAGATCATTATGTCAATAAAGCACAAAAACTTTTAGATAATGATATAACCCCCATAGTGACTTTTCATCATTTCACTTCACCAGAATGGTTAATTGATAGAGGAATGTGGGCATCACCAGACACTGTTAATGCTTTTGTTAACTATGTTGATATCATGATGCAACATTTATCAAAAGATATTGTGTACTTCAATACAATTAACGAACCAGGTATATTTTCAATGTTTGGTTACTTTTCAAATCAAAAATTTCCTCCTGGAATACAAAATGAGAAAACATTTATAAAAGCTTCTGACAATATTATCAAAGCTCATAAAGAGGCGTTACAAACAATAAAAAAGAATAATATAAATGCCAAAGTTGCAATGACGCATGCACTACATGAATGGGATGATGATGATAAAAGTGTACTCAATCAATATATTAAATATCACTTAGAAGATAAATTCTTTTTTGCATCAGATGAAGATGATTACATAGCATTGCAAACATATTCAATAAAAAGAACAAGTCCAAATATATTTTTTCGAGGAATATCTTGGCTACTCATAAAAATTCCAGTGTTTAGAAACCGATTGCTTCCTAAGTTTCTTGATACATTTTCTGGTAGAAATGATTTTGTAACACCAAATGTAAGAACTACAAAAATGGGATATGAATACAGACCACAAGCTGTTCTTTACAACCTTCACAGAATTCATAAACAATTTCCAGATAAAGAAATTTTTATAACTGAAAATGGAATAGCAACTGACGATGATAATGAGAGAATAGAGTTCGTAACAGATGTTCTATCTGATTTACATAAATATAACGAAGAGCATGGCAAGATTGTAGGTTATTTATATTGGTCATTATTAGATAATTTTGAATGGGATTTAGGATATCAAATGAATTTTGGACTAGTAGAAGTCGATAAAACTGATTTCAGTAGACACCCTCATAAATCTGCAAAATGGTTTGGTGAAATCTCAAGAACAAACAATTTATCAAAGTAAAAAAATCTTTTTAGAATTTAATCATGTATATTATTGCAGGATCAACAGGAACTCTAGGTAGCTCAATTGCAGAATTTTTATCTCAAAACAATGACATACACCTCATAGGAAGAGATAATCAAAAACTAGAATCTCAGGCAAGTACATTAAATTGTTCTTATACAGTTATTGATCTTAATAATCCTATTGAACCTAGAAAGTTTTCAAAAATTATTGAATCTGATATTGAAATAAAAGGTTTGGTAAATTGTATTGGTTCCATTTTAATTAAACCTTTGCATGGAACATCTATAGATGAATTTAACGATGTAATAACAACAAATCTATTTTCATCTTATTTATTGTTAGCATCATTCGCCAGAAGAATGAAAAATGGCTCAGCTATTTTCTTTTCTTCCGTTGCAGGTTCAAAAGGCTTGTCTAATCATGAAGCTATTGCTGCAGCAAAAGCTGGTATTGAGGGTTTTGTACGTTCAGCTGCTGCAACCTACGCAAAAGATAATTTAAGAGTAAACGCTATTGCCCCGAGCATTATGGATTCAAATATGTCTCAAAAGATTCTTTCATCTGAAGCAGCTATTGAAGTATCTAAAAACATGCATCCTATTTCGAAAATTGGTGATGCTGGTGATATACTTCCTGTTGTAAATTGGTTACTTAGCGACGATGCTAAATGGGTAACTGGACAAACAATACATGTAGATGGAGGATTGTCTACTGTAAAACCTAGGTAGGAGCTTTATGTCTGAAAAGAAATATTTAGAAACACATGAATGGTATTCACTTGAAGAAAATATAATAACAGTTGGTATATCTGACTTTGCTCAAGGCGAACTAGGAGATATTGTTTTTGTTACCTTGCCTGAAGTTGGAGAAGTATTTAATAAAGGTGATTCGATTGTTGAAGTAGAGGCAACCAAAACTGTTGCTGAAGCATATGCACCTATGAATATTGTAATTACTGAAGTAAATTCTCAACTTGAAACTGAACCTGAGCTTATTAATTCAGATCCAGTTGGAGACGGTTGGATGGTTAAAGCTGAAGTAAAAGAAGTAGACGATTCTGGTATGACATATCAAGAATATGAAGCTTTTATTTCTTAATGTCTGAACTAAAAACTACTTACCTTTACAACTTTCATACTTCACAAAATGCCAAGATGATTGATTTTGGTGGGTGGTCCATGCCGTTTTCCTATGACGGTACATTAAAAGAACATAATTATGTACGTGAAGATTCTGGTTTTTTTGATGTTTCTCATATGGGACGTTTAAGATTACAACAAGACCAGATGGAATTGATAAATTCATTAATTTGCTCTGAACTTACATCCATAGAAAATACAAAAGCTTTATATTCTCTATTTTTAAATGAAAGTGGTAATGCTTTAGATGATGTAATATTTTGGAAATTTGACAACGATCTAATTCTTATTTGCAATGCAAGCAATACAGAAAAAATAACAAATCATTTAGCTTCACATAATGTAAATTTTGATAATTTAACTTCTGACACAGTTTTAATAGCTGTCCAAGGTAAAACTGCTATTCAAAAATTAGAAAATAAATTTAACATTCCAGAAAAATTTAGTACAGGAAGAATTGATAAGTTTACTTATGCTCGAACTGGTTATACCGGGGAAGACGGAATTGAAATTATGTGTTCAAATGATGATGCAGAAGAATTAATAAATTATTTAATAACAATTGATATAAAACCTTGTGGTTTAGGCTCTAGAGACACATTGAGACTTGAAGGGTCATTACCACTTTATGGTTTTGAATTAACTGAAGATATATCACCAGTTGAAGCAGGTTTAAAATGGACTATTACAAATAAATCCAACTACTTAGGTAAAGACAAGGTTGATGATCAAATAAATTCAGGTAAGCATAAATATTTAAAAAGATTTACGTTAAATGGCCGTCAAATTGCAAGGACAGGCACGGAAGTATTTTGTGATAATGTAAAAGGTTTAGTTACTTCAGGAAATTTTTCTCCTGTTTTACAAGTTCCAATTGGCTTTGTTTTGTTTGAATCTAAACCTCCTGTCGATTTAGTAAATTTTGATATACGTGGTAATTTATTAGAGGGAAATTTGTTAAAAAAGAGGTTCTTAAGTTAATGTTTGTACCACACTCTGAAATCGATTTAAAAAAGATGTTCGAAGAGCTTTCTATAAGTTCGCTAGAAGATCTATTTACTCACATACCTGAAACTCTCAAGCTAAATGATGGTCTAAATTTACCTCAATCTTTATCTGAACTAGAAGCTATTCAACACTTTGAAACTGTTCAGAAAAAGAACACGCAAGATTTAGTTTGTTTTGCTGGTGGTGGTCATTATGATGTTTATCTTCCTCATACAGTAAAAACTCTCACCATGAGACCAGAATTTATGACTTCTTACACACCGTACCAAGCAGAAATTTCTCAAGGTATTCTTCAAATTCTTTTTGAGTACCAATCATTAATTTGTGATCTAACAGATATGGAACTTGCAAATGCTTCTTTGTATGATGGAGCAACATCTATTGCTGAAGCGATATCAGTAGCAATAAATAAAACAAAAAGAGATGGGGTAGTTGTATCAAGTGGATTGAATCCTAATTCAAAAGCAGTTATCAATACATTAATTGATACAAGCAAGTTTGATATTAAACATGTTGAGCTTAAGAATTATTTATTCCCTGACGATTATGAATTTTCAGAAGAAGACGCTGCTTTTGTTGTTAGTCTTCCTCATTACGAAGGTTCAGCTCAAGATTTAACAGAAATAGTTACAAAAGCTAAACAAGCTGGTGTTGTAACAATTTGTTACGTAGATCCTTCTATGCTTGGAATTTTAAAAACGCCTGGTTCTATGGGTTTTGATATAGTAGTTGCTGAAGGACAATCTATGGGTTCTCCATTATCTTTTGGCGGTCCTACAGTTGGTTGGTTTGCTACTAGAAAAGATTTAGCTCGATTAGTTCCTGGAAGAATTATTGGTGAATCCCGTGATTCTAACAATACTAAAACTTACGTTATGACTTTAAGAGCAAGAGAACAAGATATTAGAAGAGAAAAAGCATCGTCAAATATTTGTACTAACCAAACATTAAATGCTGTTGGTTCAACTATTCATTTGTCTTGGTTAGGACCTCAGGGATTATATGAAATTGGTTATCAGGCTACTCAAAAAGCATCATATATGAAAAATCAATTAGTTGAAAAGGGTTATAACATTCCTAATGCTGGTACTTCACTAAGAGAATTCTTAATTGAAACAAACAAAGATGCCGCTGAAGTAATTAGTGCAATGGGTAGTCATGGATATTTAGCGGGTATTAAATATTCAGAAAATCAAATATTGGTCGCATTAACTGAGAAGAGAACAAAAGTTGAAATAGATGACTATATTGAAAAGTTAGTTGAGGTTGACAATGTATAGTGGTGGAAATGCAAGTTCACTTCCTTTAGTTGGAGGTGCACCAGAACCTACAATAAATCAATTATCTAAACCTGGTAGAAGAGCTTCAAGATTTCCTAAATTGGACGTCCCTGTAACTGAAATTAACAATTCAGCAATAAGAAATGACAAACCAAGTCTTCCTGAAGTATCTGAACATGATTTAGTTATGCATTACTCTCGATTAGCTCATAGAAATTTCGCAGTAGATGTTGGTTTTTATCCATTAGGTTCATGTACGATGAAATATAATCCTAGATTTGCTGATTATGTTTCAGGTTTATCTACATTTGCAAATTCTCATCCTGCAACACCATCTGAATTTACTCAAGGCAATCTAGAAATCTTATTTGAACTTGAAAAATATTTGATAGAAATCTCAGGCATGGATTATGCAACTTTCCAACCACCAGCAGGAGCTTCTGGTGAATTAACTGGATTGCTAATTATAAAAAAATACTTAGAAGAAAATGATTTAGGTCACAAAGATGAAATTGTTGTACCAGACTCCGCACATGGAACTAATCCAGCATCTGCAAGAATGGCTGGTTTTAAAGTTGTTGAAGTTTCTACAGACGTTAGGGGAATGGTAAATATTGATGACCTTAAAGAATTAGTGAATGAAAATACTGCTGGTTTAATGTTGACTAATCCAAATACAGGTGGTTTGTTTGAAGAAAATATAATGGAGATTTCAAACATTATTCATGATGCCGGTGGATTGGTTTATTACGATGGTGCAAATTTAAATGCCATTGTAGGAGTTTGTAGGCCTGGAGATATGGGGTTTGATATAGTTCATTCCAATTTGCATAAAACATTTGCAACACCCCATGGTGGTGGTGGTCCAGGATCAGGTCCTGTTGCTGTAAAATCATTTCTAAAAGAGTTTTTACCTGGACCTATAGTTGTAAAAGAAAATGATAGATATGAGTGGTATACACCTACTTCTTCTATTGGAAGAATGCATGGATATCATGGAAACTTCTTAGTTGCACTTCGTGCTTTAGTTTATATGAAATTACTTGGTAAATCAGGATTAGATAATTTAGGAGCGTATGCAGTATTAAATGCAAGATATTTAAGTTCTATTGTTTCCAAAATAATTCCTTTAGCTTATAACGAACCATGCATGCATGAATTTGTTGCTACAGTAAAAGATCTTAAAAAATCACACAAGATAAAGGCTTATGATGTAGGTAAAGCTTTGCTTGATAAAGGTTTTCATTCGCCAACTATATATTTTCCTTTAATTATTGAAGAAGCTTTAATGTTTGAACCTACAGAAACTCAATCAGTAGATACTCTAGATGATTTAGCTGAGACATTAAAAGTTATTGTTGAAGAACTGCAAGGTGAAGATGTATCATTAGAGTCTTATCCTAAAAATTTACCTGTAGGTAGACCAAATGAACTAATACCTGCAAAACACTTAACAGTTAACTGGGGAGATTTTGAACTTCTTGAATTAACTGAATAAGATATATTTATGTATCCTTCCAAACTCGAAATTGATAGAAATATCAGTAAGTTGAGATTAAATGCAAAAGAATTTGCAACTATTAGCAATGAAGAGTTGGCTGTTCTATTTCAAAAAGTTATAGACAATATAAAAACAACTTCTTATTACTGGATATCAATTGCTTCAGAAAATAAGGGTTATACAAAAAAACAAAGTCAAGGAGAAGATTGGGTTTCTGGTCCTTTCTCAACAATTCTTGCAATAGAATATTATATAAAATATCTAAATGGTGAAGCTGAGTTAAATGAGCGTAACTTTAATACAAGTGATAATTCTTATCATGTTTTCCCAAACAACTTCATAGAAAGACTTACATTTCCTTTTGTTAATGCCAAAGTCTTATTCAATAAAAACTTAGACTTCAATACAATTAGCACTTACAGAGGTTTTGCAAATAGATATAAATCTAAAACGCCAAAAATAACACTTGTTTTAGGCGCAGGAAATGTATCTTCTATACCTTTATTGGACTCTTTTTTTCATATGCTAGCTCATAAATCTACTATTTATTTAAAACTGAATCCTGTTAATGAGTACTTACTGCCCGTATTTGAACAAATATTAATGCCTTTTATTGATAAAGGCTATCTTGTTCTTTCTAAAGGCGATATGCAGGCATCTCAATATTTATGTGACCACGAAACGTTTAATCATATACATTTAACAGGTTCTAATTTTACTTATGAACAAATTGTTTATAAAAAAATTTTGAATGATAAAGAGCGTAAAACTAAAACTCTTAAAAAATTAAATAAAACACCAATTACTACAGAACTAGGAAATGTTACTCCATTTATTATTCATCCTGGAAGTTGGACTAAAAGTGAACTCAAATATCAAGCAAGAAAAATTGTCACAGCAAAATTAAATAATTCGGGTTTTAATTGTATTGCAGCTCAAGTAGTTATCATGCCTAAAGGGTGGCGACATGGTTCAACATTAAAAAAATACATTAATAAATATCTAAAAAAAATAGGTGATACAGCTCCTTATTATCCAGGCTCTACAAATTTATTAGAAGATTTAAAATTAAATTCAAATTATGAGCAAATCAATGATGCTACATGTAAAACACCATTTCTTGTTTCTAATATAGAATCTCAGCCTGTTTATAAAAAAAATGAAGTTTGGTCAAGTGTCTTATATTTTAAAGAATTAGATCACACCGATGCAAATGATTATGTAAGTAAAGCAGTGTCTTATGTCAACGATGAACTATGGGGTAATTTAGGAGCTTCAGTACTTTTTAAAGATCATAATAAAAAAAGAAATTCTAAATATTTAAATAGATACATTGATGAGTTACATTACGGAACAGTAGCAATTAATGAATGGTCAGCAATAGCATATGTTGTTCCAACGATGCCTTGGGGAGGATATCCAGGAAATCCAGATTATGATATTCAAAGTGGGCAAGGTTTTGTTCACAATGCTTATTTGTTAGAGTCTCCTTTAAAAGGGGTTGTTCAAACTAAGTTCAGGCTATCTAGATTAATCGATCCTCCTTGGTTTATTACTAATAAAAAGAGTCATAGAATTTTTAAAAATTTAACTTACTATCAAGCATCGAAGTCCAAATTAAATCTATTTAAATTAATATTCTCTACACTAGTATAAAAGTATGAAAAAAAGCTTGATTCTAATTTTGTTGTTAACTCTAGTTGCATGTGGTTCATCAGCTGAAGAGGATGTTATTAATTCAGAAACTCAATCTGAAGTAACAACTACCACATTAAACAATACATCAACTGATAGTAATGAATCAACTACAACTACTGAACCAGTTATTCAATATGTTTTTGATGTTGAAAAGATGTCGCCACTTACTGGAAAAGAGTTAACACCTGAGATTTGGTTAAAACGACCTAGAAGAGTGATAGCTTTTAAAATTGATAATAATATAAATGCTCGACCACAATCAGGTCTTCAGGAAGCAGATTCGGTTCATGAAATTTTAGTAGAAGGCGGTATGACAAGATTTCTAGCTTTCTTTTTAGACAATACATCTAAATACTTAGGACCAATTAGGTCTGCAAGACCAACAGATCCAACATTAGTTAGACCTTATGGCGGTACTTTAGTTGTCTCTGGAGCTACTGATGGGCTTATTCCTGCTATTAGAGAATTAGGCGTGCCTGTTCTTGAAGAACAAAATGCACCAACAATGTTTAGAATATCTTCACGAAAAGCACCACACAACTTATATGCTGATACTGAATTGGTGAGAGAACGCATAAATGATCGTGGTTTTTACTTTTTACAACCTGGTCCACAACCACTATATCCTTTTGGATTAGATCAAAATAATTGGATTAATGGAGCAGAAAAAATTACTATTAAATATTCAGAATTTACAACTGTAATTTGGAAAAAAGATGGTGATAAATATGCAAGGTTTATTATTGATAATTATTCAGACAATAAGGAAGCTGTTGCTCATAATTTTATTACACAAGAAGGTAACACAGACATATTGAAAACAGAATCTATTGTAATTCTCCAAGGTCCACTTTATAAAGACACTGCTACAACATTACCGAGCGTACTAACTGTTGGAGTTGGTGATGCTTATGTCTTTAATAATGGCAAGTATATAAAGGGAACATGGAGAAGGGGAGATATTACTGATACATTTGTCTTGTTTGATGAAAATCAAGATCCTATTGAAGTACCACCAAGTTCTCAATGGGTACACATTTTACCGAATGAAGGCGAAGTTAAAATCGAAGATTAAAATAATAAAGTGCTTAACTTTATTTACTCCTTAATACTTTCGTCACTATTAATCCCTCAACCATCTTTAAGTAAATGTAACGATTTTTATCAAAACCACCCTGTTAGAAGCGATATTATGTTGCAAGTAGTTCTGAAATCTTATGGTTATTATGATGGAAAAATCGACGGTCAATTTGGTAATAAGTCCACAAAGGCTTTAATACTTTTTCAAGGAAATAATAATTTATCACCAGATGGAGTTGTAGGTTACAATACATGCACCTTATTTTTGAATAAGTCGAATATTAAAAAATATGAAAAATTAAATTCAACAAATATAACCAATGAAAATGTTGAAAGTGCGGAAGATAATTTTTCACAAGAAATTTACGATGCTCAATCTCAACTTAAAGTTTTAGGTCTATACACGTCTACTGTTGATGGTATTAATGGGCCTGGAACTAAGAGAGCAATAAAAGAATTCCAGCGTAAAACTGGTTTATCACAAGATGGGGTACTTGGGCCATTAACTAAAGCTGCTCTTTCAAAAGGTGAAGCTAGTTATGTAACAGTTGAAAATACAACAAGTAATACGGAATCAGTTAGTGGTATAGTAAACTCTAGTTCAGCCCTAGATTTAAGAAACTATGATCCTTCTAAACCATGCGTTTCAGGTTATGTAGATTCAAACGGCATCTGGGTACCAGACCCTTGCTTTAAACCTGTTTTTGTCTATAGATTTGGTAAGACAGCACAGGTAAATTCACAAAACGAGCTTGATGCTTACTTAGCTGATAGGTGGTCATTAGAAAAAGAAAAAACATATGTAACTATTGGTAGAGTCAAAACACAAAATTATACAGATGGTGTAAATTCACCTGTTAATGGTTTACCAATGCCATCTAATGCAAATAATAAAATTGTAATAGGTGTTAAAAACGACAATAACGTTAGAGCAAGACCTCAATCTGGTCCACAAAATGCAGATGCTGTTTTTGAAGTACTGGTTGAAGGGGGTATGACTAGATTTATAAATATATTTTATGAATCAGATACAAATTATCATGGCCCTATAAGATCTGCAAGGCCTACAGACCCTACAGTGTTAAGACCTCTCGATGGAGTATTGGTAGCAAGTGGAGCTACTGGTGGTTTAATTCCAGAAATAATCGATATGGGAGTGCCTGTAATTTCAGATAGAAGACCTGAGTATTTTAGAATTTCATCAAGAAACGCTCCACATAATCTTTATGCAGACACGGCTAAATTAAAATCTTTAGCTATATCTAAAGGCTATAAGAAATCTACGAATCCTCAACCATTATTTCCTTGGGGAGATCCAAGTACAGCATCTTGGAGCACTGGAAGCTCAATTACATTAAAATTTTCAGGTCAGACAACAACAAAGTGGACTTGGAATGGTACTTCATATGTACGAACTTATTATGATGCGTATAAAGGAAGTTCATCTAACAATGTTCATTCATGGATTGATCAAAATGGAAATACTGGTCAAATTTCTATGAAAACTGTAATAGCTCTTTTTTGTGAACCTTATATCCATCCTCTTCAATTACCATCCGTTAAAACCGTTGGTGAAGGTAGGGCTGTCATTATGCATAACGGCAAAATGCTTGATGCAACATGGAAAAGAGGCTCTAATTTAGATCCTTTTCATATTGTCGATAGTGAAGGAAATACCTTGTTTGTACCTAAAGGCAAACCCTGGATTTCCTTGGTTCCAAACACATTTTCGCCATCTTTGAATAATTAACTTTACTTTTTTATATGTTACGTGATATCCTTAGATTGCGTTTCAATTAAGTGTGATACGCAGCCCTGTTGGGAAGCCTCCTTTTGGGAGGCTTCCGTTTTTTTGTGCAAAAGGATATAAATGTATGCAATTGAAGCAAAAAATGTTGTTCGTGAATTCAAAAAAAGAAACTCTCCTTACAAATTAGCTCTTGATGATGTAAATATTGAAGTAGAGAGAGGGACTTTCTATGGCCTTTTAGGACCAAATGGTGCTGGGAAGTCGACTCTAATTAAAATCTTTACTACTTTATTATTGCCAACTTCAGGTTCTGTTTCAGTTTTAGGGCATGATGTATTCAAAGAAGAAAATGAAATTAGATGGAAAATTTCACTTGTTACAGGTGGAGAAATGTCTGGGTATGGTTTATTAAGTGTCTATGAACAATTAACAATGTTTGCAATGTTTAATGGACTTACTAAAAATGAAGCTAAACACAAAATTAATGAGTTATTAGAAATCGTAGATTTAGATAAATCTAGAGATGTAAAACTTAATGAACTCTCAACAGGAATGAGACAAAAAATGAATCTAGTAAGAGGACTAATGACTGATCCTGAAATATTATTTTTAGATGAACCAACATTAGGATTAGATGTTGAAATAGCCTTAGACGTTAGACGTTATCTAAAGGAATGGATAAAAGATGGAAACGGTGAAAGGACAATCCTTTTAACAACTCATTACATGCAAGAAGCAGATGATATGTGTGAAAAAATATCAATAATAGATGATGGAAAAATTTTGCATACTGGAACATCTAATGAATTAAAAGATAAAGCAGAGTTTTCAGTTAGGTACATTTGTAAATTTTTGGATAATGTCCCTTTTACTGATTTAGAAAAATTTGAACGTGTAGAAATTAATAAAGATACTGTATCAATAGAGCTTGATTCAGATGAAAATTCAGAATCTATTTTTAATAGTTTAAAAAATTTAACAGGGATTGTTTCTGTAAACAGATATGAACCAACATTAGAAGATACATTTTTAAATTTAACTGGTAAAAAATTAAATGAATCGTTATAACTATAAATTTGCTTTAAGAACAATTTATGGAAGAGCTTATCCAAGAATATGGGGTGTTTTAAGAGAACCATCTTGGGTGTTGTTTGAAATATTGTTGCCTGTTTTATCTATTGTTGCATTCATTTATGTTCTTAGAAGTTTTAATGCAGATCCAGCATTTGAAGCTTATGCAGTTATTGGAGGTTCAATGATGGCTATTTGGTTTAATGTAGTTTTTGCAATGGCTTTACAGCTTAGGTGGGAAAAAGATGGCGGCAACTTAGAATTCTACATATCAAGCCCTACTAAATTATCTTGGATACTGTTAGGGATGATGGTTGGAGGAAGTATATCTACAACTTCTTATACAGTTGCAATATTTTCAATATCTTCTCTTTTGTTTGATACGCAATTTTTATGGTCTAATTGGTATCAAGCATTAATTATTTTTATTTCTTGTGTTGTTGCATTGTATGCAATAGGCATGTGTTTAGCATCTGTATTTTTAAAATATGGTAGGGAATTTGAATATTATTTAGAGATGGCTAATGAACCTGTCCAACTTCTCTCTGGTTCTTTTTTCCCTATATTTTCAGTAAACATATTATTCGGCGCTATTGCTTCACTCGTTCCACTCACTTTAGGAATAGATGGTCTTAGACAAGTTTTGGTAGTCTCTGAATACCCAACACTCATATCTTGGGAAATAGAAACAATTATAATGTTTTTTTACGCATTAATAGCACTTAGATTTTCAAAATATACATTAAATTACATGGAAAAATCGGCAAGAGAGACTGGGACATTAACTTTAAAATGGCAATAAAAAAAAGAAATTTATATAGAGGATTTATCTCTTCTCTAATTATTGGGTGGCGTATTGAAACCAATTGGGCTTCTCCTATAAATGTTCTTTTTGTAAAAACAATTAGACCTATCTCTTCAGCAATAATTTTGTCGATAATGTATTCCGTAGCTTCCAGAGGATCAAATTTAAAAGATTTACTCTGGGTCATAGTCGGTATAAGTACTTGGGGGCTTGTTCAAAGCCAAGTAGAACTTATGTACTGGGCAATAACATCTGAAAGAGAATGGTTGAGAAATATAAAAAATATAATACTAAGTCCAACACCATTCTTTATTTATTTATCTGCAAGAGCTAGTTCAGGTGTTCCTTTTGCGATATTTAGTTTTTTAACAATTACGATAGTTTCGAATATTTTACTGAATTTAAATATAACACTTGATTCAATTTTATTTTTGGAGTTTACTTTGTCTTTAGTTATTGGATTAGTAATTTTATTTTTCTTAGGTTTGTTAACAGCAGGTATAACGTTAAATGTACCTAGGACACCAATTGGTGTTGGAGAAGCAATAGTTGGTTTATTGTATTTAATTTCAGGATCGATTATTAGACCAGAAATACTGCCTTCATATATTCAGAATTTTTCAACATCTCTTCCTTTATTACATTGGATTGAATTAGTAAGATTTAGTATCCACCCCGTATTTAGAGATAATCCGTATAACTGGGGAAGCCTAATTTCAACTTCAATTATTTTTTCTATATGTTGTTTTTTAAGTTATGTATTTTTATTTAAGTTATCCAGAAAGCATGGAAAAATAGATCAAACAACTATGTACTAGTTAAGTTCACTTAATATATCTAAAGTGTCACCCCAAACAACATCAGGTACATAAGCAATTAAATAAGTACAACCAGCGTCTTTAAATTGACCAATAGTATCAAAAACTTTATTTTTTGTACCAATCAAAGGTCTTTTGTAATAATAATCTTCAGGTATATTGGTGTAAGTTGCAAGTTTAGAAATTTTTGTTTTAAGCTCTTCTTCATTATTTGCAATCAAAACATTGGTATGCAAAGTTCTACCTATTTCGGAATAATCTCTTCCTTCATTTTCACAATGTTGTTTTAATACATTGGATTTATGAATAAAACCGTCTACATCAACATCCCAATTTCCGTAGTCGCCATATTTGGCTAATAATTTTAATGTTACTTTTTCACCACCACCACAAACCCAAAGAGGGGGGTAAGGTTTTTGAATAGGTTTTGGTTGATTTATTGCTCCATCAATTGAATAATAATTACCTTCAAATTTTGGTTCCTCTTCTGTCGTCATGAGTTTATAGATAATAAGCGACTCTTCTAACATTTTTAAACGTTCGCCGTCTGATGGATACTCATACCCGTATGCTTTGTATTCATGGTCATACCAGCCAGCACCAATTGCATATTCTAAACGTCCATTCGACATCACGTCTATATTTGAAGCAACCTTTGTTAAATATGATGGATTTCTATAAGAATTACATGTACACATTTGTCCTAATCTAACTTTCTCTGTTGTTTGTGAAAGAGCAGACATAAGCGTCCAACATTCGAAAGTAGGATCTTGTGTAGGTTTTGGTACCGTATGGAAATGATCGTAAACCCAAATGGATTCATAATTCAGAGCTTCAATTTTATTCGCTGCGTCTAAAATTGTTTGCCATTGATCATTTTTATCAATACCATTTAGGTCCATTCTCCAACCTTGAGGTACAAAAGCTCCTATTTTCATATTTAAATTATAGTTAAGATTTATTTCTTAGTCTTAAAATCGTGAGAAGGTCAGTGATATCTTCTCTTTCTGATCTGTTTCTTATATACCTAATTCCTATCCATAGCGACAGTAATATAAAAATTGTTCCAAAAACTGTATTAAAAACTCTTAACACGGCATTATTAAAACACACAGCTTGATTCATTCGTAAGGCTTTATCAGTGTATTCAACTCTATTTACCAAAATGTCATAAACGGTACCGCAATTTAAGCTGAAATTTTTATATTCTGTCAAGGACATTGTTAAGTATTCAACTTTGACATCAGAAAATAAATTTATAAACAATAACACTAAAAGAGAAATTGAAATTGTAATTATATTTCTTTTATTAATCATGGCCAATATACACTTTAACTAATGGAAAAAATTACTTTACTTAGTGAACAGCTAAAGAGAATGCGACAAATGAACAAATTTTATCATGAACAATTTCTCATTGATGTGAGATATTATTTTTTCATATCATTAGCAGTATTAATTGTTAGTTTTTCTCAAAATAAAGTTTTTTACTTAGTTCCTATAGTTTCTTTGTTAGGAAGTGTGATACTAGCTTTTCATGCATATTTTTTAATTTTTTCAAGACATTATTCAGAGTATTTGGAAAATAAAATCAACAATCTTCTTGATTCTGAAACTTTCATCACACACAAGTTAGAAAATAAATATTTTTTTCCAATAAAAGATAAAAAGATTGTTGTGGCTAAACTTGGCAAAGATTTTTCTTATTTTGGGTTTGTTACTTTATTTATAACATTTTTAGGATTAGCTCAATATTTCTATGGTATGTACAACGTTTTCTATGTATTAGGTAATGATCTATTTGTAATTTTCATGACAATAATTACATTAACAACTTTTATATATGGATTTTATTGGTTTGTTAACAACGAAGGTGAAAAGAGGTTACAAAATGAATATGAATGAAGAATTTATGTCCTTTGGTGGAGAGACTTTAGATACATACTTAGGACATGAACTAATTGAAATCAAAGAAGGTTATGTTAAGTCAAAACTTTTAGTAAACAATAACCATAAACAACCAATGGGTCTTGTACATGGTGGCATTTACTCAACTTTATCTGAAACTATATGCTCTTACGGAGCAAATGTTACGCAAGAAGGTACTTTCGTTGGTGTTAATAACAACACTGATTTTTTGTCTAGCGTTAAAGAAGGTGAAATAATTTGTGAGGCTACTTTAATCAAAGGTGGAAAATCTTATCAATTATGGGAATCTAAAATTTTTCATAATGATAAACTCTGTGCCGTATCAAAGGTTCGTTTAAGTAGAGTTGGTTAAATTTTTTACAACTATAAAATGAACTTACTTATTCAGGAGATTATATGAAGAAACTATTGATATTGTTATTAATTTTTTCATTCTGCGGTGGAAATAGCGAAGAAGCTAATAACCCTGAAATAGAGATTGAAGAAACAACTACTACGATTGGAGAACAAGTGGCAGATAAAACTTACTCGCAGCCTCACGCTATGAATTTAGATAATTCAAAAACATATCAAGCTATAGTTAAGACAAATTTAGGTGATATGACCATAGAATTTTTTACAGATGATGCTCCTATGACTGTTAACAACTTTGTAACTTTAGCTAAAGACGGATATTACGATGGAGTTATTTTTCACAGAGTTATTTCTGGATTCATGATTCAAGGAGGAGACCCATCTGGAACTGGTCATGGTGACTATGGAAAGTACCCTGGATATGAATTCGAAGACGAACTTGATAATCCTAGACCATATGAAAAAGGAATTTTAGCTATGGCTAATAGAGGACCTAACACAAATGGAAGTCAATTTTTCATTATGCATGTAGATTATCCACTTCCTTACAATTACACAATATTTGGAAATGTAATTGATGGCCTTGATGTTATAGATAAAATAGCAGCTGTTCAAACAGATTCAGCCGACAAACCTTTGGAAGATGTTGTTATAAGTACTGTTGAAATTCTTGAGAATTAAATAATTTAATTAATTTACTTGAAAACAACCCTCCGGGTACTCCTTTTCCTTGTTTAATTAAATATTTTTTACTAAAGAGTTCTTTTGTTAAATTCTTAATGTAAGCATCGGAATAATTTAGTTTCTTAGAGAGATACAGGGAATAATTCTGGTTGTTGTAGGGGATGTAGTAGCAATACGCATATGCATACAATGCAAATTTCATATCTTTGGATGAATAATTTTTATTCTTAATATCTTTTGTAACTTTTTTAATATTAAATTTGTTAAATCTTTTATTCTTTGTTATTTTTCTAAATTCTTTCTCATCAATATCTAAATAATTATTAATCAATTTAAATCCTTTGTTTGTTAGCCCATAGATATTTAAATTTCGAATGTCTATTGAATTTATGTTGTTTTTTGTTATTGGAATTATTGAAAATTTTGAGGGCATTAATTGATATTCATTTACAAAGTCATAATTTATTGAAACATCATATTTATTAACTATTTTTTTAAAATCAATACATATTTCATTTTGATTAATGTGTATTTCAAATTTCATAATTTAATTTTATTGAATAAATTTAAATGTTTTCTACTTAAAAAATATATTGTTACACCATTATTATTATTGAAGTATGTCAATCAAAATTACATTACCTGACGGAAGTATTCGTGAATACGAAAATCCTTTAACAGGACTAGAAGTTGCTGAAAGCATAGGTCCTAAATTAGCTAAAGACTCTATCTGTATTGAAATTAACAATTCATTTAAAGATCTTAGTTTTCTCATTAATGAGGACTCAGATATACGAATCCTTACTAATAAAGACTTAGATTCTTTACATATACTAAGACATTCATCAGCTCATATTCTTGCACAGGCGGTGTTAAACCTATATCCAAGTGCTCAATTTGGTGTAGGACCTAGCATTGAAAACGGATTCTATTATGACTTTCTTTTTGAAAATCCCATATCGGAAGATGAATTACCAAAAATTGAAGACGAGATGACAAGAATTGCATCTTTGCAACAAAGCTTTATAAGGACAGAGATCACAAAAGAAGAAGCATCTAAACATTTCAACGATCAAAGTT
>Ga0255751_10000607_pt1 | contig 33452 bp, 50 predicted proteins | sample 071ome_20_FD_179951 | JGI IMG/M metagenome (GOLD analysis project Ga0255751, IMG submission 179951) | Coastal salt marsh microbial communities from the Groves Creek Marsh, Skidaway Island, Georgia - 071412BT metaG (version 2) | ecosystem: Environmental > Aquatic > Marine > Intertidal zone >... | reverse complement strand
GTCGATTCCCGTAACTTTTTTTCCCTACAGTTTTCAAAATAGATGGTGAGCATGTTTTGATCGCAGAAGCAGCATTGACCGAAGTCGAAAAAAGGCGGAAGCGTCAAAGCGAGCGAAGTAGAGAGCAATTCGCTAAAGCATCAGACATCGGCGAGATCCCGCCGGTGGTAAACATGACAAGACGTCGTGCTTGCAAGTACGATCTGCATCTTTTTGAGCAGACCTACTTTCCACACTCTACTGGACTCGCTCCATTCGGATCGGCACAAACCAACGTTCTTGAGCGAATCCAAGGAGCAATCACTGGATCTGGTCGCGTATTGAATTGCGAGCCGCGAGGGTTTGCCAAAAGTACCAAGTCCGAGAACGCGATCATCTGGGCAGCACTTTACGGCCATCGTTCCTATGCGGTGCTGTTCGGTGCAACTGGTGACGACGCATCGGACGCAATCGGCTCGATCAAGTCGGAGCTGCAAGAAAACGATCTTCTGATGGATGACTTTCCTGAGGTCTGCCATCCGATCAGAAAACTCGAGGGACGTCCGCAGCGGTGCCTGACGCAGACGCACAAGGGAAAACTGACGCACATAGGCTGGACAGCAGATGCGATCGTGTTGCCGACTATAGAAGGATCGCCAGCCAGCGGCAGCATCATTCGATCGAAAGGTTACACCGCAGCCAGTCGCGGGATGCGATTCAAACGACCAGATGGAAAGCAACTGCGTCCGGATCTTGTGATCATCGACGATCCACAGACCGACGAATCCGCAATGTCACCAACTCAGGTGGCAAAGCGAATGAACACGCTGCAAAAGTCGATACTGCGTCTTGGCGGTCACGGCCAGAAGGTCGCGGCTGTGATGAATGCAACCGTAATCGCAGATGGTGATATGGTCGATCAGTTGGCCGACCATAAACTGCACCCAGAGTGGCAGGCGGTTAGGGTCAAGATGCTCGAGGAAATGCCAAAAGCCATCGAGACACATTGGCTAACGAAATACAAGCAGATCCGTGACGACTACGATCCTGATGTGATAGGCGAGCAACGCAAAGCACACGAGCGAGCGACGCAGTATTACCTAGACAACCGCGAAGTGATGGACGAAGGTGCTCAGGTAGCCTGGCACTTTATACCGCTGGAAGATGGCGAGGTGTCAGCAATCCAGCACGCGATGAACATCCTATGCGACGATGGCGAGGACGTGTTTTCGTCGGAGTGCCAGAACGAGCCAAAGCGAACATCGGCAGCAGGCATCAGCCAAGTCAGAAAGAACGAAGTCCGCGAGCGGTTTAGCGGACTTGATCGGTATGTCATTCCGCACAACGCAGCAGCCGTCGTTGCACACTGCGACATCCATGATGCGATTCTGTATTGGTCTGTGGCGGCAATCAAAAATGACTTTACAGGGACGATCATCGACTATGGAACATTCCCAGAGCAACCGTTGCCGCACTTCTCGATGCACAATCTCAAGAAGAAGCTGCAAGACGTCACAAAAGCGGAAAGCTCCGAGGAGGCGATCGTTCTCGGTGTTCAGCATGTTGCAGACACGATCGGCTCGAAAGTTTACGCAACGCCGGATGGTGAGACTTTGCAACTTGCGGCAATGCTATTCGATATCGGATACAAGCCAGAGGAAGTTTCTAAAGGCATCAGACTGTCAAACTTTGGAAACGTCTGCTATGGATCTCGCGGTGTCGGTATAGGGCCGACAGAAAAGCCAATGCCCGAATACGATGTCAGCGCAAAAAAGATGCGTCGAGCTGGGCCGAATCCACAGCGGCCTCGCTGGTACATCCCACGAGAAAGCGTCAGCGGAGTGCCGATTATCAGATTCGACGCTAACTACTGGAAGTCACTCGCAGCGGCACGTTTGATGCAAAAACGGCAGACAGCAGGCGAGTGGACACTGTACGGAAACCATCGAGTCGATCATTCGCACTATTGCGATCATCTGGTGGCTGAGGAACCGATTCCGACAACCGCAAAAGGCAGGACAGTCGTTCAGTGGAAACAAAGACCTAACCAGGAAAACCACTGGTTCGATACGTTCGTCGGCTGCACTGTCGCAGCGTCTTTGATTGGTGTTCCGTTGCCTGGCGGCGCACAAACGCAACCCGTTTCACGTCCAAAACCAAAAGCACGTCGCTCGTTCGTCGATTTCTAAGGATTCTGAGATGGCAAAAGCGAAAAGGAAAACACACCAGCAGGCGTCGGGAGTAACGATTCCGACTAAGTGCCAGCGATGCGGAAGCACCAGGCGATCCAAATACAGCAACAGCCAAGTGCTAGGGCCAGGACGAACCTGGCGTGATGTGTCAAACATTCCATCCGGCACCCAGTACGTCAGTCTCACAAAATCACGATGCGTCTGCTTGAAGTGCGGCCAAGCTAGAGTCGATCAGCGATTTGAGTTCGACGAGGAAACTTTGTCCGCGTTGCGTACTCCTGAAATGTCTCAAATCGCAAAATATGGTTGACAATCTCCTGCATGTATACGCAGGAAGAACTCGAGACAAAGATTCGCACGCTGGATTCAGAAATCTCAGCGGGCATTGAAAGCGTCACGACCGATGGCACCAGCACGAAAGTGAACCTGGCGACCAAGAAGGCGGAGCGTGATCGCTACCTGCAAATGCTGCAAAGCCAGCGCAGCAAAAGACCAGCAACAGCACGCATCAACATCTGGGGTGGCTGATGGCCGGTCTGTTAAACCGTATTCAGTCGATGTTCGGCTACGATGCTCTCGAGCCGCAAGGACGTCGCAAAAAGATCAGCCGCGCGGTCTACCGCGAGGATTATCACACTCGAGGCAATAAGCATCGAGGATTGCAGGCCAGTTCTGCGGATCTAGTTCGCAATCTGTCGCTCGCCGGCTGGATGGTTCGCCGTCATCTGGATTATGTAGCTCAGTTTGAGTTCCACGGTAGGAACGAGGACGAAGCAATCAACCGGCAGATCGAAACGCTGATGGCGGAAGATTCGCGTCCGTCCAGGGCCGACATCTCTGGCCGGTTCACTCGCGAAAAGCTATTCCGGCTTGCCGAAGCTCGTCGAGTTCTCGATGGCGATACACTCCTGGTCAAACTCCGCGACGGTCGGATGCAGGGCATTCAGGCTGATCTGGTGCGTGATCCGAACCGCATCCCGCAGAACGAACAATGGATCAACGGAGTGCTGATCAACGGCTTTGGTCGTCCGCTCGCATACGGAATCCACAAGCGTGACGGCTACAGCAGCACCGAGTTCGCCAGGCGAGTCAACGCAACGAACCTGATCCACTATGGATTCTTTGACCGTTACGCAGCCGACCAGGTGCGTGGCGTGTCACCGTTGGTATCGGCCCTGAATCCGCTGCGTGATGTCTATGAAAACTTCTCGTTTGCACTAGCGAAAGCAAAAGTCTCGCAACTCTTTGCGATGGCGTTCTACCGTGATTCACCAGACAGCGTGCTTCCGGTTGAAGCAGATCCAGAGCAGGGAACGATCGACGCAGATGGTGATTCGATCGAAGAACCTCGAGGCTTCCAGGCGTTCGTCAAATCGGACACCAGATACATCGACCTGAATCCAGGCGAGAAAGCCGAGATCATCGAGAGTAAGCAACCATCGACGGAGTTTCAGAACTTCACGCAGTTGGTGTTGCAGGTGGCTTTGAAGTCGCTGGACATCCCGTTTTCGTTCTACGACGAATCGCACACGAACTTCTTTGGCTCTCGTGCAGCCTGGCTTCATTACGAGCGGAGCTGCAAGGACAAGCGAGACGACCAGATCGAGATGCGTCGAAATTACACCCAGTGGAAGCTGCAAAGCTGGATCGCTAGTGGCCGTTTAGTGCTACCAACCAACATGCGACAGTCAGACATCGCGTTCGAGTGGGTGCCGCGCGGGATGCCCTGGTGGGATCCATCCAAAGAAATCAACGGCCACATCGCGGCCATCAAAGCAGGACTCGACACGCCGCAGCGGATCTGTCGGGCAACCGGGACTGATTACTTCGACAACGTGGACGCCATCAGTAAGGCGCTCGCTTATGCAGAAGAAAAAGGCGTGCCGGTTGAGTTCGCAATGCAGGAAGTCCAGCAACCCCAACAAGAGGACGCAGGCGAATGACGCACCCAGAACTACCAGTGAAAGAAACACTATTCCGAGGCGCTCGTGCAACCGTGGACGCACCTGTCCAGGTGTCACGAGTGGACGGCGATTACAACGCAGGATTGCTGTCTGGCGTTTCGTTGATCGCTAAAGGCGAAGCACTCGGCCACGATATGTGGATCGACGAAGTGACGCTGATGCAGGTCGCCGAGTTCGCCAACCAGAGCAACAACGGAATTAAATCCCGTTTCACTCATCCGAGCATGTCAGCCGATGGCATGGGCCGGCATCTAGGCAGATTGAAGGACGTGCGAGTGGAAGGTGAAAAGGTCATCGGTGATCTGCATTTCGCTCAATCAGCACACGCAACGCCGGAAGGCGATTTGGCCGAGTACGTCATGAAGCTGGCGGAAGAAGATCCAGCAGCAGCCGGTCTTTCGATCGTGTTTGAGCATGATCAGGAAGCAGAGCAAAAGTTCATGACCAAGTTCAGCGGTGATTCGTTCATGTCGCCTGACGAGGACAACTTGCGGAACTTGCCGCATGTTCGCCTGGCAAAGCTCAGAGCAGCGGACATCGTGGACGAGCCAGCAGCGAATCCAGAGGGATTGTTCGATCGCCAAGGACTCGCTCGCGACGTTGATGACTTGCTGACTTACGCAGCAGGATTCAGCGATACCAAACCAAAGGCTCTGGCGTTCGGCGTTGATGCCGATCGTGCGAGTCAGTTTTTGCGTCGATGGCTCGATCGCCATCAGTTTTCCATCGTTCCCCGTGACCAGGAGTTACCTGAGATGTCGGAGAAACCCGAAGTCGTGGAGGCCGTCGCTTCGGACTCCGCACCCGTCGTCGAGTCATTCACTCGCGAAGATTTCCTGTCTGAGTTGTCGGCTTACGTCGATCGGTTCGGATCGGAGAACGGCCAGAAATGGTTCAGCGAAGGAATCGAACTCGAGGAAGCACTGGGTCGTCAGTGCGAAATGCTTTCTGAGCAAGTTGACCAACTCAAAGGCGAGTTGAGTGCTGTCAGAGAGCAACTCGAAGCAGCCGCAAGTGTTGGCGAAGAACCGATCGAAGTCGGCGAACTACAAGTCAACGACAAAAAGCGTCTGTCTGATTTCTTCAGCAATCAAAGCGAAAACTGATCAACCCAAAACAACATCTGAAAAAGAGGAACTAAACCAATGGCATCTACACCACTACCTATCAGCGAACTTGTAAAGATCAACGATCAGAACGTCGCAGACGTCGAGATCAGCGATTTGCTTCGTGATGCACCCGTACTTGCTGCACTTCCAGCAGTCGGAGCCAGTAACGGCACGCTTCACAAATACAACAAGATGACCACCGAGCCGACCGTTGGCTTCCGTTCACTGAACGACGGTCGCGATCACGATTACACCGCTCGAACCACCATCACCGAGACGTTGCAAATCTTGGATGCTTCATTCGACATGGATGCAGCGATCTACAACTCCGAGCTAGCTTCGATGGAAGCTCGCAGCCATCTGCAAAGTGCTTTCGCAAAAGCTGAGCGTCAGGTGTTCTACGGCACCAGCAGCAACGGTGATTCCTCTGGCTTCAATGGCCTATACAACAGCGGCGACCTGAATGGCTTGTCCGATGACATGGTGATCGACGGTGGCGGATCTTCCGTTGGTGTTCAGTCCAGCGTCTATCTGCTTCGCGCTACGCCAGACGCAACCGGCATCTGCTCGGTGTTCGGCGACAACGGCAACATTGACATCGGATCTGCTTACCAGTCGATGATTGAAGGTGCCAGCGGACGCTATGACGCTTGGGTCGTTCCAATCGTTGCTTACATGGCTCTCCAGCTCGGAAGCAAGTATTCCGCAGCTCGTATTGCCAACGTCGAAACCGCTCTGGACGACGACAAAATCTACCAGGCTTTGTCGCTGTTCCCAGCATCGCTTCAGCCGACGCACATCTGCATGAACCGCACCGCACTGAAGTTGCTCCGCGAAAGCCGCACCGCAACCAACGCGACCGGCGCACCTGCACCTCGACCAACCGAAGTCGAAGGCATCCCGATCATCGTCAGTGATCAGATCGTGCAAACCGAGGCAGTGGTTGCCTAATGTCGCTCCTCGATGATGCTCTCGCCGCGCACGTTACGACGCTGAACGTCGCGGCTGGTGAAACGGTGACCTATAGGCGTGGATCGTCCAATGTGTCGATCACCGCAGTCGTCGGCCAGTCGCAGTTTGACGAAGTAGCGACCACCGGAGAGATCCGGCCACTGTCCAAGACAGTGGACTTCCTGGTCAAGCCATCAGCGCTTGTCCTGGACAGTGCAACGGTTCTGCCGCAGCGAGGGGATCAGATCGAGAAAGCAGACGGAAGCGTTTATGACGTATTGCCAGGCACCGAAGGGACAGCCTGGCAGTATTCGGACGGACGAAAGACTTTCCTGCGAATCCATTGTGTGAAACGTGTCGCGAGCTAGTGACCTGCGTGATGCAGTAATAACGGAACTCGATTCTCGTCTGACGGGCCAAACCGTCGAGGCGTTCATCGTGCCGCATTACACACGCGAAGAACTAACCGCTGGGCCAAAGATCGCAGTGCGAGTTGCAGAGCGAGAGCTGGAAATTGACCAGGGGCCAGACACCAGAAACATCATCATCGAGATCGGTGTGGTCGGTGTCACGCCTGCATTGACCGGATCAGTTTCCAGTGCGCATCGCTCGCAGGAGGTCGCAGCGTGCGACGGTTTTGACGACCTGATGGAGGACATTTTGGAACTGTGGACGCCGAATGGTGCGCTCGCAAAATCCGGTCTTTCAGATCATCGGTTCGTTGGGATCGAGCAGCCAATCATGTTCGATCCACAAAAGCTATACAGCGATGGCATTTGGCTTTCGCTTATTCGTTTGACCTATCAAGACACAACCGACGACTAGGAGACTAACCAATGGCATCGGATCTTTCGCGTGGTGCGTATTCCGGCAAGGAAACATACCTCTACTACAACAGTGCGACGCACGCATCGCAGACCTGGACAGAAATCGTTCGAGCCAGGAACGTGCAAATCAATCGCGGGCCGAACCTGTCCGAGATCGAGTTCCACGGTGCAAGCGAAACCGCAAACATTCCTGGCTACAAGCGATTCAGCGGCTCTTTTGAGTACGTTCGCAAGCAGGGAACTGACAGCGTTTATTCAGCTCTCGAAACCGCTCGAGATGCCGGAGACATCATTGAACTCGGTCATCTGAACGGCCCGATCACTGATGGTGATTCGACTGGCTGGCAGTGTCCGGTTCTTCTCGGTGAGTTTAGCGAAACCGCTAACGGAAACGATGGCGTTGTCGTCACGATCCCGTTTGCAAAGGCTGACGCTTACACATCGGCTGGCGCATCAGTGGACTTCGATGCACTCACAGGCACCACACCATAGGTAACGTCAAATGTTTGACGCAATTACACGAGGTGAACTAGCAGACCTCGCGGAGCAAATGCCGAAAGGCGCTCTCCGCGATTGGTGCGATCAAAGTGGAGCGGGGCCACGTTCCCAGGTCGTCTATGCAAACAGCGAAATGCTCTCGCGCTGTCGGCAGGCTGTTAGTTCACCCAAAACAGATGAGAGCAAACCGGAGAGCAAAGAATGGAAAGTTTCAAAGACGCTGAAGGACAAGCCTGGAACATCGCTCTGACGATCGGAAAGGTTAGGCAACTACGCGAAAAGCTCGGATTGGATCTGCTCGACACTCAGCATCATTTGCAAGTGATGAACAGTCTGACCGATCGGCTCGCGTTTGTCTTTTTGTTAGTCGAGGAACAGGCAAAGGATCGTGGCATCGACGCAGAGGAGTTGGAGCTGCGGTTTTATGGTGAAGGAGTCGCAGCGTCGGCTAGCATCTCTTTCTTGCGAGAACTGGAAAATTTTTTCCAGAGGTTAGGCCAGACCGTACTGGCTCGCCTAACCGCAAGCTCGATCGAGGCGATGGAAAAAGCGCAGCGACGATTGGACGACCTACTGAAAAGTGGGAAAGTCGATTCACTCTTAGAGCAAGCGACGAAGGAGATGGAAGAAATGATGCTGGGCGACGATGGCAATGGGTCGCCGAGTTAGCAGCGTTAGCAGGCTTAGAACCGTGGGCGTTCACGATTCGCGAACTGGATTTTGCAGTGGAAAGCAAGATGCGGTCGGATTGGGATCACACGGCAGAACTGTTGTCGATGAACGCAAACCTGCACGCTCAGGGACGTTTTTCTCGTAACGATTTCCACCCGTTACGGAAAACACAAACTAAGCAGTCGTGCGATCCTGGGAAAATTTACCGCGAACTGATGGCGAAAAAGAATGGCAGGAACATTTCGACTGACGTTTGACATGAAAGACTTTTTCTTTGATCGCAAAGTCGTTCACAATGCAATCGACAAAGAAAAACGACGAGCCATCAGTCGCTCTTTGGCGTTCGTGCGTACTCGAGCTAGATCGCTTCTCAGGAGGCGAAAAAAGCCATCTTTGCCAGGTAAGCCACCGAGCATCCATTCGCAGCAATACGGACTGAAAACGATCCTCTTTGCTTACGATCCGCGAATCCAGGGCGGCATTGTCGGGCCGGTCAAACTGAACCAAGTGAACATGACATCGACAGGCTCGATTCCTGTCCCTGGCATCATGGAGCTAGGTGACCAAGTTCGCATACATGAAACGCAATCTTTTTCAGATGGCAGATGGTACAGACGCGATCTTAGAAAGCGTTTGCGTCCTGGACAGAAACGACGCATCAGAACGGCAATTTATCCGCCGCGTCCGTTTATGACACCAGCACTCGAGATAGAAACAGAAAAGGGAAACATCCTTTCACCCTGGGCGAATGTGGTGGGGAGTTAAAAACGAATGGCAACTAAAAACATCAAAGCCGGAAATGCTTATGTAGAGATCGGCATCCGAAACCGGATCTCAGCCGGTGCGAAGGGGGTGCAGGCAGATCTGAACAGGCTTTCTAATTCGTTGAAAAGTCACGGCCAAAGCATCATGCGACTCGGCGGTGCTATTTCCGCAGCTATGGCCGCACCATTGGCACTTGCGATCAGAGCTGGATCGCAGATGCAAGAAACGATGGGAAAGTTCACGACGGTTTTTGGTGACGCAGCCAAATCTATGCAGGCTTGGGGAGAGACGACAGCCACAGCGATGGGCGTCAGCGAGCAAAGCATGATGTCGATGCTCAGTAGTATGCAAGACTTACTGGTGCCGATGGGTGTTATGGATGAAAAAGCCAGAGACATGAGCAAGGAATTGACAGCTCTGGCGATTGACCTGGCGTCTTTCAACAATATGTCACCAGAAAAGACTTTCGAGGATCTGATGGCCGCGATGACCGGAAGCGGCGAAGTGATGAAAAAGTATGGTGTGATTCTGTCGCAGACAGCAGTCAACCAAGAACTGATGCAGAACAGCATCGACCCGAAAGCCGCGACGGAAGCACAGAAGGCACAAGCTCGGCTGACAATCATCATGCGTGGAACCACTGCCGCGCAGGGCGATGCGTTGCGAACTAGCGGCAGTTTTGCAAACCGACTCAAAGCGTTAAAAGCAATTTTGACCGACGTTGCTGTTTCTCTTGGCGCACCGCTGCTTGATCCGCTCGCTCATTTCTTAGGTTATCTAAACAACGGCGTTGGCTTTCTGAAAACCTTCGTCAAAGAAAATCAAGAGATGGTGCGTGTTCTGGGAATGGGAATGATCGCCATCGGTGGTGTCGGTGTCGCTTTAGTCGGACTTGGCGGAGTTCTGACAGCAGCCGGAATTGCGTTTGGTGTTCTCGCAAAAGGCATTGGCCTAATACTTTCGCCAGTAGGCTTGGCATTAGCTGGTGTTGCAGCGCTTGGTTATGCGATTGTGCAATACACCGACATCGGCGGTCGAGCGATAGATGCTTTCAAAGAGCGTTTCGGGCCGCTAGCGGAAGCAGTGAAAGCGTCGATGGATGCGATTGGCAAAGCGTTAGCAGCCGGTGACATCCAGGGGGCCTGGAATCTTCTCGCTGCTTCTGTGGAATTGGTCTGGCTCGATCTGACTGATGAACTGAAATCAGCGTGGGTGTCGTTCGTCGATTTCGTTCTCGACACAACATCGAACATCGGTCGTGACATCGCGCATCTGGTTACCGGACTGGCAGACCTACTGCAAAGCGTCGTTCGCCGATTTGAAAACGCTTACAACGAGATGTATCAAAACGCACTCGATCATTTCACATCTGGCAGCGGCGTTAAGACTATCGGCGCTCGCGTGCCGTTAAAGAAAACAGACCCAGGCTTGCAGTTCGCTACTAACAATCTTGGCATCCATTCGCCGTTCGATTCTATGCGTAGATTTGGATACGAGATGGGAGATGAAGTTCGCAGACGCCAGCAATCGAGGCGAGATCAACGTGCAGCCGACGCAGAAAAACGACAAGACCGAATGGCTGAACTGCGGGCAATTATTGAAGATGGCAGAAATCGAGTCGTGCCTGAAAAAGAGAAGCCAAAAAGTGATGCCGGCAAAAAGAAAGATGAGGAGCCGAAAGACACAAAGGCTAGCGATGAAATCGAAAAAGCAAATGACGATCTAGCGAAGGTTCTCGACAAGTTCTTGAAAGATACCGACGAGAAGTTCGGCATCGAATCAGAAAAGCCAGAAGAAACGAAGCAGGAAGAACTCGGTCAGCGTCCAGGTCAGACGGGGACTTTTTCAGCCTTCGGTGCAGCAGTGATCGGAGCAACTCCACCGATCCAAAAAGTGAGCGATCCGGCAGCATTAAAGGAGCAACGAATTGCCAATCGTCAGTTGGCGCAAATGAATCGCTTCCTGAAGAACATGGGTGGCGGAGTCATTGGAATTTTCAACGAGTAGGTCAAAAGAATGGCATCTGATTTATACACACCGCTCGAACTTGGTTCTGTCTTAACGAGCTATACAGGCGGGCCGGTTTACACAAACAACGGCGTGACGATTCGAGAAATCGCTTCGAGAGAGGGAACCGACACAGCAGGTGGAAGCACCGCATCAATCACCTGGCAAGTGTGCGGTTCGGATAACTTTGCGGTCGGCAGAACTGCTCTTTTTAATCTCGGACTCGAGCCGACGATCACTGGCGGGCCGATAGATAACATTTTCGACAATGGCAGACTGGCTTTGGCTTCTCTGTCTCGAGAACGTGTTGCTGACAGGATATGGAACTTCACTGGTGAATACAGGCAGCGAGAGCCTGAGCCTGGCGAATACACGATTTCGATCGACACATCCGGCGGGACAGTGATGCAGACTTACGGCTACACCGAGGCCGCATACCCAGCGAGCGGCGGATCTGCACCTCCGATGAATGGCGCGATCGACGTCCAGGATGGAAAGCCGCAGGGTGTGCAGCGTGTCATCCCTGCTCTAAAGATAACTATTCGAGCAAAGATCAAAACGACCTACATCACATCGGCCATCGCATACGCGAAAACCATTTCCGATCTGACGGGGACGGTAAACAGTGGAACTATGTTCGGATCATTTGCACCAGGCGAGCTGCTGTTCATGGGTGCTTCTGGGGATGTGGTCGGTGAGAATCCAAGTTTGCAATTCACCTTTGCTGCATCGAAAAACGTCAGCGGAATGACGATTGGAAACATCAGCGGAATCACTAAGAAAGGCCACGACTACATCTGGTTCTCGTTCAAGAAGGACAAAGACAGTTCGACGAATCTGCCGGTGATGGCTCCTCGTGCTGCTTATGTGAACCAGATTTATGAATCAGCAAACCACGGACTGCTCAGGATCGGTGCTTGATGTCGAATCTAAAAGCAACAAAAGGCGCGCCGATCAGCGCTCGCAAGTGGAATCAGTTGGTGGACAGACTGCCGACCGAAGCCGCTGGCCAGGGCGTTGGTGGGAATCGTTTGTGGCAGACATCCGTCTTGACCGTCAATGATTCCGGTTCAAATCGTGACATCGGTGACCTGGTTGTCCTAAGTGGTTTTGATGGGCCGACTGACTCTGTTTTTGATGCACTAGAATCCGCCGTCTTTACTGCGGAATCACCAAGTTGGCATACATCAATATCGGCTCTCGGAGTTTACACCGAACCTACACCAAGCAACGAACGTGGAATGGTGGCCATCGCTGGCATGGCTTTGGTCAAGCTCAAAACAGCACCCGACAGCAGTCACACCCATGTTTTTATTGATCACGCGACGCCGACTCAGTGCGTTTCCGGTTACAGCGGATTCGCCAAGATTCTTTCCGGTGTAACAATTCAAACAACCGAGTACGCGATCGTTTCTATGGGCGAGTGCCAGAACCTCTGGCGTTATGAATTGAAAACGAACAGCGCTGCACCTGGCCCGACAAATGCCACACTGCATGATCGGCGAGGTGACGATTTTGGAACCATCAGTCTGCTCGATCCGCTGTCTTTGATGAGCGATCAGAAAACCGGAGATCAGGGCTGGTGTATTAACTGCGGAAACGAGTTTGAAGCAATCCAGGCACCTTGCGGATGAGCCGTCGGAATCCAAAATGCTGTTGTGCGTCTAGTTCTTCGTCGAGTTCGTCATCATCGAGTTCGTCGTCCAGCTCATCGTCTGCATCCGCATCGAGCCTTTCGAGTTCGTCTGCTTCTAGCTCGTCTATTTCCAGTTCATCTTCTAGTTCGTCTCTTTCATCTAGCTCGTCTCTTTCATCCAGCTCGTCGAGTCTTTCAAGCAGCAGCGAATCATCAGCTAGTTTCTCGAGTCTTTCGTCTAGCTCGCAGAGTAGTGCATCTTCCGCGAGTTCTTACGACTCACTGTCAAGTTCCGCATCTAGCGTGTCTGAAAGCTCGGCATCTAGTCTTTCGAGTTCATCAGCTAGTTCTCTGTCATCAAGTTCGTCCGAATCATCTCTGTCCTCGAGTTCGTCTGCATCTAGTGCATCGAGTCTATCTAGTGAATCGGCTGCTAGTTCGGATCTGTCGAGTGCGTCGAGTTACAGCGATTCATCGCTGGATTCACTTAGCAGTTCGTCATTCAGTGATTCTGAGCCTAGTTCACTGTCATATTCCGAAGTTCTGTACCCATCTTCAGAGAGTGCCTATGAGAGCCAGTCTGCGTCAGCAAGCTATCTGAGTGACTCGAGCCTAAGTCAATCATCGTCATCATCATCTAATTCCGAAGCAGCAGGATGTGGCGATTGTGAGTTCATCGCAGTATTCATCAGCGGGCAGTTCTTCCGTTGGGACATCTATCACGACGGATGCTATGCGGATTCAGGTCAGAGCTGCGAGTGCGTACACCCGACGTTTTCTGGTGAGTATGAAGGACAGATCGTGACAACGGAGTGCGGAGCGGTTTAAGAAATGCAATGCCACAACAGACACAAAGACGGAAGATGCGAAATCGTCACGCATCTGATCGGTGAACCGTACAAAGTCAACGAAGCTGCTTGCAGGGATTGCATCGAACAAGCATCACCAATGGGACAGAACCGAGTCACCGGCGGAATTGCACTCGCAGCCGTCAGGAATCGAGGCGAGGAGCCAAGCTCACAAATCACTAGACTCGCTTCGGCTCGACCGCCAGCAAACGGGCCAGGGACGGAACTGGAAAGCCTGATCCCAGGTTTTTTCAAAAGCAAAAAGTGTTCGTGCCGCAGTTATGCTCGGCGCATGAATGAATGGGGAGTAACCGGCTGCACAAATCGGTTTGATGACATCGTTGATCACCTGGTACACCAGGCAGGCAAACACAAACTGCTTTCCATCTTTGGCGATCGACCAGCTCGTGCGGTCGCTTCGTCACTTGTAAGAAAAGCAATCGACCAGGCAAAAGCAGTAACCATCGACGATCTGACAGAGCGTGGAAATGATGCTCTGGTGTCAACCTGGCCATTCGTTTGGACTTACTTCGCAAACGGTGCTGTCGGGGACGAGCTGAAGTATTCCATCCGATCCGTTTTACATTGGCATCCTGACGCAAAGGTTTACATCGTCGGCGATCGACCGGAATGGTACACCGGCGAGATGTTCGAGAAACCAAGACTTTCAAAGCGTCCGCACCAGGCGTTCAAAGACTGTTACTCGAGGATCTTGCACGCAGCAGAAAGACTGCCGCAGTTCGTTTGGATGATGGACGATCTCTACTGGATCAACCCGTTCGACATGAGTGACGCCATAACTCCTAAATATGTCAGGCACGTCTGGCCGGATCGCTATAAGAAATGGAAGCCGCAGAACGCTTGGGGAAGGACTCGCCAGACTGCTTACGCTTGGCTGTTTGAACACAACCGACCGACCTACGATTTTGCATCGCACTTGCCACAGCCTATCGTCTCAGAATCGCTGCAAGGGATGGAACGGCAACTGCGTCTGCTCGAGGAATATCGAAACTGGGAATGTATCTACTTCAACAGTTTTCACTCTGCCAGCGGTGTGGACTGGGGCCGCAAAACGTGTCGAGTAGTCAGCAACACTAAAAAGATCGACACCAGTAAACCAATCCTGAATCACATCCATTCTAGGTATCACGGAATGGTTTCTGATTTCTTGCAGACTAAGTTTCCACATAAAAGCAGCGTGGAGGCATAAAGTGCAACCAGTTAAAGTCATCATTCCCTGGATGCCAAACGAAAGCCGTCAGGCTGGTTTTGATTGGGTGTGCGGATACTATCGGCACCGTCTTGGTCATGACAGTGTTCACGTCGAACTGCATAGCAGCAAAAAGCCATTCAACCGCTCGCAGGTTATCAATCGAGCAGTAGCACGATTCCCAGGACACAAAATCGTCATCAGCGATGCAGACTGCTTTTTGTGCGATCATGCGCTACGTCGAGCAGTTGACGAAGTGGATGACGAATTGATGCTGATTCCACACAATCGGTTCTGTCCAACGTCAGTCATTCAAAAGCAATGGATCTTGGATCGTGATCCTGCGGCTAAGGTCACGGCACGTTGGTTCATGCAAACAAGGCGGCGTCCGGCGCAGGCAGGCATCTGGGTTGTGACGCACGATTTCTTCATGGACGCACCGATGGATGAGAGATTCCACGGATGGGGATGCGAGGACACGGAGTTTCTTAGGCGGACAGCCACTAAGCGTTTTAACGGGCCGCTGTACCACATTCACCACAAGCGACCGAGCAAGGAACATTTTCTCCGCAACAAGCGATTACATCGTCGAATCATCAAGGAGGTCGGTTTCCATGAGAGTCGTGATTTGGAAACGTAAAAATGCCCACCGCAGATACACCAAGCCGCTGCGAGACTTTCTATCGAAGCGAGGCCACAAACCGGAACTGGTCGTCGATAGGAAACCACCGACATGCGATGCGTTGATTATTTGGAACGGAAACAACGCCAGGGAAAAAGCTCTGGCTGGTCAGTTTCGATCCGCAGGCGTGCCTGTGTTTTATATGGAGGTCGGATACCTATCGCAAAAGTCGCATTACATCATCAGCAAAAACGGAAGCGTCGGTGGCGATCTGCTGCGCGGAGAACCTGTACCGGAACTCACTGACGCTGACGAACTTTACCTGCAAAACGAGTTCGAGCGATACGCACCTGGCATCGACATTGGACAACCAGGCGATCAGATTTCCGGTTTTTTTCAACTGCCAAAGGACTATGCGATCACCAATCACTCGCCATTTCACACGATGCAGGATGTTATCAACGAAGCAGACAGACGGTGGCCAAAAGAGAAAGTCGTCTGGAAGGTTCACCCATTGCAACGACGAGTGAACGTCAAAACTCGTTTCCCGAACTACCGTGGATCGACGATTTGGCCGCACGTTGCTAATGCGAAGCTCTGTATCGCTGCGAACTCTACATCTCTGTTTGAGTGTGCATTGGCTGGTCGTCCTGTCCAGGCACTCGGTCACTCACCGCTGCAACGCAAAGAAGGGTCACGAGCTGTCGTTCGAGAGGTACTGCGTCGTCAGATCCCTGTTGGTTCTATCGACATTGAAGAACCACTAGAACGCTCGATCGGAAAGGTGTTTTGATGATCACTGGAAAAGTCTGGGGCGAAAGCGAACTTATCAAAGCCAGTTCAATGTTTGAGCTGCATCGGATCAGTGTTTATTGCGGTGGCTATTGCAGCAAGCACAAGCATGAAACCAAGTGGAACGGATTTCTGGTTGAAAGCGGAGAACTCGAGATTACTGTTTGGCAGCCATCAGGACTGATCGACATAACGATCCTAACTGCCGGACAATACACCGACGTACCACCTGGTGTGTTTCACCGATTTGCAGCTACCGAGCAGACGGTGGCGTTTGAACTTTACTGGGCCGAAATGACGGCTAACGACATTATCCGAGAAGGACATGGAGGCTTAAATTGACCAAGCTCAAATCACAAAAGATGTGCGAGTTTTTCCCATTCGTTCACCTACTCGGAAAGTTAGGCTGCGAATCATATCTCGAGATCGGATCAAGACACGGAGACTCACTTCTAGCAATCGGTTCATTTATGAAGAAGGCTGTCGCAGTCGATTACCCTAACGGAAGATGGGGAGTTCGTCGCAGCGATGACACGCTACGCAAGAGAGCTAGAAAGTTGAATGAGATTGGATGCGAGACGCATCTTTTGTTTGGCAGATCGCAGAGCGAGGAAATGGTAACAGCCGCTAAAAAGCTCGGCCCGTTCGACGCTATTTTCATCGACGGTGATCACACCTATGACGCAGTGAGGAATGACTGGGAGCTGTATTCGCCGATGGCTACTAAGTGCGTGGCATTTCATGACATCATCGGAAAGCCACCAGTGCAAGTGCCAGCACTATGGAACGAACTAAAGCAAAAGCATCGCACGATCGAGTTCGTCGAGGACTGGGGTCCAGGGCCGATGGGGATCGGAGTCGTTCTTTTGAGCCAGTGACCAGACGTGTCCATTCTCTCGAGGACATTATTCTTCGTCGTTTTCGTTGCTGATCGGCGAAATCGCCCACCGTCGTGATTACTATCAAAGGTGGGTCACGCGGCCCCAAACCAGTTGCAAGCCTTCGTCTCGCCAAAGTCTCAGGCTCGCAGTCACTACAGTTTCCCAAAGCGACCCCGGAGTGGGCCGCGCAACCCAGGCTCAAAGTATGCTTGATGGATTAGATTGGCATCACCCGATCGTCAAACATGGACTCGTACCAGGTCATCTTATCAAAGAACTTTTCGGCTACAGCGATACTTACTGGCCGAAATGGATTGCACAGCATCCAGAGTTATACCAAACCGTGAACGGTTCGCATTGGTTCTGTCTCGATGCTGTCAAAGATTGGGTCGCTTCTACAGAAAATGAAAATCAAAGTAAAAACAGTCAAGGCCGGTCGAGACGGAATCGTGTTTCGCTGGACGGATCTCGCAGGAAGAACCAGACAGAGACGCTACGAAGGCCGGAAAACGAGAAACCGGATCGAAGATGCTCGGCGTGAAATCGAGGATGAACTGAACGCTGTCGGCGTGGATCTGAAATGGTCGCAGTTCTTGGAGCAGGTGCGGACGCTCTACTATCACGGACTCGGCAAACGGGCGATCGACAAAGCGGAAACGATGCTTCGCAGGTTCGAGAAAATCCACGGAGATTTCTGGTGCAGCCGTCTGCACAAGACGCACTTGCTAGATGTGGAACGCCAGATGGTCACGGAAGACCTGGCATCCGCAACGATTGCCAGCAACATGGCGACCATCTGGGCGATCGTAAACTGGGGGATCGACCAGGACATGCTGCCAGCGATCAAGCGACCGCGAAGGCGAAAGCGAAAAGCAGATAAGGCGGAAAGCGTGTCTGGTGGTCGCAGTCTGACAGGCGAGGAAATTGATCGCATGGTGGCCGCTATACGGGCCAACGTCGAGCTGAATGGCAAACCGCTACTCAAAACCGGCGAAGATCCTGAATCGTTCGTGCGAGCCATCTACGCGGCCAGGTTCATGGGGTTGCGGGTCGATGATTGCCATCGGCTCAGTTTCAACAATGGCCCAGGCAGACACGTCGCCTACATCGACGAGACGGTGCCAGTGATCGCTTTTTGCTCCGACCAAAAAAATGGACTCGAGGAGGACGTGCCGCTGACGCAGAGAGCCGTCGATTGGCTGCGGACGGTGCCAGGGGATCTGGAATGGATTGCTCGAGCCAGAGGGACGCGAGGATGGCACAAGACACCGCACCGGCTTTGCCGAGTGATCGCCGGAGCTGGGAAAGCCGCGAGGATCGTGACCAAGCGAACTAGCAGACTGATTAAATACGCATCCGCTCATGATTTGCGGCGAACTTTTGCCGTTGAAATGCTCGCACGATTATCTGTAAAAGAGGTACAGAAATTGACTCGGCACGCCGATTGTCAAATACTGTTGCGGTATTACGCAGACGTCCAGCAGGACACGCTTTCAAAGAAAATGGCTGATGTAGGTGGATTTCCGGTGGGGATGTGCAAATCCCAAGTGTCCACCTAGAGGGTCGAGAGAACTTTTTTCGACCGTTATTTGCTAGGTTTTTAGTAAGTAGCGGCAGAGGGACTCGAACCCCCGACACGCGGATTATGATTCCGCTGCTCGCATCCGGTCATTGTCTTTTGCGTATCCAGTGCGTGTCTTAGGCACGTTGGACGATCTGCTTAATCACCGAGAAAACACGAAGTTTTACTCGAAGTGGATTACAGGTGGATCATGTTTTGGAACGAAAACGCAGAACCAAAAACGCAAAAGATTTTCTTAGGACAACGCCAGGACACTGGTGCGATCACCGTCGTATACACGACGGACATGGACGTCCTGAACGACCTTCTCTTTGAATTGCCTAGTGACATTGGCAGCGTACTCTTGATACGTCACGCATCGGAAACGACCAAAAAGGTCATCGACCTACCCCCGACACTCGATGCGTGACAGCAACAGGTGTGCGGGGGTTTTTTCATGGATAGAGGGCAACGATGAAAACTTATGACACGGACGAGTCATTGCGACTCAAGCAGAAAGGGATGGAGCTTGCAGCCGAGAAGCGGCCAGAGCTGCTTCGCATCGCTCGCGAAATCGCGAAGGAGATAGCGACAAGCCAGGGGACGGTCACGGCGGACGACGTAGCGGCGGAACTGGATAACCGTTCGCTTCCACGACTCGGGCCAGCAGCCGGTTCACTTTTCAAGACGCCGGATTTCAAGTGGACGGGTCTGCGAGTCTTTTCGGAACAGATGGCCAATCATGGCCGCGAGATCAGAGTTTGGAAACTTAACAAATAAGGAAATACAGGATGTTGATTCTTTCAAGGAAGCAAGGCGAAAAGGTTTTGATCGAGATGGCCGGTGAAACGATCGAGGTCATCGTGCAAGAAAACTCGAGAGCAAACCTAACAAAACTCGCAATCGTGGCACCAATGAAAGCCAGGATCATGCGAGCGGAGATCGCAAACAAACTACCAGGCGTTGCGAAGCCTGCGTCGTGCTGATTTTTGTGAGCGTGAAATCAGACTCGTCACGGCGCGGGTAACGCGATGGCCAGACAAGTGAGCCGCTGCGCTCAATGCGGCGGCACAACAGAAAACACGATCTGCGACGGGTGCAGATGTGTGAGATGTAGAAGATTGACAATTTTGTGCGAGTGCAATGGACGCAGAACAAACAACGGAAGAACTGCCGGAATACCTGAAAAGAGCCGAGGCAGTTCGAGCAGTAGTAGCAGAGATCACATCAAAGCTGATGGAACTTAGTGACCAGGAACACGACAGCAAGCGAAAAGCTATCCGATCAAACGAGATGCCAAAAGCCCTGTCACACGCAGAGCGAGCATCTGCTTTTTACGAAGCGTCTCGCGTGTCTTTTGACTTCATAAAGCGAGGACTGCATTGATGGTTTTTGCATTGATTGGAGTAGGAATCTTGGCACCGTTCGCGTTGACCATCGCGCTGATTCTTTCGATGGAATCTCAGCGAGAAAATCAGATGCGGCAGATACGAGCGATCGCAGACGACTGGCAGAAATACCTGGACAACTTTGACACGGGATGTAGCGATGTACGACATGGATCTTCTGTTTCAGATATTAGCACCGATGATCGTCGTGCTTATTGCCGTTTCGATGATGTGCTGGCTAGCACCGAGTGATGAGGACATGGATTGATGAGTTTAGTGCTGAGAGGTGAACGACGCAGGAATTTTGAACCTTTATGGGATCTGACGAAGCGTCAGAACAACCTGCCGGATGATCCGAAAGCTGAAGTATATGGCAAGCAGGGCGACGTCATGCTGATGTGCCTGCGAGCCTATGAAAGAGGACGCGATGACGAGGCATCTGATTGGCTCGAGATCGTCAACGAATTACGCACGACAGGTCGGGTTCGTCGTGCATCCGAATTGGTAAATGAATCCGAAACAACAGAGGAAAGGTAGAGCAAATGAAACTATTCGCACCATCAACAACGACGTTTGAAAAATGTCCCGCTGGTAATCACCTAGCAGTCTGCATCGAGGTAATCGACCAGGGGACGCAGGAGGACACCTTTGCTGGCGAAACTAAAACGCGGCGAAAAATTTACATCGGATGGGAGACACCGCACGAAACTGGCGAGGACGGTAAACCATTTCGCATCGGGCGCAGCTACACGTTCAGTGCAAACGAAAAAGCAGCTCTGCGTAGAGATGTCGAAAGCTGGCTCGGTAAGAACCTAAGCGAAGAACTGCAAAAGGGATTCAGTATGCAGTCTTTGATCGGCAAAGGATGCTTTCTGAACGTCGTCCACGAGGAAAACAACGGACGCAACTATGCGAACATTCACAGCGTCGCAGCTCTGCCGAAGGGAACTGTCGCACCTGGGCCGACGCACGAGACGATCTATTTTTCGCTCGATGTGGATGAATACAACCCAGCCGTTTTTGAAACGCTTTCTCCCTACATGAAAGAGAAGATCAGCCATTCGCCTGAGTGGGACAAGATTTCCAACGCTTCGCCGTTCTAGTTTTTGGGTGTCGGGTCTGGCGGATGTTCTACGCATCCGCCTAGGTGAAAGGTGGTAGTGATGGATTGCGAAAGAGCCAGGGTGATTGAACACGGAAACATCTGCGCGTTTCTAGACATCCTTTATGGAAAGTGCAAAAGCAGTGACGGTGCGATCGTTTTCATCAAATCGCAGCGGAATGAGATTTCAGGCATTTTCAGTGTCGGATCAGGCGATGACCTAGTGCAGGCAGCAAAGCATGTAACAGGCGAAGCTGGAGTGTATTTCAAAGTCAACCTGATGGACTTTGACAAGATGAACAAACGATCCAGCGGTTTCAGGAAGAACATCGTTGGCTCGAGTCGAGACGTCAAATCAATCGTTTCGATTCACCTGGATGTCGATGCTGGCAAGGGTGGAAAGTATGTAACCAGGCCACATGCACTCTGGGCGATCAACCAGATGCCGCTGCGTCCGTCGATGATCATAAACAGCAAGGGAACCGATGGTGGTTTCCATGCTTACTGGCTGCTCGAAAAGCCAGTGAGGATTCAAAGCGAAGATCATCGCAACGAGATTTCCGAGCTGTCGAAGCAATGGAATCAAAGGCTGCGTCGGATGTGCAGTGGAAAGCTAGACAGCACGAGCAACATCGACAGGATGCTTCGAGTTGCTGGTGGTAAGCGTCTGACTGGCGAGCCTGTCTGCGCCGAGTTTTACGAGCCGGACAACCTCTACAAGTTGGAGGATTTCGTCGCATGATGCTTTACAGCGAACAGATGACCAATCAGATGTCGGTCGTCGATCGTGCAAGGCTATATGTCTCGAAATGCGAACCGGCGATCAGCGGCGAAAATGGTCACGGAAAGTTTTTCAATGTGGCTTGCAAACTGGTGATCGGTTTCGGTCTGAGTCGCGAGGAAGCGATCGACGTCATCACCAATGACTACAACTCGAGATGTGAGCCACCGTTCTCGGATTACGAGATAGCACACAAGATCGACGATGCAATCAAGCAACCAGGCGAGCGGGGAGAGCTGGCTGGCAGCGATGTTGCACCGTGGGAACGTAGGAACGGAACGAGCCATCAGGCAGTCGCACCAGCGAAGCCTGCACCGCTGAGTCATCCCGTTGGAATGCTCGGCGAACTGATTGGCAAGCTATACCGAGGCGAGGGTGACATCTTGTACGACGCTGGCGATCCGTTTGACGGTTTCGAGTGCGGGCCAGGCAAGATCACGATTCTCGGCGCGCCTCCTGGTGCCGGAAAGACTGCTCTGGTGATGCAGTACGTTTTCAGCCTTTTGGAGAACGACAGCAAAGCCAGGGTGGTCATCGCTAACGCGGAGATGACGTTCGAGGTGCTGCTGCGTCGAGAGCTGACCAGAAGATCGCAGGTCAGCGGCGGGAAGCTACGTTTCGCCAACGTCACGCCGGACGAACTGAAGCGAGTGGAGGAGGCCGCAGAAGCCATCCAGCCGCTCTTGGATCGTATCGAGATCATGGAGCCACCGTACACAACGGAAGCTCTCTGCGGGCTGCTGACGGGCGGCAGGAATCGCCTGCTGGTGATTGACTATTTGCAGAAGTTCGCCGGCGGTGATGATCCTCGAGTGGGTGTGAATAACGTCATGGGGACACTGCGAACACTGGCGATGGACGACTGGGGAATCCTTGCACTCTCGAGCGTGACGCGGGTCAAAAAAGGCGAGCAACTTTCGATGTCCAGTTTCAAAGAATCTGGGGAGATCGAGTTCAACGCTGACGCCTGCTACCTGCTGAAAGACAAGGGTGAGAGCGAAAGCGACGAGCGGGTGCGGGAAGTTGTGCTGAACGCGGTGAAGAACCGACACGGTGAAATGAACGACATCGACTTGGTGTTTGACAAGCCACAAATGACGTTCTCGTCAGCGATCAAGAAATGGGACTTCGGGGAGGAGAACGAGTTCTGATGGATGACCAGGACAAAAAGAAAAAGAGCAAGCGAGCGGACGCGACCACCAGATTCGGAACTGGAAAGAACCTGGCGACGTTCATGCTCCCGACGCTCCCCAACGCTACCTACACCGCTGTGATCCTCTACTGCTGGCTCATGGGCCAACAGAGAGCAGAGGGAATCACAGAGTTTAACGAGTCAAACAACCAAATTGCGGAGGCTTGCAACGTCTCACCGCGCCATGTCACTCGGATCATCAATGACTTGGAAAGCCAAGGCATCATCAAGACGATCTGGAAGGGACGCGGAACGTGGCCAAGCAAGCGAATCATCCGCTCAAAAACATACAAGGACAGCCAAGTGAGGGGTGACACTGGTGCGCAATAGCTATGACATCTGAAGCGTCTAGCTATGACATGGGTGTCTACCTCCTATATGTAGATACATATAGGGGCGACTCGGCTTCGCCCGTCGCCCCATTGGAATCACAGGGTGCAAGGAATGAACAAGCGAACAAAGAAACGCAGCGAATATGTGATCACTGTTCGCCCTGAATACAACTGCCGAGAGGACGAGGCGATCAGAGGAATCAGGTGGCTACTGAAGCGACTGCTGCGACAGTACGGCCTGCGGTGCATTGGACTCGATAGGAAGGATGCGAATGATTGATTTAGTGCAGAGAGCATCGACGCTGGCTTGCATCTGCTTCTATGCGGTGCAGGTAGTTGGCGATTGCATGTTGGTAACCGATTCCGCTGGACGCAAACGGTATCTGATTGGTTACCTGGACGACGGGACGGTGTTTTGGGAACGAGCGAAGGAGTACGACGAGAAATGAGATTTCTGCTCGATGTTCAATCGAAAAAAGTGGCAAGCAAAAAAAAGAAGTTCGAGCAGTTGGTTCGCGGTCAACTCTGCACACCTTTGACGAACTACAAGACATGGGATGGCGAGTTCGCAATCGACAATGGTGCCTACAGCGGACTCGATCGAAATGCTTTTTTTCGTTTGCTTGAACGTAACAAGCCAAACATGAGCAGGTGTTTGTTTGTTGCTGTTCCAGATGTCGTCGGAAGTGCAAGAAGAACGTCCGAGCTATTTGGAATGATTACACAAGAGCGACCGATGCTTCCTTGGTGCGAAAAGTGGTGCTTTGTCGTGCAAGACGGTCACGAGGACATGCACCTTAACTGGTATGAAATGAAGCACGTTTTTATCGGAGGCACTGACGACTTTAAGGATTCGTCAGCTGCATATGACATCGTTAAGACAGCAAAAGCATTGGACATTTATGTGCATGTCGGTCGTGTGAATACCATCAAACGCTACCGAAAGTACGCAAGTCTCGGAGCCGATTCCTGTGACGGCTCAGGAGTTTGTAAATACGACCACATGCTGATCAATATCGCTAATCAGGTAGCAGACGAAAATCAGCCGACTCTATTTAAGGAAAGCAAAAATGAAGGCAGTCCATGAAGCAATTATACACGGTACTTGTCCGATCAATGGTCGATGGGATTACTACGAAGTGAAAGTAGAAACCGCAGACTTTTTGGAAATATCAGAACTCGAAGAATTGCTGGATTTTTATCGAGGCACAAACAAAACACAGGAAGAACTCGCAAAGGAAATATCTCTTGCGCTTCCTTACAACTGCAAGATAACACTGAGCGGAAGGCACTCGCAGAATACAAAGACATCGGTCGAGGTGAGCAAAGGAAAAAAGGAGTTGCACTAATGGACATGATCGTGGCGGCCATACTCGCAGCGATGCCACCAACAGGCACAAGCATCGAACCAGCGGCCCAGGCACACGCAGAGCGGGAAGCCAAGATGATGGCAGATCGCGGGATCGTGGCACACATCCTCGGGCCAGCGGACGGAGCTGCGTTCTCGGGTGTCGGAGCATCGACCAGGAGCGAGCCATCGACCTGTCTGCCGTGGAACTTCGGCAACTCAGCGAGGACGGTGATCGCTGATGCGATCGTGAAAGGAAATGACGGAAGGAACTACAGGTCGAGGCATTGGAAATGAGCAGGCCAGCACTGAACTGTCCCGAGGCGTATCACATCGAGCATCTGTATCGCAGCGGACTCGGCTGCTGGCGGATCGCTGAGAAGGTCGGACGGTCGCGGAGCTACATGGAACGCTCGCTGCGAGGATGTCCGTCATCACCGAGGCTGGCGATGTACGTTGGCCGACTATCGAACGGAATCAGACCAAAGAACAAGATCGCACCAGGATGGCACCACTGACTCGAGAGTACCTGCTGAACCGTGGCACCTGCTGCGGACACGGGTGCCAGAACTGTCCCTACACGGAAAAAAGCATGACACATCCAAGCAAGCGAAAAGGAAACGCCTACGAGCGAGAGCTGGTGAACCAGGCGAAAGACAGCGGACTCGAAGCAAAGCGAGCCTGGGCATCGAATGGCCGGTCACTAGGTTTGCACGAGGAAGTCGATCTGGTGGTTGGTGACAAGCGAATACAAGCAAAGCGGCGGAAGTCGATCGCCAGTTTTCTGCTGCCAAATGAAAACGTCGATGCAGTGGCGTTCCGACCGGACGCTGGCGAGACGATGGTACTGCTCACCTGGTGGGAGTACCTGGACTTAGTAAAAGGATGCCAAATAAACAAGGATGGCAATGATGACGCACTACAATCAGTTCACGTTCACACAAGAGCAGATGCTTGATCGTCTGCCGCACGAGCCGACACAGGAAGAAATCAAGGCGATGTGTGCGGAGATCAGGAAGAAGTGGTCGCCGGCGACGCGCCGATCGCGACGGGTAATCAATAACGACTCGCCAATCGTCGCGGAGGTAAATGGCTTATGGATACCAGAAGAAATCCCCTGTCCACCAGAGATGCAGCGAAACAGTTGGGGGTAAGCACCCAGACGGTTCGCAACTGGATCGTTGCTGGGATGCTGCGAGGATACATCGTTCCAGGTGGTTCTCGTGCTTGCATAAGGACTGACCAGCAGGCCGTCGATGAGTTCTGGGAACGCTACTCAAGCCAAGCAGGAACAGAGAAGCAAGACAGCAAAGCATAAGTTTGACGGATGCCAATCGCGTGTGAGACTCAGTGCAAGGAGTCGAGCCGGTGGCAAAAAGAAAAGACAAACCAAACGTCGTCCGCGAAATGCTGCGTGACTATCCAGACGCGGACACTCGCACGCTGGCAAGGCTGCTTCATGAGAAGTATCCACACGAGTTCAAGTCAGTGGAAGTCGCCAGGACTCGGCTGCGATACCAGCGAGGAGCGGTTGGCAAACGACAGCGAGAAACTCTAGCGGACGATGAACACGTCCGCGAACACGGCAAGCCAAAGTCAATCAGTTTTCCGAAGGGACTCAAACAGGTACAAAAGCCGGTAAAGATCCGCACGCCTGGTAAGTACCTGGTGCTTTCTGATCTGCACGTTCCCTATCACTGCGAGAAAGCACTGGAATCAGCTCTGCGAGCAGGAATCGACGCTGGATGCGAGCATCTGGTTCTCAATGGCGACTTCATGGACTTCTATCGCCTGAGCCGCTGGGATCAAGATCCTCGAGCCAGGAATCCAGAGGACGAACTGAAGATCGGTGCCGAGGTCATTGGCGAGCTAAACAAGCACTTCGGGCCGGACTCGGTTCGCGTGTTCAAGGTAGGCAATCACGAGCAACGATATCACAGCTACCTCTACCAGCGTGCGCCAGCATTGGTGGGAATGGAGGATTTTCGGCTCGACCGCATCCTGCCGCTGAAAGATCACAAGTGGAAGTTTATCCAGTCCAAGCAGGAATACCATCTCGGCAAGCTGCCACTACTACACGGCCACGAGCTACCCAGGGGACTGACTGATCCGGTGAACATCGGTCGTGGCGTTTATCTGCGAGTCGCCGGAACTGCGATGGTGGGCCATTGGCACAGGACATCGACGCACGTTGAGACAACCGGAATCGACGAGCGACTGGTGCCATGTTACTCGCTCGGATGTCTCTGCGACCTGAAGCCAGAGTACGCAACGATCAACAGGTGGAATCACGGCTTCGCCATCGTCACTGTCGGCGAGCGTGGTCACTACCAGGTGCAGAACATGATCATCCACGACGGCGAGGTTTTCGCGACGTGACAGCGGCTACCCCGCAATCGACCTCTTAAAGCATCACGAGCAAACCAGCCGTCCCATGATCACCATTCCAGACAACATCAAGATCGGTCACCTGGACGTCAAAGTCATCAGCATTGACCAAAAGGAAGCCGACAGCATCGGAGCCGATGGACTGTTCTGCTACCGACACGGAACGATGCGGATCAACGTCGATCAGCATCCGAGCCAGGTCATCGAGACACTGATGCACGAGTGTCTGCACGCACTCTGGTCTGTCGCTGCGTTCAGCAGCAAGGACGAGGAAGAAGATCACGTCACGCGGCTCGCACCTCTGTTGCTGACATTGTTCGTGGACAATCCTGGACTTTTTGAATTGATGGATCGCTACGTTATCGGCGAGCTATTTTCTGAGAATTAGCAAACTAAGCAAACCAAGCAAAACATCTGTTTGACAAGCAAATCAGCCGCTCGAAACTGTGGGAAGGTGAACCACAAACGTCGGGTGATTTATGTTCTTGGGTCGTGGCGAAAAGACCAGTGCTAAACGTATTGCGGCAAGGGTCTGGAATGAGATCAATGCCGAGGACAACGCACGCTCGCCAGAAGAACGTCTGAAGATCGCCAAAGAGCGAGTGCGTGAGCGCATCAAAGATCAGCGTGCAATGCGTGGAAAGCCAGTCGGATTCGGCTGGGAAGCTCTAGTGATCTCTCTGATGACCAGGCTAGCGATCAAACTGCTGGAACGGTGGCTCGAGAAGCGTCTATTCTCCGTTGGCGAGGAAGGCGATGACTAAGCTCACCGAGAATAAGACCTTCCAAGTGATCGTAGGTGCTGGCACACTCTGGCTTGCCTGGGTGCTATACCGTGACGGCTGGCTGGACTGGCTTCGCAGTGGCCGCGATGACCAGGACGGTTTCAGCAACACTCAGCTATGGGTGGCGATCGGATCTGCGGTCATTTCGTTCTTGCAAATGGTCGGAATCGCGACGATCGCAATCGTGTCTGGCGTTCTTCCGCACGTCGAGACGATGCTGACATTCGCAGCGGAACAACTGAAAAAGCTCGCAGCAACCGCTCGAGACTTCATCACGAAGAACAATAATCGTCCCCCCGATGACGGCGAGTCATGGGATTGGCGACCACTGGCCGTGATCATCCTTTCTTGGGTGTTGTGGTCTGGTGGTCAGTTGCAGTCGATCTGGGATTCTCTGATCAACGTCATACCCGACCGCGTTGATGTAATCACCAGCAAACCGGCTGCAATCCTTTTCTCTGTCGATCCCGAAACGGCCACGGATGGCCAGCTCGCTGTCGCGTCATCTGTCCTGGTCGAGGACATGATGCAGAAAGCAGGCGTTGAGCGTCGGATGTATTCATCGCACCAAGATCAGGAAGTGGCGGAAGCGTGGGTCGGCCAAGCGATGCAAGCCGCACCGGATGATGACAACGTGCTGGTGCTGTATTACCAAAACGGCCAGATCGAGATCCTTGATGCACCTGAGAGTATTCAGGAGATGGAGGAAATCGCCGGTGGATGGTAAAGGCTACGAGCTACGAGATTACGAGAGCGAAACCCCGTTCTGCACGTTCCGCGAATACAGCGGAGAGCGTCTACCGTCGCATGAATGGAAAGACCGCATCGACTTCTTGAATGAAGTCAAAGGCCAGCCGGTTCACTGGCACAAGCGTCACCAGGCGATGATCATGAGCCAGAAGTCCACAAACTATTGCTGGCAGTATTCCGTGATCGCCGGAATGAAGAACGCCTATGCTCGCCAGGGTGTCGGCCACGTTCATCTGAACGCCTACGCAACAGCATACAAAGGCAAGCGAGGAGCAAATCGCGGCGGTTACGTCCTCGAGGGTGCCAGGTACGTTCAGGAGTTCGGCGTCTGCGAAGAAAGCGTGCTGCCGGAGTTCACAAAGTCATACAGGTGGAGCAGGGATCAGCAAGCCAACGCTGCAAAACACAAACTGGCCGAGTTCGAGGAGTTCGGACGCAGTGACCTGGACGGTGTGGTGTCAGCGTTGATCGGGCCGCAGCCATGTGCCGTTGCGATCGCGTTGTCCTGGTGGCGTCACGCGGTGTGTGCTGTCGGTGCAGTCCTGGATCGCTCGAGGCAGATCGGTCTGATCATCGCGAATAGCTGGGGAACCAAGTGGAGCAGCGGCGGAGAGCATAACGGCTACGGAATTATCTGGGGATCAAAAGCGATTCCATACGAAGCCATCGCCATTAGACACGTTACAGCTCGGAAGGAAGCATGAAGAACATCATTTTGGCGGCGATGCTGATCGTCGTCTTTTTTCCGTTTGATACTCAGGCAACGCCAGGCGTCGAGCGACAGATCATCAAGGATTTGAGACGAGAAAGAACCGTCCAGGTCGAAGTGATCGAGCAGCCGAAGTGCGAGCCAAAGCAAGCCATCGAGAGCAACCCGAAGCGACCCGTCCGAAACCTGTTTAAGCGACTGCGAAACCGATGATTGAACTCCTAGCAAACCTCGACCCCATGACACTGACAACCGCACTCGTTGGCGGAGTTGGTGCTTTGTCCACAGCAGTCGTCCATCTTTACAAAAGCCAGTCTGCAATGCAGAAGGAAGTCAACGAAAGGCTTTCAAACGAGATTACTGAATGTCGCGAGGACAGACGTTCGTTATGGCAAGCCGTTTTGAAGATCGACCCGACCGCTGAAGAACTAAGGAACATTAAATAATGGCAAACCTACAAGCACTAAAAGCAGAACTTGATGCCGGTCATCCGGTGACAGGTGCATACTCAGCAAACTCCGAAGCAGCAGCAGAGGAGATCAACGCACTCAACAGAACGCGAATCAATGCGATTGGTTCAGCAGAACTTCTTGCATGGTCTGGACAAGCCAGCAGTGGTGATCGTCCGAGAATCATCAAGATTGAAGAAGGCAAAGCAAATGCTGACGAGCAGTGTGCTGCACTCTGCATCACAGCAGAGCAGATGATCATGCGAGACAACACAAGTCTTGATCTTAACCTGCCGGATCGTGTTGCGATGCTCAATGCACTCGTTGCCTACGGTGTTTTATCGGCAGCAGACAAAGCGAGCATCGACGCACTTGCGGAGGAATCTATCTCTCGTGCAGACGAACTAACACTAGGCTCAGTGCGAGCAGGAACCATCGAACAAGCTAGGAGTCTATAAACATGGCGAACAAAGTCTACATCAACGAAGAAACCGCAAAGACTTGGACGGACACAGGTGGTGACTACACAATGGATCTCGGCTCACTTGCAGCCGATGGTGTTCGTGTTGGCGCACAAGGTGACTTAGGTGCTGCACCTAGAGCAGATCAGTATCAGTGGAAGCTAGTCATTTATGGCTTTGATACTGCACCGGTTGTAGGTGAAACAGTCGATCTGTACCTAGCTTTTTCTGACGGAACTTATGTCGATGGTGACGTTGGGACATCGGACGCAGCAGGATCTACAGACGATCTCCCTAACCTGCTATTCCTCGGTGCTGCATCAGTTCAAACAACGACTGCTGCTGATAACCTAATCATCAGTGGAGTCTGTCATATTACTCAGCGTTATGTATCACCAGTGATCCATAACAACACTGCTGATGCTTTGCTTGGAACGTCTGATAGCCATAAGTTCATTCTTACGCCGGTTCCGCCAGAGGTTCAGTAAGTTGAATCTGATTAAGCCATCATCGTTACAAATAGATACGCAGAGCCAGTTAAACGCTGGCTTGCGTTCGTGGTGGTCTGCTAATTGCGTTGACACTTCAAAATTCGTTGACAGTTCAAACAAGCTGCATGGCGAATGGACTGCCGGAAGTCCTATCTATTCCTACTGCGAAAAGACTAAACGGCACGCCGTAGACTTCTCGAACACCGAAATACAAACCGCATCGGTAGAACGGTTTTATACGTTCACGATGTGTTGCTGGGTTAAGATAAATTACGCAGCATCAGACACCTTTGCAAGGATATTCGAACACGGTCTCAATAACTCCGTAACTCTCAACCTTCATAAAAGTGCAGCACCTAACAAGTTTTATTTTCAACGACTCGGCACAGGTGACGCCGGAGCCAAAAGCACTACTAACATAAGTGGTTATTGGCAGCACGTTGCGATCAAGTATGATGGCTCGACTCAATACATCTACGTTGATGGAAATTTAGAGGATACCTATGCTCGTGGATCTTTCGCATCATCGTCTCAAGTATGGCACTTTGGTAGAAACTCTGGTGCAGCATCCGTAACAAGACTAAACGGAAGCATTGCAGATGTTAGGTATTTCAATCGTTCTATTTCTGATGGTCAGATCAAAAGCATCTACCTCAACCCATCAGCACCGTTTGAGCGTAAACAGCAAACGGTACGGATCTCCACCGCACAAGCATTTAATCCGTATTGGGCAAATCAGGCGACTCAATTAGCAGGTACGCTACAGTGAGAAAAAACACAACAGGTCAATACGTTGCGTTCCAAGCTATCAGCAAGACTGACGGAAGCGATGTTATCACAGGTACGCCAGTCGTCTATTACACAATCGACGGTGGTACACAGGCACAAACAACCGCGACCGCAGTGCATGAAGGCAACGGTCAGTGGTCAGTTGCATTATCACAAGCAGAGACAAACGGGGATCATATCGTGTTCTCGTTCGTTTTGACTGGTGCTGTGACGCAAACGGTTAACGTTTACACGATTGATGCTGACTTAACGAATCTCGATGTGGCTGTAAGTACGAGATCCACAGTAGCCGCAACAGACATCGTTTCAGGTGGTGCAATCACGACTTCCGGCGGTGCTGTGTCCAACGTCACCTTGGTAGCCACAACGACGACCAACACTGACATGCGTGGAACCGATGGTGCTAATACAGTTGCACCTGATAACGCAAGCATTGCGGCAATCCTCGTCGATACAGGAACCGACATCCCTGCGTCTATCGCTGCGTTGAATAATTTCGATCCTGCAACGGATACTGTCGCCAATGTCACGACCGTCGGAACTGTAACTAATTCCGTTACAACTGACGCTGCATCTCGTACAGCAAGCCAAGCCGATGTCTCGGGACTTGCAACCGCAGCAAGCATTGCAGCACTCAACGACATCACAGCGGCGAGTGTTTATTCTTACTTCGTTTCCGGCACTAACGCAGACGCATTGAAAGCAGATGTATCATCGTTGGCAAGCCAATCCAGCATAGATACGGTCGATCTGAACGTGGACGCGATCAAGGTCAAGACCGATCAACTGACATTCACCAATCCAAACAGCGTGGACGCGACGGCCACAGCCGATGTTGACGAAGCAGCGATCGCGGATGCTGTGATTGCTGGCATCGGTGGCACCGACGTTACGATCAGTAGCGTGATTGCAGAGGATGGCACGACGATCACGATCGTCCGAGGTGATGACTACAGTGCAAGCGACTCGCGTGCGATTACCTGGACAGGCACAACGGATGACCAGTGGCCAAGCCTATCAGGTGCGACGCTCAAGTTTACAGCGAAGAACAACATGGACTCGCTGTCGGTTACGCCAACCGTTACGCAGCCTACAGGGACGCAGGCGTTTCGTATGGAGTTGACAAACACTGACACCGAAATCATGTCTGGACGCTACAAGTACGACGTCCAAGCGACTTTAGCAAGCGGTCGAGTAATTACGCTGGTGGTTGGCGAGATGGTCGTGAAGCAAACGTACACGGACAGACCGTAGAATGAAGCTCAAACAGATATATGTGCTTGAAGATCAGGGCAAGTATTACTACGTCCGAAACAACAAAATATTACTTTTACAATGCACCTATGCACAGCAAAACCCAGACGGGCTGCTAAAGGCAATTTCATTGCTTGACTGGAATAATTCGTTATTCAAAGCCGTGCAATCTATAAATAGTCGCGCGAGGCAATTAGGGAAAACAAAGTGGGAAAAGAAATTACAGAGTATAGCAGTCGGACTAAGAGACAGAGAAAAAACGGTTCGCAAGAGATCGGTGCAACAGAAAAACGTGAACGCCAACAAGAGTCATTTGAGTTTTACGGTTGCGATGGAAAGATGCGTCAACCAAGCAAACGCGAGAACACGCCACAGCAAATGGAGAAGGTGGTGCAACAACGCGAGCAAAAATCAACACGTGAGGTCTCTAAGAAAAGAACTAGAAGCATAAAGGCAGCAGATCTATTCAAACTTTTGGAAAAGCAAGAATATATCTGTTCGCTTTCGGGTGTTGAATTAACTCCAGAAAACGTTTCATGTGATCACATTGTCGCTCTGGAAAAAGGCGGAAAGCATGATATTGCCAATTTGCAGTTGGTTCATCGCACTGTGAACAGAATGAAAACAACAATGCTCCAAGACGAGTTTTTAGATTGGTGCAGGTTGATTTCAAAACACAACGGGTCCTAATTTAGAGTTTCGGAAGGTTACCCTCGAAG
>Ga0255751_10000603_pt1 | contig 33505 bp, 37 predicted proteins | sample 071ome_20_FD_179951 | JGI IMG/M metagenome (GOLD analysis project Ga0255751, IMG submission 179951) | Coastal salt marsh microbial communities from the Groves Creek Marsh, Skidaway Island, Georgia - 071412BT metaG (version 2) | ecosystem: Environmental > Aquatic > Marine > Intertidal zone >... | reverse complement strand
GTTGAGCCATGGGCACCTGACATCGCAGCTTTGGTCAGACCATCTGGCGGCGTCGAGCCGAACGGGACGCGCTCACCACTCCGCCACCCACCAACAGCGTCACCGCAATTCCTGCGATTCCGGCGACCGCAAGACTCAGCGTCTCGTTTGACACCCCAGCAGTTGCGTAATCAGAGAACAGGCTCGAACCAAATGCATGGTCGTTCGCCGACTCGGCGAAACCCTGGTCAATTGCAACTCGCTCAAGACCATCCGGACTCGATGCTGCAAACTGGCTGATCACGACGCCGACAACCACAGCTGCAACGGCGCTGCCAATAAGAAATGGGCGCATACCGACACGAGACTTCGCTTGAAGCTCGTCGGAAGTGAGGTGTCGGGCACCAACGACAAGGTCGGGACGCGATGCCATTACTGCAGACAGCACAAGACCGGTTAGCACGGCCTCACCAATTCCGATGAGGACATGAACGCCGACCATCGCCCCGAAAACCGTGTCGAATGCGACCGGTGCAGATGCTCCGAACAGCCACTCAATCGAAAAAGCTGCAGCGGACAGCACAACCGAAACCCCAGCCGCAAGCGCTCCCGCTCCGACGACGCCGCCGCTTGTTCGTGGCATCAACTTTCTCACGGCGAGATATGTCGCCCAGCCACCAAAGGCCGTCACGATTGCCATATTGAGCGTGTTATATCCGAGAGCGGTTAAACCACCATCTGCAAACAGCAGCGCCTGAACGATCACCACCACTGAGACAACGAGCATCCCGACCCAAGGACCAAGCAACACTGCGGCGAGTGCTCCACCAAGTAAGTGGCCTGTTGTGCCTGCCGCCACCGGAAAGTTGACCATCTGGGCAGCGAAGATAAACGCAGCGGCAACGCCAGCAAGAGGAACCTGCCGGTCACCGAGCTCACGACCCGCATGACGAAGGGCGAATGTCAGCAGAACAAGCGAGAGAATTGCAGTAACAACCGCTACCGAAGGCTGCAGAAACCCGTCAGGAGCATGCATTGCTATGAGTGATGTCACATTGGAGACCGTACTGAGTGGTTTTCACTACTGCAAGTCGTTCGCAATAAATTTCGACGCGCTGCGACAGTCCTCGCATCGTGAACCATGACTTCTCGCCCCAAATGATCAGCCATTCAATGTCGGGCAGGAAACGACATTACGACTCGAAAGAGACGTAGGGTGACCCCATGTCGATTGACGAGGTGCTGCGGGCTCGTGATTTTCGAGTAACTCGCGCTCGCCAGCTCGTCTGGGAGGTGCTGACGAGATCTGACAGCCATCGCAGTGCAGCAGAAATTCTTGAAGAAGTTCACCAACTTGATGACTCCATTAACGCGTCATCGGTGTATCGGGCGTTAGCTCTGTTCTCTGATCTCGATCTCGTACGCGAGTCTCATCTCGGAGAACTCAGCACCTGGGAAACAGCCCACGAAGACGAAACCATCCATCTCGTATGCGAGAAGTGCCACACAACGATTCATTTCAGCACTTCAGTGGTAGATCGACTTCGGGCAGAGGTTCAACGCGATACTTCATTTACTCCGACAACGATCGATGTCCAGATCTCAGGGCATTGTGCACGCTGCTCATCAACGAAATAAAGTCGAGAACATCTCGCAATTGAGATGAGGAGCACTTGATGGGGCACGAAGTTCTTGTTGTTGGTGGCGGCATCGCTGGTCTTGCTACCGCACTCAGCCTGCACGCAGAAGGAGTAGATGTCGCTGTCCGCGAGTCTGTTCCAAAGGTCGAGCCCCTCGGTGTCGGCATCAACCTGCTTCCTCACGCAATTCGCGAACTCGACGCACTCGGTCTGCTCGGCGAACTTGAACAGGTTGGGGTAGCTCCAACCAACCTTGCGTATTTCTCGGCTCGCGGCCAAATGATCTGGGAAGAAGCCCGCGGTCGTGCAGCCGGTTACAAATGGCCACAACTCTCACTTCACCGCGGAACCCTTCAGGTAGCGCTTCATCATGCGGCAGTCGAACGACTCGGCGCCGACCGAGTTGTCACCGGGCGACATCTCATCTCAATCGATCAACATGACGATGGAGCAACCGCACATTTCGAATGCCGAGACGGCAGTGGCCAGCAAGAATCAATTGACGCAGCGATTGTTGTCGCCGCAGATGGCATCCACTCCACAGTTCGACAGCAACGCTTCCCTCATGAAGGAATGCCGCTCTGGAATGGCGCATTGCTGTGGCGCGGAGCAGTTGAGTACGACCCGATCCTCGACGGAAACACCATGGTCTGGGCCGGCCACCCGGATCAGAAATTTGTTGCCTACCCCATCAGAAATCTCGACAACGGCAAACAACTCATCAACTTCATTGCCGAATATCGCACCGACGATAGAGAACTACTTGAACGCGAAGACTGGAACCGAGCGGGCAACCTTGATGACTTCGCACCACGTTTCGATGATTGGGTCTTTGACTGGCTCGACATTCCGACGCTGCTTCGTGCAGCACCGGGAACCTTCCTGTTCCCGATGGTTGACCGAGACCCACTCGACCAGTGGACCCAGGGTCGCGTCACTCTGATTGGAGACGCCGCACACCCGATGTACCCGATCGGTTCAAACGGGGCATCCCAAGGAATCCTCGATGCGCGTGTGCTCGCAGGATGTATCCGAACCCACCGCAGCAACCCCGATCGTGCGCTGGCGATCTATGAGGCACATCGTCGGCCGCCGACATCAGCGATCGTGTTAGCGAATCGGGGTCTCGGACCAGAGATGCCGATGCGACTCGTGCAAGAACGCGCTCCCGACGGTTTCGACAGCATTGATGACGTCATTTCCAAAGAAGAGATCCTCGAAGTCACCGACGGATACCGACGAACCGCCGGCTTTGCTCTTGAGGCTCTGGCAAGTGGCAAGTCACTTATCGATGGCGACTACGCAGAACTCCCCGCGTAACTCACTCAGTTTCACCCACCGGTAGCGCCGAACGCTTCCCACTCTTCATCTGTCCACGGTGCACGAAGCTGGGTGGTGACAAAGTCAGAGGTCCACCGCACCATGTCGATCCATGGGAGATCAGCACTCATTACTTCAGTGAATGCCATTCCATGAAGGATGAGCGCCACATCTTCCATCGACAGTTCGATTGAGCGTTCGTCACCTTCGCCGCGCGACAACTCCTCGGCGGTCCAGACATCTCGCAGCCGCTGCTCGAGCTCAACCACATGTTCAACATCAAAACCCCACCCAAACGCACCCACATGCGACGAAGGTGAACTACCCATAAACGAGTCGAGGACAATTCCTAAAATTTGATCGATTGACGATGCCGCCTCTCCTGGCAACTCGACAAGGCGAGGTTCCGTCATGACAACTCGCTGAAATCGTTGGGGCCAACAACGGCCTCGTCACGTTCAATTGCCACCCAGATTCGCTCTGCAACCGCCTCAGCAGATAGCCCTGCGCCAAGTTTTGGAGCCACGCCAAATTGTGGACGGTCCGACAGCCCGGTTTCGGTATGCGGAGGGCGAACATCAATGCACTTCACGCCCTGGCGGCGCCAGTCACGAGCCATCACCGCAACAGCTGCTGACAACCCAGCTTTGGCCGCCGTATACACACCGGTTCCCAGCATTGTCGAGTCGACTACCGCACCCGTGATAACCGCTATTGATCCACCCTCGGTCATCACTGGAGCAACAAGACCGCAGACGGCAAGTGGACCCACCAGGTCAACATCAATCATCGACTGCATTGCATCAGACCTCACACGGTCGACAGGGCCAAAGCCAACAGCGCCGCTCGCAATGATCACCACATCTAGGTGACCCAATTCTTCGAGGGCAGCGTCGACAACTCGTTCGCGGTCTTCAGCCAGAGTGATGTCTCCGGGGACATGCAAACGCTCTCCACCGGGACCCGAAGCCGAACGGGAAGACGTCACCACTTGCGCCCCCCTCGCTAGCGCGTTCGCAGTCAGCGCCGCACCTAACCCTCCGGTACCGCCGAATACTAAGACCGTCGCATTTGCTACATCCACCCCCACAGTTTGTGGCTTCGGCTCATCGCCCTGCACTTCGTGCTCAGGATCTGTTTCGAGTTACCGTCACACACATGAGAACATCAGTGAACGATCTTGTGCGCGCAGCAAAGGCACGAATTGAGGAACTATCTGTCGAACAACTACAGGCCGAAATTGCGGCCGGGACGTGCACGGTCATTGACATCCGAGACTTCCGTGAACGCCTCGAAAAAGGTGCCGTACCAGGAGCGGTCTCAAGCCCTCGCGGGATGCTCGAGTTCTGGTTTGATCCCGATAGCCCGTACTACCGCGAGCAATTCAAGTTCGATGACCGCTATGTGCTGTATTGCGCGGGAGGCCAGCGATCTGCTCTTGCGGCTGCTGTGCTCAACGACATTGGTTATACCAACATTGCGCATCTCGAAGTCGGCTTCAATGGTTGGGCCGACGCCGGTGGAGCCGTTGAAGATGTCAGTGCCGACTCGAAATGGGTGAAGCGCTCATAACCCATCTGCATCCCAGCTGTTGCCTGCAGGGGTAGGCAGAGTGTCAACAATGCCGGTAAAACGAGGGAGCACATTTGTTTCAATGCTCTGGTGAGGACCCTCGATGAATCTGGTTGATCTTTCTTCTCGCACGCTCGGCCAACTTGGCGATGTCGGCCCATTTTCATTTGGGATGTGGCGTTTCACTGACGCTGACCTCAGTCGCCGAACAGAACTTGTCGATGCCGCGTTGTCTGCAGGGATGAATCTCATCGATACCGCCGACGTCTACGGACTCGATTGGAATGGAACCGGATTCGGCACGGTCGAGTCGGCACTGGGCGAGGTCCTTCAAAACCGGCCAGAATTCCGCGACCGAATGGTGCTCGCAACGAAAGGTGGCATTGTTCCACCAACACCGTATGACTCGTCACCCGCTGCGATTACAGCAGCGTGCGAGGCATCGTTACGGCGTCTTCAGGTCGAGACCATCGACCTTTACCAAATTCATCGTCCAGACATGTTTGTGCATCCTGAAGCGCTCGCCAAAGCGCTTTCATCTCTTCGGGATGCGGGGAAAATTCGTGAAGTCGGCGTGTCGAACCACACGATCGCTCAAACGACAGCGCTTCAAACCTTCCTTCCATTTCCGATGCTCACCACCCAACCGCAGTACTCGGCTCTCGACCTCACCCCTATTCGCGATGGAACGTTCGATCACTGCATGGCATCTGGCATGACGCCAATGGCGTGGAGCCCACTTGCTGGAGGTCGACTCGCGACCGGGGAAGGCATTTCACCTGAACTTCTCGCCGTGCTCGACGACATCGCCGCACGCGAAGACACTGACCGCGCCGGAGTCGCCCTTGCGTTCGTGCTCGCCCACCCTTCGCGCCCAATCGCCATTGTTGGAACCCAAAGCGTCGACCGGCTGAGCGGAACGGCTGCCTCAGCAGATATCAACCTTGACCGCAACGACGTCTACACAATTATTCAAGCCTCAGAAGGAGTTCCGCTTCCATGACAACTCAGCCAGCAGAAGTGGCATGGTTCGGGGCGCTATGCGACGACGACTACGAATTCTTGGGCGTCCCTGAGCCACACCGCGCAAGTTCTTGGACACACTGCTCAGACATTGTTCGAACAGCCGATCGAAACGGATTCGACAACGTCCTGCTTCCATCTGGATACGACCTCGGTATCGACTCAACCGCTTTTGCCGCAGCGATTGCGACCCACACCGACAACATCCACCTGCTGCTTGCCGTTCGGATCGGTGAGATGTGGCTCCCACAACTTGCCCGCCAGCTTGCATCCATCGATCAATTTGCAAATGGTCGGCTGACGATCAACATCATCTCTTCTGACATTCCGGGTGAAACCTTGGCCTCAGCACCTCGCTACCAACGGACGCGGGAGTGGATGCGCGGATTGCGATCACTTCTCTCAGGTGAACAACTTGAGATGCACGGCGACTTTGTCGACCTGTCAGTTGCACCACCACGGGCCGCAACCGTCGACGGCACATGTCCTCCGCTGTACTTCGGAGGATTCTCCGAAGACGCCAAAGACGTTGCTGCTGCCGAGGCCGACGTCTTTCTCACCTGGCCTGACACCGTTGCTTCTGTCGCTGCGACCGTCCGAGAAATGCAGGACCGCGCCGCTGCATATGACCGCGAGCTTGTTTGCGGATTGCGCACCCACGTCATCGTTCGAGAAACAGAACAAGAAGCACGACTAGCAGCAGAGCGGCTCATCTCTCGACTCGATGCCGACACAGGTGAAGCCATCAGAAACAAGTCGCTCGATTCCGCCTCGGTTGGTGTACAACGTCAAGCGGCACTGCGTGATTCTGCAACCGATGACGGTTATGCGGAAGACAATCTTTGGACAGGAATTGGACGCGCTCGAAGCGGCGCCGGTGCGGCAATCGTTGGCGATCCCGATCAAGTGCTCGCAAAGCTGAAGGCCTATGAAGATGCAGGAGTTGGCGCCTTCATTCTCTCGGGCTATCCACATCGCGAAGAATGCGATCTGTTTGCGAACTACGTATTACCTCGCATGAACCATGCTCCATTGAAGCCACGGTGGACTCCGTCGCACTGAACTTTTGACACAACCTCACTGCGGCCACAAATGGCTTGGCAGTAAACGACGGTCAGCGAATTGCGAGCCGTGTCTCGATATCGAAGAAGTGCAGATTCTCCGTTGACACGGCGACCGATGCGGTGTCGCCTGATTTCACTTGCGAACGCGGACTAAAACGCCCAACCGCATTCGCTTGACCCTCAACCGGTTGAGTGTCGAGGGCGTCCGGGTCGCCTGAATCAACAGTTGGAGCATCAATTGAGAAGTGGACCATCAGCTCAGAGCCCAGCGCCTCAATAAGTTTGATAGGGACCGACAGTTGCTGTGATTCAGCAACGTGAGGTGCTTCTGAGGCATCTTCAAGGTCTTCAGGGCGAATACCCACCACGACTGTCCGGCCAGCGTAGTCACGCAATGCAGGCCGAGACTTCAGCACCTCATCACTCAATGTCAATTGATGGGATCCGAGCGTCAACGCCGCTGAGTCACCATCGACTGACAAGGTTGCGGCAAACAGGTTCATCGACGGAGAACCAATAAATGCTGCGACGAATACGTTCACTGGCGAGTCATACAAATTTTGTGGGGTATCAACCTGCTGCAACACACCATCTTTAATGACCGCAACACGATCACCCATCGTCATCGCCTCGACCTGGTCATGCGTGACATAAAACGTCGTCACTCCAAGGGACCGCTGCAGGGCAGCGATTTCGGCACGCATCTGGACCCGAAGCTTCGCATCAAGGTTTGACAGTGGTTCGTCCATGAGGAACGCAGCCGGCTCACGCACGATTGCTCGCCCCATCGCAACGCGCTGGCGCTGCCCACCTGACAATTGTCCGGGCTTGCGATCGAGATAGCTGGTGAGTTCAAGGATTTCAGCAGCCCGAGCAACACGCTGCGCGATCTCGTCTTTCGACACTTTTGCCAACTTGAGCGCGAAACCGATGTTCTCTGCGACTGTCATATGCGGGTACAGCGCATAGTTCTGGAACACCATCGCGATATCACGGTCTTTTGGTTCAACATCGTTGACCACCCGGTCACCAATACGAAGTTCACCGCCACTGATCTCTTCGAGCCCAGCGATCATCCTCAGCGCGGTTGACTTTCCGCAGCCAGATGGCCCCACCAAGACAAGGAATTCGCCATCGACGATGTCGATCGAAAGATCCTGAATCGCCTGGAACCCATTTGGGTACACCTTGCTTACGTTGTCCAGCGTGACTGTCGCCATTGGGGTGCATCTCCTCGTCTGTGTGTATTCAGCAACCGCAACCACTGCTGAACGCCGGAACTCATAGTAATCGCAAACTTTCTGAGCCTGCTACGTGCTGCGGACAGTGATTCCACTGACGCAGGTAGCCTAAATTTCGTGAATCAGGTGAAGAACCGTCTCCAAACCCTTGGCCTCCTCGATCGAACCTTCTCAGTTGCCACAGATGAGGACGTGACTGCGCTCGTTGCGACTCTCGATGAGGATCATCTAGAGGCGCTGAACGAACTTGTCGGCGGAGAACCAGATGTCGTCCGAGTTCGAGATGCCATCAGCAGAGGCCGGCTCGACGGAACCATGGAAGGCATCGCCATTGTGCTCACTGATGCGTGTCTCGCAGACTGCATCGAGCAACTTGGAGACGCTGCTGACTACCCCAGCACCGACGACCTCAACGGCGTCCTCCCGGGCATCATCGAGCGTCACGGCATCGCAGCAACGCGCATCATGCTCGCCGCAACGATTGCTGGCGAAGCGCCCGCTGCAGCCATCATTCGGGAGATTCTGAAATCAGACGAAACGCTTGGACTTCCGACGGTCGAATCGAGTTCAGTTGTACCGCTTCGGGCCGAAAACGCGTCTGACGATCGAGACGAACTTAAAGCTCGCCGCAAAGAGGCGAAAGCGAAGAAGCAGGCTGAAGCACGGGCTCGAAAAGAGCAGGCTCAGCGCGCCAAAGGTCGCTGAATCGGGCGTCGCGGCAACGCAGTCCACAGCATCACCAAACCACCCACGGCGATTACCGCAGCCCCACCAAAGCCGCTGCGCTTGCCAAAGAACTCAGCGAGTGTTCCGAGCAACAGTCCGCCAGCCACGCTTCCGATTTCAAAAAAAGCGGTGAATGAGCCAACTGCTGATGCTCGTTCAGATTCAGGGACTGCGTCAATTACCGCAGCCATCAATGGCGGGTAGTTAAAGGCCATCGCCACACCCAGCAATACCGCCGATGTCCATAAGGCCCAGATCGCCGGAACTAACGCAAGCAGCAACATTCCCGCTGTCATGAAAATCAGAGCAAACGTCACCATTGGGTGCGCTCCGAGCATGTCAGGAAGTCGTGCGGCCAGTAGGCGTAGCACGACACTCGTCAAGCTGTAGACGAGAAAGAGCCCTCCTGCGCTTGCCAATCCAACCGACCGAGCATGATCAGGGATAAACGCTCCATAGGCAGAAAATGCTGCGAGAGTGCACATGAGAACCAGCCCGGGCGCAATCGCCGCCCGGTGAAAGAGCGGTGCCTTGCTGTCAGTTCTCGGAGCACGTCGATCAACACGAGGCGGAACCGCTCGAGACACAACAGCTGCCCCGAGCGCAAATATTGATGACACGGCAAACAGCAAGCGATAGCGGTCGCCAGCGAGAATCCACTCACCAATTACTGGTCCAATGCCGATCCCTGTGTACACCGCAATCGACAGATAGCTCGCCCCTTCGGCGCGTCGACCTTCAGGCGATAGATCTGCGATCAAGGTTGCTGCCGCAACAAAGATTGCAGCTTCGCCAACCCCGGTCAGCAGTCGAAACACCAAGAACACCCCAAGGTTGGGCGAGAATCCTGCGAACACGCCAGCGACTGCAGTAACGATCGCTCCAAGGGTCATCAACGACCGACGGCCGTACTGGTCACTCAGCCGCCCGATATACGGTCGCACCGCAATTGCCGCAACCGCAAATGCAGCGATCGATAAGCCAATGCCAATCTCTCCCCCGCCCAACTCGAATTCAACAAATCGAGGAATAGCAACTAACGCCATTCCGACATACAGAAAGAACAGCAACATTGACGCCGTCACGGCCACGAATGGCAGGGTGACAAGACGGGAGGGAGCCCCCGTGTGATCAGCGACCGGTGTCGCCGTTGGCATCTACAACCTCAGATCAGCCGGGTTGCGGTTCTTTTGGAAGTCCGAGGACTCGCTCACCAACAATGTTGCGTTGGATCTGGCTGGTTCCACCCCAGATCGTTTCCGACCTCGAGAAGAAGAACGACGACATCATTGCGCTCACCGGGTAACCCTCGCGACGACGATCTCGCAAGGCTCCAGGCCACGAACCGCTTTCAGGGCCAGCATCAATCAGCATTGACTCAGGGCCAAAGATGTCAAGAGCGAGTTCCATTGCGGCCTTGTGCATCTCAGACCAAAACATCTTGTTCGTTGCACCAAGGGCAATCGTTCCCATGTCTTTGCTCTTGTTCAAGGTGCTCGTCAAATTGCGTAGACCATTGACTTTAAGAATCTGCACTTTCGTGTAGTACTCCATCAGTCGCTGACGGATCAGCGGGTCATTGATTTGACCATTCTCTTTTGCGACACCGACGAGGATGCGGTACTCCTCTTCGAAACGTCGATAACCGGTTGTTGCTGACTGTCCACGTTCAAAAGCGAGCGTCGAGTTCGCAACCTTCCATCCGTTATTAATGCCACCAACAACGTTCTCCGCTGGGCAACGGGCGTCGGTGAAGAACACCTCACAGAACTCGGCGGTGCCATCAGGCTGGGTAATTCCTCGAACCTCAATTCCTGGTTGACGCATTGGAACAAGCAGATAGGAGATTCCTGCATGCTTCGGCGAGTCAGCATCAGTGCGGGTGAGCAGGAAGCAGTAGTCGGCGTGATGACCCTGGGTCGTCCACACCTTCTGGCCGTTGATGACCCACTCGTTGCCATCAAGCACCGCAGTCGTCTTCAGGCTGGCCAAGTCTGATCCTGAGTTTGGCTCAGAGAAGCCCTGACACCAACGGATTTCACCCTTCAAAATTCCGGGTAGGAACTGCTGCTTTTGCTCCTCGGTTCCCCACTGCAAAAGAGTGGGCCCAACAAGCGTGTCGCCAAAGAAGTCACCGCGCATTGGGGCACGCGCCCGGGCGAATTCTTCTGCAAGCACAACACCTTGCATCGTTGTGAGGCCCTTACCGCCATACTCAGCAGGCCATGTCGCGCAAATCCAGCCACCTTCGAACAGCTTCTTCGGCCACTCGCTATTGAACTTAGATTTCTCTTCCTCGTTCATTGAGAACCCTGGCTCAAACCAGCCATCTGGAAGGTTGTCCTTCAACCAGGCGCTGATCTCAACGCGAAAGTCCTCGGCCTCTTGGGGGTACGTCAAATCCATATGGGTATTCTGCCCCGCTTCTCGTAAGAAGAGGCAACTGACCTCGAAACACAGCGTTCATTTTTCTCCAACATTCGCGTCATGAACGCGCGAAACGATGTGGACATGCCATCGCCTAGCACCCTGCTGTCTCCCCAAGAATCAGCCGTCTACGCAGTGTTAGAAGCGCACAAGGGCCGTGTCGTCAGTCGCTTCCACCTCATTCGTGAAGCGGAGCTCTCCGACCTCAGTGACCGCAGATGTGATGCATTGATCTCTGCAATCCGAACCCACATTGGCGCTGATCGCATTGTCACTGTTCGCCGTCGAGGGTGGATGCTGACCAACTGAACAAACTGGTCACAAACTAGAAACAATTCGGCGACACTTGCGAAAACTTCATCGCATACCTTCTCTCTCGTCCCGGGCAGCGTGGCCGGTGGGACGCCCCTAATCCCATCACTACAGAGGAGGTTCACGTGAACTCACGTGCTCTACGAATTATCTCCGGTTTGGGCGGAACGGCAGCGTTAGTTGCCCTCATGCCTTCAATCGGATTCGCTCAAGAACTCACCCCCGACGACGTACAGGTTGTTCTCAACAACCTCTGGGTGTTCATCGCCGGAATTTTGGTGTTCTTCATGCAGGCAGGCTTCGCTCTTGTTGAAGCAGGTCTTACACGGGCAAAAAATGTTGTCAACATCTTTGCGAAGAACATGGCCGATGCAATCGTCGGCATCCTCGCCTTCTTCGCAACTGGATACGCCTTCGCGTTCGGTTCAGGCGGAAGTAAATGGCTTGGAAGTGACAACTTCTTCCTCAGCGGTTTCGATGACTACTCCGCCTTCGACGGAGGACTCAGCCCCGCAACAACATTCTTCTTCCAGGCCGTGTTCGCAGCTACTGCAGTGACCATCGCTTCAGGCGCAATGGCGGAACGGACGAAGTTCACCGCATATTTGGTGTTTAGCCTTGTCATGTGCGCCTTCATCTACCCAGTCGTCGTTCACTGGACGTGGGGCGGCGGACTCATTGCGCAAATGTCGATCGGTGACGCCGTTTACTCCGACTTCGCTGGCTCAGGCATCGTGCACATGGTTGGCGGTATCGCAGCCCTCATGGGAGCGATGTTTCTCGGTCCTCGCATCGGCAAGTACGCCGCTGACGGAACACCCCGAGCCATCCCAGGCCACAACATCCCCTTCGCCATTCTTGGTGTCTTCATCCTGTGGATGGGATGGTTCGGGTTCAACCCGGGCTCCGAACTTGCTGCCGACCAATACGTGATGTCAGTCGCTGTCAACACGATGATCGCAGCTGCTGCCGGTGGCCTGTTCTCAGCTATCACGATCTGGTTCAAGGCAGGCAAGCCAGACGTTGCAATGGTTGGAAACGGCGCACTTGCTGGCCTCGTCGCCATCACCGCACCATGTGGAACTGTCGATCCGCTACCCGCTGCTCTCATCGGCGGTATCGGCGGCATCATCGTCGTCTACTCGGTGTACTTCTTCGACAAAGTCAAGGTCGACGATCCTGTTGGCGCAATTTCCGTTCACGGAGTCTGCGGCATCTGGGGAACGCTCTCAATCGGTCTCTTCGCTAAGTACGACGATGCGTTTTTGGGTCGTGAGAATGCTGGCCTCTTCTACGGTGGAGGCGTTGATCAGCTGCTCATGCAGGCAGTCATGCTTCTCATCATCATTGCGTGGGTGTCGATCACCACGGCCATTCTCTTCAGCATCATCAAAGCCACCATTGGGCTTCGGGTGTCGGCAGAAGAAGAAATTGAAGGTCTCGACGTACTCGAGCATGGACTTGCTGGCTACACCGGCGACTCGGTCACGGTCAGCTCCTGAGAACTCCCTGAAAGGAAACGAATCTCATGAAACTCATCACTGCAATCATCAAGCCGTTCAAACTCGACGAAGTAAAGGATGCGCTCAAAGCGATCGGTGTCACCGGTATGACGGTGACCGAAGTCCGAGGCTTCGGTCGTCAGGGCGGACATACCGAGACCTATCGAGGTGCTGAATACAAGATCGACTTTGTCCCCAAAGTCAGTATCGACGTCGTTGTTGACGATGCCGTCGCGAACGATGTTGTCGATGCGATCTCATCAGCTGCGAGCAGCGAAAAAATTGGTGACGGAAAGATCTGGATCACCGATGTCGAACGCCTCGTACGAATCCGCACAGGTGAAGAGGGGCCTCAGGCGGTCTAACACCGACAGCCAAGGGCACCGTCGCCCGCCCCTTTCCACCCGTGTGCGGAGTAGGGGCGCTCCCGGACCGTTCTACGGTCCGGGAGTTGCGCGTCTATGAACAAATTCGAACATTCCTGAAACATTCCAGAAACATCTCGCACCTAGGTTCGGGACCATGTCAATCGATACCGGAGATACCGCATGGGTGCTGATCTCAGCTGCCCTCGTCCTGTTCATGACGCCCGGCCTCGCATTCTTCTACGGAGGAATGGTCCGTTCGCGACACGTTCTCGGAATGCTGATGCAGAACATTTTCTCAATGGGCATTATCAGCGTGCTGTGGTCAGCGGTCGGCTACTCAATCGCATTTGGTGGTGAAGGTTCACTCATCGGAGATTTCAGTCACGTCTTCCTTGCCGATACCGCCGGAGCATCAGGATCAATTCCTACCCTCGCATTCGTTGCGTTTCAGATGATGTTCGCAGTGATCACCCCTGCCTTGATCACCGGCGCAACCGCCGATCGACTGAAATTCAGTGCGTACGCTGTGTTGATCAGCGTGTGGGCGCTACTCGTGTACTTCCCAGTTGCCCGATGGGTGTGGAATGAAAATGGCTGGATTTTCTCGATGGGCGCTCTGGACTTCGCCGGCGGCGCAGCAATTCACATCAACGCCGGCGTCGCCGCACTCGCGGTAGTGCTCGTGATCGGAAATCGAATCGGTCACGGTTCAGAGCCGATGCCTCCACACAATCTCCCGTACACGGTTCTTGGCACCGGAATCCTCTGGTTTGGCTGGATGGGGTTCAATGCAGGTTCAGCACTTGCCGCTAATAGCGTCGCTGCACAGGCAGTGGTCAATACACATCTCGCCGCTGCCGCAGGAATGCTCGGGTGGCTGCTCATCGAGCGCAAAAGGGCGGGCCATGCAACCACATTGGGAGCCGCCTCCGGTGCCGTTGCCGGTCTCGTTGCAATTACGCCATGTGCCGGATTTGTCGGCGGAGCGTCCCCGCTGATCATCGGCGCAATCGCTGGCGTGCTGTGTTACGCAGCCCTTGGCTTGAAGTCGAAGTTCAACTTTGACGATTCGCTTGACGTCATTGCAGTTCACCTGATCGGCGGCATCATTGGCACCATTCTTCTTGGATTATTTGCCTCCACAGATGTCAACGAAGGCGGGTTTGATGGCCTCTTCTATGGCGGAGGCGCCGAACTCCTCATTGATCAGACCGTCGCCGCTGTAGCCGTGCTCGCCTACTCATTTGTCGTCACGTTCATCATCGCAAAAGTGATCGACTCAACCATGGGCCTCCGGGTTGAAGCGGTCGCCGAACGCACCGGTCTCGACCAAAGCCAACACGCCGAGTCCGCATATCAGGCATGATGTACATATGAGGCTCATTACCGCAGTCATCAAACCGTTCAAGCTTGACGAGGTCAAAGACGCTCTGAAGAGCAACGGCATCACCGGCATGACCGCTACCGAAGTCCGTGGGTTCGGACGACAAGGTGGCCACACCGAGACCTATCGAGGCGCCGAGTATCAAATTGACTTCGTTCCGAAGGTCCGCCTGGAGCTCGTTGTTGAAGAATCACAGGTCGACATGGTCGTTGAAACCATCCAACAAGCTGCGAGCACTGAAAAGATCGGTGACGGCAAGATCTGGGTTACTGCTGTCGACCGAATCATCAGAATTCGTACTGGCGAAGAGGGCCCCTCAGCAATCTAAGAATTCGGTCATGCCAGATACGTTCGCGACCTGCACATCGCCTACGTTGTAGAAATGAGCACGACCGAACAACCTGCCGCTCCAACCCGCTGGACTGCGCAGTGGAAAGAACTCAAAGCCGAAGTCATCGACACAGGTCTTTGCACAGGCTGTTCTGGGTGTGTTGTGACATGCCCGCACGACGTCATTGGATACGAGCATGAAGAGGGCAAGTATCTGCCGTTCCATCTCGAATCTGAACTTGGTCCCGATAATTGCGTTCATGGCGAAAAAGGTTGCACCACCTGTACCCGTGCATGCCCCCGCTACGGCGCTTGGGAGACATCGGCCGACATGCACCTCTTCGGCCGAGTCCGCGAACCGGATGAGATGGCAGGAATTTGGCAGCAACTGCTGCTTACTCGTGCCAGTGACAACATGGTCCACCAGATGGGCCAAGATGGTGGCTTCGTTTCGGCGATGCTGATCTGGCTGCGCGAGAACGATTACATCGATGCCGCCCTCGTATCAGGAGTTGAAGAAGACGACGCCTGGAAGGCAAAACCTGTCGTTGTCTCAACTCGCGAAGAAATTCTTGCGACCGCGGGAAGCCGTTACACCTACTGCGCTAACCCACTTGCTCTTCCAGAAGCAAAAGCAGCAGGACATGAGCGTCTCGCCCTTGTGGGAATGGGTTGCCAAACCTCATCTCCTCCAACGATGTGGGATCGCCGCGCAGGAAAGGTCTCAAAACCATTCCAATTCAACATCGGTCTGCTTTGTTCAAAAACGTTCGACGACGCCATTTTCACTGAACTCTTCGAAGCCAAATACGGCCTCAAGAAACAGGACATGGTGAAGATGAATATCAAAGGTGCCTTCCAGATCTGGATGAAGGATGGCTCGTATCACGAGATCGATCTGAAGGAGTGCCATGGCTGGACGCGAAAGGGCTGCACCCATTGCCCTGACTTCGCCGCCGAACACGCCGATATTTCAACTGGGGGCATTGGTGAGGACAATGATTGGACCCTCACCATCGTTCGTACCGACCTCGGCGTTGAGGTCATCAACAGAATGATCGCAGACGGAGTTATCGAATCTCGTCCAGCACAGGAGGACGAGAAAGCGATGAAACTGCTCCGGATGCTGTCGATCGTCAGCCGTCGACGTTGGCCGTCTGATGCTGACCCTGCACCTGCTGTCGGCGTGCCACCACCAAAGAAAAAAGCAGCAGCACCTGCTCCAGCGAGCTAATCAGCCGCCGCGACAGGCAGAAAGTTTTGCGCTGAATGAGTCAAGGACGATCTGATCTTCACTGATCGCAATCGTCTCGACCTCTTCTTCAGACATCGCTTGCACCACACCGAGCATGCAATCAACTTGGGCATCGGTAATGGCGACCCCATTGCTGTCGGTGGTGCCGCGGAGTGTCTCAATCATTTCGGTTGCAACAAGCCGTGCCGGAGGCGGGCTAGAACATCCGACGGCAACCACCGTGACGAGGGCAGCAAGTGCCAAAGAGAGAAGTGGACGCCGTTGAGTACTCACGAGAATGTGAGGCTATCGGCGATCACTATCGCCTTCTCTACCACGTCATCAAACATCTGCTCGGTGAGCCGACCCGTGAAGGTGTTCTGCTGGCTGGGATGGAACGAGCAGACGAGCGCAGGATGCGAGTCAGCAGCCGGCACAACAACACCATGGCCAAATGCGGGACGCGGTGATATTCCAAAATGACGACATGCAGCCTGATAACCAAACGCCCCTAAGCACACAACCACTGAGCAGTTGGTGAGTAACGAAAACTCTCGATGGAGGAAGGTTTCGCAGGCGTCGCGTTCCTCTGTCGTCGGTTTATTCGCTGGAGGGGCGCACCGAACCGCCGCCAGAACCCACGCATCGGTGAGTGTCAGTCCATCATTTAGCGACAGCGATTCCGCCTGATTTGATAATCCAGCGCGATACAGCGCCCTAAATAACCAGTCGCCGCTGCGATCACCCGTAAACACACGGCCGGTTCGGTTTGCCCCATGAGCAGCAGGAGCCAATCCGAGAAACACAATTCGGGCTGCTCGATCTCCGAAACCTGGGACTGGCCGACCCCAATACTCCTCATCTCGATACGACGCCCGCTTCTCGACTGCGACCTGTTCTCGCCAGGTCACCAAGCGCGGACAGGCCCGACAGTTCACGATGTCAGATTCGAGTAATTCAAAGCTGTCAGATGGTCGACCTGCTTGCTCGCTCATGCGTCCTCCCTGCCTCCGAAGTAGGTTTGCAGATCGATGGCAAAATCTCGAACAGCAGCTCCAGCGTTTACGACAATTCTTCTTGTCCGCCATGGCAACACTCCAACAACGGGCAAGGTTCTACCCGGCCGAGCGAAAGGCCTCTCGCTGTCAGACAAGGGCCGAGAGCAAGCCGAGAATGCTGCCCAACGGATTGCCGCTCTCAAACAGGTTGATGCTGTGTACTGCTCGCCCCTTGAACGCGCTCGAGAAACCGCAGCCCCAATTGCGGCTGCTCGCGGGCTAAAGCCAAAAATTGACCGCGGTCTGCTCGAATGCGAATTTGGTGACTGGACCGGAGCACAACTGTCGAAACTGTACAAACTGCCCGAGTGGTCAACGGTTCAACGGGCACCATCGACGTTTCGTTTTCCGAACGGTGAAAGCTTCACCGAAATGCAGGTTCGGATTGTCTCAACCCTTGACCGCTTGCGCGATGCACACCCCGGTGGAACCATCGTTTGCGTCTCGCACGCCGACCCAATCAAAGCAGCTGTTGCGCATGCGGTTGGTACGCACCTTGACCTCTTCCAGCGAATCATCATTTCAACCTGTTCGATCTCTGCACTTGCATGGTCATCGCACGGCCCAGCAGCGCTTGCGATCAACACGACAGGTGGGCCAATTGGAGAACTTGCGTTGTCATGAACCCGATTGATGCTTCCCTTGAACAGGTGGACGTGTTCACTACCGGAGCAATTGGTCGGCCTGGACACCGAACCTTCTTCCTCCAGATGTCGGGAGAGGGCTCACGGTTTTACGTGAAATGCGAGAAGATGCAGGTCGCTGCGATCTCCCAATATCTCATGAACGTCCTTCAAGACCTTCCACCCGCCGATGAACGACCGATCGCAAGCTCCATGGCACTGTCAACGCCCAGCGACCCAGCGTTCGTACTAGGTCGCATCGCTCTCGGTTACGACACCCACAACGACCGCCTAATTCTTGAGCTCGCCGAAATGGGAGAAACCGAGGATGACGAATTCGAGGATCTTGGTCGGATTCGACTTTCAATTACCCGGGGCCAAGCAACTGCATTCTGCGAACACGCCGATGCTGCAGTATCTGCCGGACGCCCACCATGCCACTGGTGCGACGGTGTGGTCGACCCTGACGGACACGTATGTCCACGGATGAATTAGACCGCATCGATTTCTTGCAGCATGCCGACCTCGAAATTGAAGGTCGGATGCCGTGGAGTTCGAATGCGACGTTCGCCGTCTTTGTGCGCTCAGGCGAGGAAGAGCACCGCGCAATCTACAAACCGATTCGCGGTGAGCGCCCTCTTTGGGACTTTGAACCAGGGCTTCACCGTCGGGAGCGAGCAGCGTACGTAGTGAGTGAGGCGCTCAATATTGGCGCAGTTCCTCCGACCATTATCCGAGATGGCCCGCTCGGTGTTGGGTCGGTGCAGTGGTTTGTCGATGCTGATCATTCAGAGCATTACTTCACCATTTACGAGGCGCGTGAAGATCTTCATGACGAACTACGAGGCATTGCTGTACTTGACCTTGCAGCAAATAACACCGACCGCAAAAGCGGACATTGCCTGCTTGCGCACGACCATGTGTGGGCAATCGACAATGGCTTATGTTTCGCCGCAGAATTTAAGCTGCGAACCGTCATCTGGGATTTTGGTGGTGAACCAATCGCAACTCATCATCGAGAAGCCCTCGCTGAGCTTGCTGACCAACCGCCAGAAGAACTTGAGGAGTTGCTCGATCGTTACGAGATCGATGCCATGCGTGATCGCTGCCGACAGACTGCAGAAGTTGGAGAATTCCCCATTGACGAAACTGGCCATCGCTACCCATGGCCACTCGTGTGATGTCTGACGAACTGCAACCAGACGAAGAACTCGACGCCGCTGTTCACCGCGCAGACCTCGACGAACTTATTCGCCTCATCGACAGGCGCACGTCGACCCGAGATTGGGGTGGGCTCAGCAGGGTTCGTCGCTCTTGCGCCGCCGCTGTCGATACCGGGCGCCAACTCTGGCCTGCTGCAACTCTTGCCGAATACCGGCTTGCATTGTGGGCTCCCAACGAATGGTGTGCCACCGTCATGGAGGAAGACGCCGGGCGTTTCACTCCTGGACCGCTCAGTGAGGTCGCAGCTGTGCATCATTCGTGGGATGGCCTCGGAACGCACTTAGGGCTTGGCCCGCTTGCTACCTACTTTGCACATGAACGCAGCCTCCGAGGCGACCAGATTCCGCTCGAAAGTCAGGATGTCCTCGTTCCCGTCATCGACATCCCGATTGACCTCCAACCCTGGGAGCCAAGGTATTCCGTTGCAACCTATGACGACAATGGTGCGCACCACGATCGCCCCACCGTCGTTGCCCCAATGCTCAACCTCGAATTGCCAACCAGCATCGAAACGGTAGAGGACTCCGAGTCAACCCTGGCGTTTGCCCAACTCGTCGAAATGTGGACAGAGAAATCCAACGGTCGTTCAGAGGTGACCTGCGTTGAGGGATCACGCTCGGACGCCATTGCGGCAACCGGTACCTCACGAGCTCGAATTCGAGAACTGTCAACAGCAGAAGCATTGAATCTGTTGCTCTGGGCTGGTGCTTCTGGAGGAGCCCATGGCCGAAGACGCGGATCAGCAACCGGACGGTTCAGCGTGTGGTGGCTATTGGCCGCCCTGGTCGATTGCTCGTGGGATCATGACATCACGGAATTCGGCCACGAGGTCTCCCATCTCCAATGGGCGGAGTGGGACGCCTGGGAACCCTCGACTGGTTGGGAACTTCGCCTCGCAGCAGAACACCCGTCAAGCGGTATCGCTTGGGCGTTCAGTGCGAACGATGTCGAATGATTGAGAAAGAAGTTTCCGACACCGCTTTGGTGCCAGAAACTCAGCCTCGTGACTGAAGAGCCTCGATGAGCTTTGGCAGCACCTTGTGAACATCGCCAATGATGCCAAGGTCAGCGACACCGAAAATCGGAGCCTCTGCGTCCTTGTTGATGGCAATGATGTTCTTTGCGCCCTTCATACCGACCATGTGCTGGGTAGCGCCTGAGATTCCTGCAGCGATGTACACATTGGGCTTCACAACCTTGCCCGTCTGACCAACCTGCATTGAGTAGGGCACCCAACCTGCGTCAACGATCGCTCGCGAGGCACCTGCAGCGCCCTTGAGGAGCTTCGCAAGGTCATCGACCATGGCGAACTTGTCAGCTTCACCAAGTCCGCGACCTCCCGACACCACAACGTCAGCTTCATCGAGCTTCGGACCAGTTGATTCTTCGACGTGAACCGCAGTGACGGTTGCGCCACCGGTGGAGCCGAGATCAGGAACTGGTGCAGCGACGACCTCTGCTGCTCCGCCACCTGCTGACTCCGCTGCGAATGACTTCGGACGGAATGCTGCGAGATACGGGGCTGAACCAGAGAACGACGTGCTCACCAACGTGTTGCCACCGAAGACCGGTGTCGTCACAGTCACCGTGTCACCATCGACAGCGACGGCCACATTGTTGGTCAATACCGTGCGGTCGACTTTGACCGAAAGGCGTGACATCACGTCACGACCTTCATAGTTCTGAGGGAACAGAATCAGATCTGGTGAATCGCCACCGTCGATGACGGCCTTCATTGCCGACGCTACAGCTGCACCTGGGAGCGCACCTGCGAGGTCGCCAGTTGCATACACCTTTGATGCTCCGTACTCGCCGAGAATGCCAGCGATCGATGATGCGTCGCCACCGACAAATGCCGTCACGGTTCCGCCGAGGGAACGCGCTTTGGTGAGCAACTCAAGCGTGCCTGAGGTTGCTGTTCCGTTTGCTTCCTGAGAAAAAACCCAGATGTTGCTGATGCCCATGTTCAGTTTCCTGTCTTCCGTACTCGTTCGTTACCTGATGCGTGCCTTAGATGACCTTGATGGTCTCGAGGTATTCGACGATCTTGCCGAATGACTCGCCATCGTCTTCGATAATCGTTCCAGCTTCACGGGCTGGTGCTTGTTCAACCGCTGCGACTGCTTGGCCTGAGCCTTCCCAACCAACTGGCGTCACGCCAAGGTCAGCTGCTGTCACGGTCTCTACTGGCTTCGACTTGGCGGCCATGATGCCCTTGAAGCTCGGGTAACGGGGTTCCACGACGCCTGCTGTCACGCTGACGAGCGCAGGAAGCGGGCAGGTGACTTCGTCGTATCCAGCTTCTGTCTGACGATCGACTTTCAAGGTTGAACCGTCGACGGTGACCTTCTTCGCGAACGTGACGGAAGGAAGACCAAGAACCTCCGCCATCTGCTCGGGAACCGTTCCGGTGTAGCCATCTGATGACTCTGTTCCGGCAAGAACCAAGTCTGCACCGCCAAGGCGCTGGACTGCAGCGGCGAGCACCTTCGCTGTGGTCAAGGCGTCAGAACCTGCAAGAGCAGGGTCAGACACGAGCAGACCTTGAGCTGCACCCATGGCGAGTGCAGTACGCATGCCTGACATCTCATCGTTTGGAGCCATTGACACAAGTGCGACCTCTCCGCCGCCAGCTGCGTCAACAAGCTGCAACGCCATCTCGACGCCGTAACTGTCGGACTCGTCAAGAATGAGCTTTCCATCACGCTTGAGAGTATTTGTTGAGGAGTCGAGCTCTCCTGGGAGGGCCGGATCTGGGATCTGCTTAACGCATACGATGACCTTCATAGACGACATTCTTACCCATCGGTAGCCCATCCCCCAACCCCACCTCTGAACTCCCTGATACCTTCATGACTCGTGCGCCTTCTCCTCGTCGTCAACTCGTTTGCTTCATCGGTGAATGCGCGCAACACCGTGATCGTTCATCGGTTGCTGTCGCGAAGCCACGACGTCGAAATTGTTGAAACAAACCGCCGTGGCCATGCAATTCGTTTTGCGCAAGACGCCGCTCGGCGCGAGCTCGATGCAGTCGTGGCATTTGGAGGAGATGGAACCTTAAATGAGGTGGCCACAGGCCTCGCCGGAACCGAGACAGCGCTTGCAGTGCTGCCCGGCGGGTCAACGAATGTATTTGCTCGAACGATTGGAATGGCTAACGATCCGATTGTTGCAACGAACAGCCTGCTCGCCGGCCTCCATGAGGGTCGTATCGATCCGGTCGGACTCGGCCGAGTGAATGGACGCTATTTCTGTTTCCACGTGGGAATTGGGTTTGACGCCGCCGTCGTTGCGTCGGTCGAGCGCCATGCGTCACTGAAACGCTGGCTTGGCCACCCACTGTTTATGTGGAGCAGTGCCTCGACGTGGGCTCGAGGGTACGACCGGTCGCAGCCACAATTCACTATCCGTGATGGCCAATCAGATCGCATAGTTGAGGGACTCTTTACTGTTGTTCTCAACACAGGGCCGTACACCTACTTAGGCAATCGACCCATCGACCTTGCACCCGACGCACGCCTTCAGCGCGGTCTTACGGCGGTGACGTTTACGTCATTGCATCTTCCGGTACTTGGATCCGCCCTCCTTCGAGCACTTCGCGGCCGTCCCGTCAGCAAGATCAACGGCATCGACGAGTGGCCGAGCGCGAACGACCTTCGTATCTCGGCACAACAAGCGACGGCGCCAGTTCCCTTCCAAGTAGATGGTGACTATCTCGGGGAGACCGACTTGCTCGACATCGACTACGTCGATAACGCTATTCGACTGGTCTGGCCTGTCAGCCTTGGCCAGCCTGATCTCTAACCGCAAGCGCAATGTCTGGAACGTCGGTGATCACACCGTCAACACCTAATGCGAGCAAAGATGCGATTTGTTTCGGCTCGTTACACGTCCACGCATGTACGGCAATCCCGTGATCATGTGCCATTGAGACCAACTCGTCATTGAGGTCTTCCCACCAGGGATGCCAAGCCGAATGACCGTGCTGGATGGTAAGCGCAAGGCCGGTTGTCGGTTCGCCCGCCGTCAGAAAGGCAGTGGGCACCTCTGGACGCAAGCGATGAAACTCATTGACGGTGGCGAGATCGAAACTGGAGATGAGCCATCGCGACGGGTCGTCATTTCGAACATCCAATTCGTCAATCACTCGCTGGACGACGTCGAAGTGGTCGTCGTAGTTCGGCTCATTCGGTGAATGTTTTAGTTCGATATTGACTACTACCGAACCACAGGCGTCGAGGGCAGCAGGTAGCGAGGGAACATAATCGGGAAGGTCTCGAAGCGGCAGTTCATACAGATTGCGTCCATCCTCTAAGGCTGCGTCATGGTGGATCACCGCCGAGCCATCGGCTGTGAGTCGAACGTCGAGTTCGATTCCATCTGCACCAAGTTCCACTGCCATCTGAAACGCCGCCTCGGTGTTTTCTGGGGCAACACGTCGAGCTCCTCGATGAGCAAATATTGCTGGCACGAGATCAGCGTAATGATGGTGGATGAGAGCGATGTGTCATCGCTTGACCACACATCTCAAAACGCTCGATATCACTTTTTGAGATAGGGGTATAGGAACTGATGCAGAGATATCCGGCTATCGACCCTTGCCAGATCACCTGACCAGCATCTACGTTCACTTCGTCCCTGAAAGTGCGTCGAGCAACAGCGCTTTCGAATTGAGGGCGACAACCGACCCGCCACCCAAGAGGAATGACTGTGACGACCACCGGATATCTCGAGATGCCCTCAACAGCGCAAGACGAATGGCGCGATGACGCTCTTTGCCGCAACACCGATCCCGAGTTGTTCTTCCCGATTGGAACCACCGGCCATGCGATCGTCGCAATTGAAGAGGCCAAGCGACTCTGCACCGAATGCAACGTCATCAACGAGTGCTTGGATTTTGCTCTCGACACCAACCAAGACTCAGGTGTCTGGGGTGGCCACTCAGAAGAGGAACGCCGCGCTATTCGGCGAGTTCGAGCTGCTGAGGCCAGAGCGGCACGACTGTCGAGCTGACACCTACGACACGAATTAGTCGTCGTTTAACGCTCGCTCGGCGCGTCGAACGAGTCGCTCACGCTCCTTAGCTTCGAGCGGACGCGACGTTGCAACATCAATTGAGATTTCACCGGTTGCTTCTTGATACGAGGCGATGTCGTCGACAAACAAGACCTCGGTGAGCCCCGGAGATCCCGCAAGTTCTCGCAACGTCGACTCCACCTGACCAACCGACGGTTTGTCACTCACACGAATCCGAAGCGTCGTCACAACTGGTTCCTGCGAAGTATTACGAAGCATGTTGAGTTGCGAATTCGGCACATGCAGGGACCCACTCCCATCCCTGACTCTCGTGGTGAAAATGCCGACGTATTCAACAAGCCCTGACAATTCACTTCCCACTGGAGACTCCCACTCGATGGTGTCGCCAACGCCATAGCGGTCCTCAAGATGGACCAACAAACCAGTGAGGTAGTCATTCACCTTGTGCTGTCCACCAATGGCCACCGCAGCACCGAGGAACCCTGCGCTGGAGAGATAAAACGCCGCATCAACATCAATAACGTGAAATACGACGATGAGAGAAATGATCCACATCACGAGAGAGACAAGGTGATTCACCATCTTTGACGCGGCATCCACACGTTGGCGCCGTCGCTGCTCTCGAATAGTCGTGGAATCTTCTTGCATTCGACCTGACCGAACACGCCAAGGACCTCCGCCAGCACTCAATGCCCGATTTGCAAGGTGCCGAACAAACCACTTCAGCAATAGTCCGTTAATGCGGGTAACTACCCAGGTCCCAACGACAATCAGTCCGGCAACAATCCAATTCTGCACAGGTGGAATTCTGCCAGATGAGAACTACTCGTCGGCGTCGTCTGACACCGGCACCCGAAGCGACACAACAGTGCCACGCGCCGCTCCACTCGCCGACAATCCGACCAATGCGAGATCGTCACTTGACGCCGGGTCAATCGAAATTGTTCCAGCGAGCTCAGTCGTCACGAGCGTTCGAACAATCGACAGGCCAAGCCCAGTCGCTTGATCAAGATCAAAGCCGTTCATCACACCACGACCATTATCTGTCACGCGAATTTGCAGATCGTCTTCGTGGGCAAGCGACACCACGACGTCTCCATCAGCGTCGCCATACCCGAAGCCGTGCTCAACTGCGTTCTGCAAAAGTTCGGTCAACACCACCGACAGCGGGGTGGCAATGCGTGCAGGGATTCGTCCACCATCTCCCGTCACGGAGAACCTCACGGGACGATCAGACGACTGCAAACCCTCCTCTGCAAGACGAACGAGCGGACGAACAATTTCCAAAAATGTGACGTCGTCGCCAGGTTCTCTCGACAGCGCCTCGTGTACCAACGCAATCGTCCGAATACGTCGTACCGATTCGCCAACCGCTGCAACCGCCTCGGGGTGTGTCAGACGACGAGCCTGCAAACGAAGCAGGGACGAGATGGTCTGAAGGTTGTTCTTCACCCGGTGATGGATCTCACGGATAGTCGCGTCCTTCGACAAGATCAGTCGGTCACGGCGACGCAATTCAGTGACATCACGAACCAGCAATACACCGCCAACAACGTTGCCATCTTCGATGAACGGCACGCAGCGGCACAACAGGGTTGCCTCTGCCCCTTGCTCAAATTCCTCGATCACCGGAACGCCACGCTCAAAAGCTTGGCGAACCGGGCCGTCGTGAAATCCCAATTCAGCGAGGCGAACACCAACCGGCGTCGATTGGATGCCAACACGGTGCAACGCAGACGTCGCATTCGGAGAGGCAAACCCGATGCACCCCTCTGCATCGAGGTACATCACACCATCGCCGACACGTGGAGCGGAGGACGAATCTCCAACTCGAGAACTTGTTGGGAACTCTCCCGACGACACCATCCGAACAAAGTGCTCAGAAATCTTCGTGTACACCCGTTCGAGCTCACCTGGACGGCGCCCAGTTTGTTCGATCCATTCTTTTGTCATCACGGCGATGATCTCGCCTTCATGACGAACCGGAATCGCCATCATTCGCGATTCATCGTCTAGCCCTTCGACCAGCACTTCACCATCGATGACCTCACCAGACTCAAAGCATTCGGACAACACGACGTTCTCGGATTCGTTAGCTGGAACGCCAACGAAGTCGGTCGTAAAAATTGTCTGACCGGTGGCAGGACGAACCTGCCCAACAGTGGTCCAAATACCGGCCTCACTTCTCAGGTAGAGCAACAGGTCGGAGAAACAAAAATCGGCAAGCATCCCCCATTCAGAGACGAGCCGGTTCAGATGGGCAATCTTGTCACGATCAAGCGAAGTATTCGCTCGTGCGAATTCTGATAGCGACGACATTCCACAAATTCTGCACCACAGGACACCACCGAGTCCGACATACCCTTCACAAATGGCTACGGTACTGATTATGAACGCAAAGGCTTCTTTTCGCAGTTTTGAGGAATCAACCGAGGCTGACTGGAAGATCATCCAGAATGACTTCCCCGTCACCCAAGCAATGGCAGCCGCCAACATCATTGAGCAACTTCGAATTCTCGAGCGTGACGACGGCGGATTCCCCGTGACACGTCTGGAGCACTCACTTCAGACAGCAACGCGCGCTGCCGAAGATGGGCGCGACGACGAATACATCATGTGCGCCCTTCTGCATGACATCGGCGACACCCTTGCCCCGATGAATCACCCGTCAATCGCGGCGGGAATAATTAAGCCGTATGTTTCCGAAGCCAATCATTGGATGGTTGAGCATCATGGCATTTTCCAGGGCTACTACTTCTGGCATCACATCGGAGCCGACCGGAATACTCGCGAGAACTACCGCGACTCCCCGTACTTCGAGTACACCGAAGAGTTCTGTCACAAGTACGACCAAACAGCGTTTGACCCTGACTACAAGTCAGCAAGTCTCGACTCATTCATTCCAATCATTGAGAAATTCTTCGTTCCTCAAACCGAGGCCGCAACCGCTGCATACAGCGCTTTGAGATAAGCCCCTCGAGCAAATCCAATCGGGTGATCAACCGGATGACCGGTGCGGCGCACCTCCACAAATGAACGTCCAACTTCACGTGATGCTGTTCTCATTTCGCGTGCCAGATCGTCGACAGTGATTCTGCTGGAGCACGACGCCTGCACCAAGAGTCCACCATCAGTGGTCAGCCTCAGTCCTGCTCGAGCAAGTCGTCGGTACGAGGAGAGTGCCCGCGGGATCGACTTTTCGTTTTGGGCAAACGATGGCGGATCAACAACAACAACGTCATATCGTTCTCCTGAAGCAGCAAGCGATTCCATTACTTGGAATGCGTCGCCCTGTTGTGTTGTCACCACACATCGCCGAACTGCGCCGACATTTCGATTGCGGTCAATGTTTGCTTGAGCGACGTCAAGGGCCGGCTGTGAGATGTCAACGAGATGAACACTTCGTGCGCCGCCAGCTGCTGCGGCGAGAGCAAAGCCTCCCGTTGCGGTAAACACATCAAGGACCCGGGCCCCATCACATGCTGCTGCGACCAGACTGCGATTATCGCGTTGGTCAAGAAATGTCCCGGTCTTGTTTCCACGTCGAACATCGGCGGTCATCGTCAGCCCGCGCTCGAGGTATGACACCGTTCCGGTCGTCATCGACCCCAACAACACTTCACCATCGGTCGGCGCTCCAACAGGCGGGGTGACTCGACGGGCACAACGCAGCACAACCGTCGTACTTGGCATCACCTCTTGAGCTGCGGTAACCACATCGTGAAGGTGCGGGTACCAGGCATCGCTGTACAACTTGATGACGAGGGTGTTGTCATAGCGATCAAGCACAAGCCCGGGAAGACCGTCGTTCTCTCCATGGACCCATCTCCAAGCGGTCGTCGATAGGTCATCGACAAGGGCACCACGCCGCGCCTTTGCTGCCTCGAGACGGTCAATCCAGAGTTGACGATCGACGTTGAGCGGGCCTCCCGAGTGCAATACCTTGACACGTATTGGAGATGAGGGATCCCACAGGCCAACACCGACAACCCGGCGACCGTCAAAGATCACTGCCACGCTTCCTGCCGGCAGGTCGGCGGGGTCAGCAGATGAGATCGAACCGTCGTATAGCCAAGGGTCGCCGGATTTCACCGCGTGCAAACCGGCCGTTGTCGGACGAACTGCAACCCGTCGAGACTGCGGGTCGAATGGTTCGTAGATGTCAGCCACCGAATCCGATACGTCGCTCATCTGACGTACCGAGTTCGACATAGGCAATCTTCGCTGAAGGAATCGCAACCTCACGACCCTTGCGGTCCATCACCCACAACACATCAGTTGCCCCAGCAAGGGCGGCCTCAACTCGGCCGTGGAGGTCATCGCGCTGGTCATCATCGACCTCAAACGCCAATTCTCTCGCTGTCTGGGTTACTCCAATTCGTACGTCCACGAACCGTACGGTATCGCCTTTGCTGAGTTCACACCCCACGTTGCTGCAAGCAATGGCACATACCTCACTCTGCGGGAGTGATCATTCTCTACTCGGCTTGTGCGACGTAAGCCGAACCCCAAGAGAGTGCTGCAAACACAAGGGCAGCAATCGCAAACGGAGTGACCGACACATCGATTCGAGCAGCCACCAGGCCACCGAGAATCGAACCGCCAAGCATTCGAAATCCACCCGACAGCGCCGAGACTGTTCCGGCGATATGTGGAACTGGTTGCATTGCCTCAGCGTTCATGTTCGGCATGATGAACATGAACGCTGACAGCATCAGCGCTAGGGCCGGCATGAACACCCAAAATGAAGGTTGACCATTCCCAGCTATCGAGATGATGACCAGCAATGCGGCGCACCCGTTGAGGGCGACAAGCATTCTGTTCAGCACGGTTCGCACCCCGAACCGTTGCACTGCTTGACCGTTGACCAAAGACGCGACTCCGAATCCGATCGCAGTCGCACCAAACACAAACGGGAACCACGACCGGTGACCAAATATTTCGCTCACGATGAGTTCTGACGACGCGAGATACATGGTGAACACGCTCTGCATAAAGATCGACGAGACGGAGTACCACAAGGTCGGACGTGTCCTAAAAAAGGTTCGGTAACTGTCGCTGATGTCGGCTCGATCAAGTTTGCGACGCTGGTCTACAGGAAGCGTCTCCGGCAGCCTCCGGGACCACAACCACATTGCAACCGACCACAGCGCACATGCCCAGAACACCGACTGCCATGGCAAGAACGCAATGATTCCCGCACCAAGAGCAGGCGCAATGACCGGCACCATGATGAACACCGCCATGATCTGCGACATCGCCTTGGCCATTTCGGCACCCTCGAAGAGGTCGCGAATAACTGCCGTTGCAACGACCCTCGAACCCGCTGCGCCGATTCCCCATACAAATCGGGCGATGAACAACAGCCCTAGCGATGGCGCAAGGGCAGAAGCGATCGCACCGAAGATGTAGATCGCAATGCTCACACCCAACACCCGTTTTCGACCGAAGCGATCTGTCAGTGGCCCGTACACGAACTGCGCAACCGCAAACCCCATGAAGAACACCGTGACGACGCCAGCAATTTCGTTTGAGGTTGGGTCGAGGCCAAATGTTGTCCTCATGTCATCAAAAGCAGACAGCATGAGATCGATCGCCATCGCCATTAACGCCATGATGAGCGACAACATCGCAAGGAGCTCTCCTCGGCGAAGGTTTGTTTTCTGTGCTTGTGCGTCAGTCGCCGTCAAAGAGTTCATCACTGCAGGATGGTCTAGCGCAGAATGACGCGAATCAGACAGTCGACTGAGCCAAAAGGCCTTCAACAAAGGCCATGATGACCGACGTCAACGCGGCGTTACTCGGCGCATGTTCGTCAAAGTCTGAAATCACCAAGCCAAACGAGTACGACATCACCATGGTTGCGATCGCTCGAGAGTCGAGGTCAGATCGAATAAATCCTCTCGACTTCCCGGCATCGAACACACTCTTAAAGCGGTCGACAGTGACGGTGTACTCAGAGCGCATCGCTGCATGAAGTTCATCGTCCGATAACGAGTACGACAGGGCACTCAGGCGCTTTTTACGATCGGTACGACGGTCAGGTGACAGCACCGCTGACGTAAGACGTCGCACACCCGACATGAACTCTTCAGTGGATGTTGCCGCAATGACATCTGCGAGGGCTCCGCTCACTTCATCGTTGATTGTTTTGGCGATTCGTTGAGCGTGGGCTTCGGCAAGAAGACGATCACGAGTCTCAAAGTGGTAGGTCACCATGCCCTGTGTTACCCCAGCCGCCTGCGCAACACGGGCAACGCGAACACCACGGTCTCCGCCCTCGTCTAACGCGCGAATGGTCTCAGCGAGAATACGGTCGCGTGTCGCTTGACTGGTAGGCATACCTAACACCCTAGCCTTGACCGCCCTTTTTCGTTAGTTGTGTCCGATTGTCATGTACGCGTGGCCATGGGAATCCATTTACAGCCAGACTGTCACCATGTCTTCAACTGAAACCGACTTGACTGCATCTAACGTCTCGTGGGAACTATCAGGTCTCCTCTCAGAACGTGACGCTTCATCGCCCCGTGAATTAGTCGATCGAGCACTAATGCTCGCTAATGACCTGCAGCAGTTCAAGGGAACCATTGCCAACATCACCAGCGACGATCTGTTCGAAATGATGAGCATGCTGTCAGAAGCGTCAGAACTCCTCAGCCGGGCAGGCCACTACACCACTCTGAAGTTCTCGGAAAACACCGCTGACCCTGAAATCGCTGCTGAGATGCAGTCAATTAATGAGCACTCAAACTCGGTCGGCACAAAACTGCTGTTCATCGATCTCGAATGGGCCGAGGTGTCAGATGACCGCTCACACGAATTACTGACCGAGTCTCGTTTCGATTTCTGCCGGCATCACCTTGAGAACCTCCGCCGCTACCAACCTCATCAACTCTCAGAGGCCGAAGAAACGGTCCTGTCAGAAACCTCACTCGCCGGTGCGAGTGCATGGGTTCGACTGTTTGAAGAGCACACGTCAGCAATCGAGGTTAAATTGCCAGAGTCCCTCGGTGGGACTGTGAGTTTGATGAGTGCTCTTTCGCACCTTCACGCTCCCACCACCTCGACTCGCGAGCACGCTGCTGCAGCGGTGTCAGCAGCACTGGAACCCGGCCTTCGCACCCGTGCCTTTATCTACAACACTCTGCTCCTCGATAAATCGATTGATGATCGAATCCGCAATTACCCAACCTGGATCACGAGCAGAAATATGGCGAATGAGGCAAGCGACGAGAGCGTCCAGGCGCTGATCGATGCGGTCGTCTCTCGCTTTGACATTCCGCAGCGGTGGTACTCATTGAAAGCACAGGTTCTTGGGGTGCCACGGCTTCGAGATTTTGATCGTATGGCATCGGTTGCTGAGAGCGATACCTCAATCGGATGGCAAGAAGGCAGCGCAGTCGTGCGCGAGGCATACGCCAGCTTTTCTCCCGAACTCGCAGGAATTGTTGGACGCTTCATCGATGAACAATGGATCGACGCCCCGGTGCGTCCAGGCAAACGCGGTGGAGCGTTCTGCGCATATGCCGTTCCTTCACACCACCCGTACGTTCTGCTGAATTGGACATCGACACCGCGCGACGTTGCCACACTCGCCCACGAACTTGGCCACGGGGTTCACGGCTACCTTGCTCGCGAGCAAGGCATCTTCCACCAATCGACGCCGCTCACCCTCGCAGAGACTGCATCAGTTTTCGGTGAAACAGTTACAAACAATCGACTGTTAGCGATGCTTGAAGACCCGGGCGAACGATTCGCACTCCTCGCCTCAACCTTGGAGGATTCGATTGCCACCGTGTTTCGGCAAGTTGCGATGAATCGTTTTGAAGACGCATGCCACACCGAACGTCGAGAGGTTGGTGAACTCTCGGTTGAACGTTTTGGTGACCTCTGGGCCTCAACCCAACACGCAATGCTTGGTGACTCGGTTGAGATCACCGAGGGCTACCGCAACTGGTGGAGCTACATCCCACATTTCATCGCCACCCCTGGGTACGTCTACGCCTACGCCTACGGTCAACTTCTCGCACTCAGTGTCTATGCAAAATTCGAGGCACAAGGCGACTCATTCGTTCCGAACTATCTCAACATGCTTCGGGCCGGAGGGTCAATGAAACCCGAGCAACTCACGGCGATGGTTGACTGCGACCTCACCGATCCAGGATTCTGGTCAGCCGGCCTCGACATCGTCGAACAGCAACTCGTTCGAGCCACCGAGGCCGCTCAGGCAGCCGGTCGTCTATAGACCCCTGTTCTACACTGCAGCACTTCGGCTCACCGGCAAGGTGTACAGCACGACAGTGGAAATTGCAGCAGTAATCAACGCATAAGAAATTCCTGCGTTAAACCCGGCACCATCGATAATTGCTCCTGCAAGCGGGGGACCAACTAGTCCCCCGATTCCTGCACCGGTATACGTCGCACCAAGAATGGTCGCCATTCCATTTGTACCAAACATGACGGCAACCGCTGCTGGTGACAGTGCAATAAATCCGCCATAACCAACCCCAAGAACAATTGCGAATGTCACAAGTACCGAATATCGCCCATCAGCAACTAGCCAAATCGCATACGAACCTGCCATCACGCCAAATGATGCCTGCATGAGTCGAACAGGTCCGATCTTGGCACCGAGCGCACCGAGCCCAAGTCGACCAACAATTGATGAGGCACCGATCAGACCGATAAGAGCGGCTGCTCGTCCCGACGGGATGCCTCGGTCTGTTGCATAGGTCTTCACAAACACGAACGGTGTGAAGAGCGCCATCGTCGTGATGAGTGAGGCGCTGTACAACGTCAAAAAACGACGATCTCGGGTGAGAGCCCGCAGGTCAACGGCCCCACCATCACCGACGATCGGAGGCTTCACCGCACCAATCGATGCGATAAATAGTGCCGCCATTCCGGCAATCGCAAAAATCACGTACGTTGTTCGCCACCCGTACCGATCGATGAGCGACGCGGCGAGGGGGGCACAGATGAGTGTTCCGGCACCAATTCCAGCAACTGCGAGGCCAAGCGCGACGGTTCGTCGCTTATTGAACCACCCTCCCACTGTTGCGACCATGGGCACATACCCGCAGGCGGTTGCGGTTCCCACACCAACCCCATAGGTGATGAAACCAACCCAGATCGCCTGAACTAACGAAGTCAAGAACAGTCCAACACCCATGCTGACCGCGCCAACCATGACGACGCGACGCGGTCCGAACCGATCGGCAAGTCTCCCAGTAACAACTCCTCCGAGGAAGTAGAAGCATGTCGTCAGCGAGAACATAAGAGCGGTCATGCCTTTTCCTGATCCGAATTCCTCAGACATCGAATCGAAGAAGGCGCCAAATGAATACGCCACGCCAAAACAGGTGAAGCACGAGAGAAATGCGGCCCCAACAACACCCCAACGTCGGAGGTTGCTGAGATCACCGGGTTCTTCTGACATGT
>Ga0255751_10000602_pt1 | contig 33552 bp, 44 predicted proteins | sample 071ome_20_FD_179951 | JGI IMG/M metagenome (GOLD analysis project Ga0255751, IMG submission 179951) | Coastal salt marsh microbial communities from the Groves Creek Marsh, Skidaway Island, Georgia - 071412BT metaG (version 2) | ecosystem: Environmental > Aquatic > Marine > Intertidal zone >... | reverse complement strand
AACCGACCTCGACTTGATCGCCGTATCGAACCTTATTAGAAAGATAGTTATATAGCGGAGAGTATGCGTAAGCATTCATAGCACCAATGGTTTCAAACAAACCTGACGGTGCTTTTGCCTGAGTCTTACTAAAGATAATAGGCTGAATGTTATTCGGGTCAATCCTAGATGATGGAACAGTCTGCTCTGATGGAGCAGGTTCTACCTGTTGCTCAACAAATGCAGGTGAAATGTCTCCACCAGCCTCATATCGTTCTTGCAGAATAGACTTTGGTTCTTCTTTGGTGGTGGCAACAATGTCATTAAAGACACGTTCTACAGGGCTAACCATCGGGCTGTCGTCATAAGCATCAGCCTCGCTTGGCATCTCTATAGGAGTCTCAGCATATTCTATGTTAGATTTTTTTTTTAATTCTGACTTAGTGTTGGTCAGGAAGTATTCTGCCTCAGACTTGCGGCGAGTAGGATACTTGTCACCAAAGTTATTTAAGTTCGCCACAGCCTCTTGCCAGTTATCAGTTGTTACCTGACGCCAAAAGTTTGGTGTGCGAGACTCAAGATCGCCATACTGGAATGCAACAGACGCAATAACAGTTGCCTTTGCTTTCTCAAGAGAGTCAAAAGATTGACCAGTAGTATTTTCCCATTTGATCCGCAAATTGCTAAGAGATTGCTCTTTGGCAAACTCAGTTACAATTCGTGCTTCTTTGGTGGTTAAGTTCAAATTGCCAGCAACAGCAAGCGCATCTGCACCCTTTAGTCCTAGGTACGGAATTAACTTAGCCTTAATCGCGTCAGGAAGCCCCTCTAGGTCTTGTTCGTTCCTTGCCCCTAGGTCTACACCACCGCCGATGGTAACGCCGCTCTGTGAGCCTTGAGCGTCAGGTACATAACCACGAGTCTTGATGCCGCCTTCTTTGTCGAGGATAAACTTCCAATCAATGTTGGTCATGCGCCACCACCCATCTGGCCTTCTACGGCTTCGTTCTGTAGAATTTCTTCTAGTGTTGTGCCTAGAGAGCGATCAAGTTTTCTGCCAGTTTTCTTTTCAAACTCGCGTATTCTCTCTCTTTCGTCTGATGGCTCTTCTGCCTCTTCTTTAGCACCAGAAAGTTTAGCCGCTTCTTGTGCAAATTTAGGCGCAGATGGTGAGAAAGAAAGATAAAGAGGATCGCCTTTATCGTTTTGGGCTGGAACAGGAATAAGCATACCCAACTCATCTTTATAGAATGCCGAATACATCACACCTAAAGTTCCAAACTCATCTGTAACACCAGTGCCACGAAGGTCTTGAGGAACAAGATATACTTGCTTGCTACCTGCTGGGCCGCCTTTACCAAGATGGAATCCATCTGGCAATTCATTATTTACAGATAAAACGAAAAGGTCACGGATAAGAGGATTAGGAATTGTGCGTTGTAATGCATAAGCAGAACGCTCAATGTTATCGCTATAAAGGGGATCAGCAACTAATTCTTTAGTATCCAGATAAACTGAATTCTTCATTGCATCTATTCTGTCAGTTACATCTTGAAGGTTTGCTCCATTAGCAAACATATACTCAGCCACTGGCTGATAGCGAGAAACCATCACTGCATCATTTCCAAACTGATGCATAAGGTATGCTTGAAGACTACTCATCTTTCCAGTTGGCTCTTTGAACACAGTCTTTAATTTAAGTGCTAGAGTATCTTTGTCTTGGAAGTTAGCCGTTACTCGAGAAACAATAGATGGTAAATCTTCAGTGCCACTTGTAAATTGCGTTACATACCCAACAGTTTCTAAGATAGCCCTAGTGTTATCTGACAATGAATTGTACAGAAGGTCTTGTGTGTCGCCATCACGATTGGTGTAAGTCTTCAATCTAAAATAATGTTGCATCAAGTTTTGAATTTCAACATCATCATACTGCATACCCATTGCAAGGTTCTCAAGACTTTGGATCAAGCCTCTAGGTGGAACAGATGTCCGAGCGACAACATCAACAATGTTTTTATTTAACAAAGATTCTGGCATTCTGTAGTAAGAATTACGAAACTCTTCTGGCACTCCAGCCTTATCTTGAATATCTTGATCAATAACTTCCTGATCTTTTGTGCTTGTTGCATCGCCAAGACCACCATTTATTCTGCCAAGATTATCTTTTGAACTTGCCTTCTTTGCCCTATCAGATGCCTGACTCTGAAAATTAGTAGCAGACATAGAAACAGTTTGACGAAGTTGGTCAAAGTCCTCAGCCGATACTGCGCCATAAGATATAGAATCTTCATATATAGCACGGAGGCTATCTGGCAACTGGCTTAATACACGTTCGTCACCCATAGACTGATATGCAGTCTCAAGCAGAGTAATATCATTAATAGTCAATGGACGTTCAGCAACTTTTCCATCAGCATCTTTGAACGTAACAGTACGACCATAACTCAAAGCATTTGGAAGATTACGTTGTTGCGCGGCGCGGCGCATTACCATCAGGTTGGAACGATACTGTGGCTCAGTAATAATACCAGCCTGTAATGCTTCCCACTGCGCTTCTTCCTCCATCTGCAAAGCAACGTTTAGTGAATTAACATCATTGCCAAAGTCTTGGATGCTGGTGGCAAATTCATTCGCATCATTAATCAAGGCATTGCGTTCTGTTGCAGTGATAGCCTCTGCTCTCTTCTGCATCAAATTTAATTTGGTGCTTGCTAAATAGTTAGAACCAACCTCACGGATAGTTTCTGCAAACATAGGATCAGTCGCCTTAACCATCTGAGAGATGTAGTCTTCCATTGAGACTGCATAGTTCTCTGGGCCTTGCGGGTCATACTGATACTTAATGAATAGTTCAGATGCTTTCTCTTTAATCTCAGACTCAGCCGTACGAATGTAGCGGCGGCGCATAGTATTCTTATACGCTGACTGAGCAATAGTTCCAAAACTTGCTGGTGGAGTAAATGCTTGTGCGCGACCTGTCTCTGGATCAATAGTACGGAGCAAGCCTTCTTGAGCATACTGTTCTGCTGTCTCTTGACCTAGTTGCTCTGCCTTTGGCTTTGCCGCATTCATTACATCAGCAATCAGATTGTCGGCGGCACGACCTACTGTTTGCCACAGTTGTTGCTCTCCTGTGTCAGCACGAACAACGCCAATGCGCTGATTCCGAAACTGTTGTGTTTGTTTAATGACAGCCATTACACACCTTTAATCTGCTGGTACTTAAACAGCCCACTAGTGATGGATGAAGCGGCAGACATCATACCAGCGCGATATGCGTTACGCCCACGCAGAATGCTAAGATCAGATTGGTAGCGTAACTTCTCACTTTCCATAAAGCCCTGCGTAGCAGATCGTGACAAATCTGTGTAAGCAATTTCCTTCTGGCGATCTAGGAATGCGCGAACAGAACGGTCCGACGCATCACGACCAGCAAAAGCGAACCAAGCCTCGTTTGTCGCTAATGCAGAATTATATGACGCAAGGCGATCATTATGTCGCTGTTGCGTCTGCAACTCATTCATCTGACGCTCGGCTTCGTATTGTTGAGCCTCTGCGTAAGCCTGTGTCCTAGCCGCCTTCCCTTGCTGAATGGCAGAGAAAGCAGAAATTGCTGAACCAAATAATTGCAATCCCGCTAACATTAGAACGCTACCTCTGCGATTAGACCATTAACCTGCAAGGATAATGGTGCTGTTTGTGTTATTGTGACTGTCGGGTCTTCTTTGTACCCGATCAGTCTAAATTCTTTTTTACCAGTTACAGGCGTTCTGCCCAAACTTAAATCATCTGTTACCTGACGAATCACCAGTTTCTTCCCATTGACAGATACCGATAACGTGTCAACCAAATCCAATATAACACGATTTATCATTCTTGGATTCCCTGTTAATGGGCCATTACCAATATTTGCATCAATAGGCAAAGTCTCTAGTTCAACGTCAAACTTGTATCCAATCTCAGCAGAGGTAATTTCTTCTACTGCGGATACATCTACATTTCCACTTGCAACAGTAAAGTCGCCTACATAGTTATCGCCATCAATTACCGATACTACAGCACCATTGGCAAAGTGAGATGAAACGTCAAACACGCCAGCAGTGCCAGTAAAGTCATCTGAAAAATCAAGATACAAATTAGAATCAAACTCAGTAAGAATAAACTTATCTGTGCCATCTCCTTTGTCATATTGACCTACTAAGAAGACTCGATCATCAATCGTGCATAAAGAATGAAACTTTCCATTGGTTGTAAACTCACTCCATCCAACACGATTCTCAGCACGATTAGATGTAAGAAGCGCGATGTTACCGTTGCTGTTAAGGATAAATGCGTAAGATTCAGGTCTGTTGATAGCACCGCGCAAGATTGTCATCTGCACAGGATCACTAATCAAATGCGCAGACAAAGCCGAAATACTGTTAGCAACATAAGCGGCTTCAGCGTCAGAGTAGATGTACTCACGAACAACCGAGCCAGTTTTCTGAACAAAGATAGTCGCACCATCCAATGATTGTGGACGCACATAAGATGCACCGTAAGGAGTCTGACGCTTGATCTGCGCATTGGTTGGCGTAATTGGTTTGTCAGTAAATGCTGGAATGTACATCTCAGATGTACTAGTCATGATCTGCAAATCACGGTTTGACACAATGTGGCGAATAGTGTTGATCTCACCAATGCTTGCAGTGAGATCAAGGGCATCACTATCTTCTGCATCGCCTACATCGAAGTTGTAATACTCGCCAGTTACACTTGCCCAGATGCCGTCAGGCTGACCAATAGTCCCGCCAAACCACAAGCGGTTTTCGTGGAATGTAACAGCCGCAGGGAATCCGCGAAGAACACTGTATGACTGCTCTTCCCAAGCGGTAGTAGGCGCATGAGTCTCAATTTTTGGAGAGCCACCACCAACAACAGAATCATTAGCATTTGCACCAGCAGTGACTACAAATACATTGTCATCAATAATATCTTGGACAGTTCTTGTGCCGTTAATCTGGTTTGCAGAGATGCCACCTACAGCACCAGCATGGCTAATGATAACTGTATCACCAGTTTTCAAACCATGACCAGCCATTGTTATTTCAATATCAGCAAGGCCATCTGTAGTCTCAATAGCATCAACATCCAAGTGTACTTCTAATTTATCAATTACATCACCAGTTGCTTGAGTGGCAGATTGAACAGAAGTAATCTCAATCTCTTGACCGTGGTATCTAATAATAATCCCAACGTGCTTTGAATCAAGATAGTTACCAGCAGTTTGAGTCCCAGTAGTATCCCAATAGTTTGCAGAGGTGGTAAGTGTTATGCCAGTCCCAGTTGTTGCCGATGGATCAAGCGTTACACTAGTGCCTTGGAACGAATAATATGGCTGAAAGATATATTCCCCATCAGAGTCGGTATCAAAAGCAAATGGCTCAACTTGGAAATCGTTGAGGCTTGTGCGCACCAGACGGAGGGGAGAGAACGTCTGGTGGCACAAAATCATAATGTCACCAGATTGTGCAAAATTAATCTCATCAAGATAGGTATCTGTGATCGGCAGAGTGTCAGCATTTACATCTTGTGTAATAGTCTCAACAAGAGAAATAGCCCCTGTTGCTGGGTCAATCTTAAAGCAACGAATCTGCTCATGCTCAAGAGAGATGATATAACGCTCATCATCTGAAAAGATAAAAGGAATAATCCTTACTTGCTGACGCTTGCTAGTATCAACAGTAGTATCAAACTCGTAAACTTTACGCGTACCAAAGCGGCGCAATACGCCGCCTTCATTACGCAGAAATAGATTCTCAACCTTCTTAGCGGCTTGGGCATAGACAGGACTATCTGTGCGCGACAGCATAGAAGGACTTACTGCTCCAAACTGGAAGTTAGTAAGTGGTACTCTTACTCGTGCCATTAACTGCGCCTATTCGTAATAAACCTTGATGTTACCAGTTTGCGAGATGTTTGCTGTTGTGCGTCTAGGCTTCTTGCTTTTGCCATAGCCAAGTCTGCGGCTTTCTGCATCAATGCCGCCATCGTGCTATCTCGCGCTATAGAAGTTGCGAACATTGCGGCAAGGCCATATTCGACAGCAAGAGTAAAGTATGAAGGCCAGTTTTCTTCTGATGCCCGATAAGTGTAGTCTGCTACAAGTTGATCAGAATCATTAGTGTCAGCAAACACTTTACTGCCGTAGATGTTATATTCGATGGGGTAGTCATTTACCGTGATAGCATGAACCATCAGGTAGTCATTGGGCAGTTGATAAGCATTGTCATAGCGACCAGTTGGCTCATCCACCAAAAGGTTTAGCACCGCTTGGTTTGTTGCAAACCGCCAGCGTGTATTAACCAATGCTGTACGAGCCGCATCCTCATACATATTGACCGAGACTAATGCCTCGGTTGTACCATCGTCAAAAGATGTGATTGGTTCTGCGCCTATTAGAATTAATGCTCGGCTACAGATATCAATCGGAGAATCCGCTTTTGTGCTTGTTACTGCCATGTCTCTAAAATAAGGGAGGGGCGAACCCCTCCCCTACCCACTAGTTGTTGTCGAGAACTTCGTATACGCCGTTGGCGTCAATCACAGTTGCACCCATCGACATCATCGAGGTTGCGAGGTGTGCGACTTTCTCAGGCACATAGTTGATCTCGGTAGAGACATCAGCATTAACACCCAAGCCTACAGCAGAGGTGTGGTATGCCATGTTCTTGCCAGCAGTGACAGCAGAGGTGGAGAAAATCTTGAAGCCCAAGAATTCTTTCATCGTCATGCCGCCAGCATATGGCAGGTTCTGATCACCAACAAAGTCGCTAGAAGCAAACTCAGTGATGTTGAACAGGTCAGCATAACCAGATGGGTGCATCGCAATGTAGCGTTGACCGTCTTCTGGAATGTCAGCAGAACCAAAGGTTTCAAAAAGTGTCAAAAGGTCTGCTTTTACCAATGCACCAGTAGCATCAGCAATCTGAGTTGCGTTTGCGCCTGAGTCCATTGCGGCGTAGATCAGTTCATCAGTCTTGCGACCAAGGGCGGCGGCAGAAGAAGTTGCTACAGCCTGACGCTCGTTGATGTTGATCTTCAATTCATCGAGTTTGTCGATGTATTCTGCGGCGTAGTAATCGGCCATGGTTGCTTCAACTTGCGTGTGAACCAGTTCCATCGCGGATACATTGCCATTGCGGGTTTTGGTGGAGGCAGTGCCAGCACCAATCTTTTGGAAGCGAGTTGTCGTCCCAGTAACATTGCTTGCCGTGCGCACAGTGTTCCGCAGTTTAGAACCCATACGCTGGTAAGCCATATGTACTTCAGACTCGAACTGCTTGATAAATGCTACATCAATAGTGTTAGCCATTTCATCAGTCCTTTCTGATATGTTGAGTTTACTGCGGTTGTCTGCTCGGCATCTTCAACGCGATTGTCCTACTGGGTCGCTCAGTGCATTACAGGCCGTGGTCTTAGATAGTAAACATTATTTTGAGTTTTTTTGCAACGAGTAAATCTCACCATGGCGTGGCTAGATACTTCGTAGGCGTTTTCGTCAAGTTCAAACCCAGACCAAAGTAGCCACATTATTGTGTGTTCGTGGTCTATTGGTATGAAGTTCTCGATTGTCTCATAATCACCTTGAAGAATATCTACCGCCTTGCGAGTGCCTCGCACAAATATTCTCCAGTTGTCTAAGATGTCGTCAGTGCCAAGCATCCAGACTCGTGCGTTCTTGCTATCAATAGGTACAGTGCCGCACATACCGATAATTTTATCATCTAGTTTTATGCTGAATGTTCTTGAGCCAACAATGAAGAAAGGATCAGTCAAGGCTTGCTCTGGGGTGACACCGTGAATCAAACACTCACGCATATCTGGAAACCTTAACCGATCCTTTATTTCATACGCATCTTCTTTCTTAGCATAAACTAGCGAAAGGTTCTTAACCCTGCCTAGTTCTTCAGCCATAAATCTTTTTGAACCCTTCTTCTACTTGGCGCACAAAGTTAGGATCACGCCGTGCTGGATTATGATAACGCTCATCCATCATCATCTGCTGGAGTTCATTTTCAGTAACTTGGAAAGAAGGTGTCGAAGTTGCGCTTGGCGAGTTGCCTTGCATCGCTTCCATAATAGTTTCCAACGCCATGACTCCCTCCGCAGTTTCGCACATTCTCTCAATAGCACCCATCTGCTCTGAAGGGAAAAACTTATTAGCAAACAACGATACAGCCTCAGTTCGCGCTGTAGCATTATCGCCCAGTTTCTTAAATTCCTCATCATAATCAGGTACTCCTTGGTTTACTGCATCAAGATACATCTTGATACCCTCAGAGAATTCATCTTGGCTATAGCCATTCTCAAAGGCGTGATTTGACCACCACTGTAAAAGTTCATTGTCGGTAGCCAAAGATTCGTCAATACCTTCTGGAAGTTCGTATTCACCAGCAGATGCAGGTCGATTTGCATATGCTTGCGATTCAATCTCTTCCATGAAAGCCTTACGGAAGTCTTCTTCTTTCTGCCCCAATTTACTTTCAAGCGATGAGTAAGCAGTTGCCAAGTCTTCAGCAGACTTGAATTTTTCTGGAAGCCACTCAGGACGCTCAACCGCAGTCTCAGTCTGGACTGCTTCTGTTGGTTCAGCACTAGCGGCAGAATTAACTAATGATTCTTCAGCCATTCTGTTTCACCCTATGTGCATGTTTGATGCGTGATTCAATAATGCCAACGATATACCGTTGACCTTCCATGTGGCGCAACTCCGCATCAGTTACAGCCGCGCCATGTACAGATTCAATAGTGATTGATCTTAGATAACGCAACACTTCTTTGCCAGCATCACTGGAAAAGAGTGTCGCTACGTTGAGAGATATTTGTTCATCAGCCTCTTTCTTGCGCTGATGACCATCAACTCCGAGGTGTCGTTTCTCCACCAATTAGTTGCTCCTGTGTAGGTTGAGACATTTGTTGTTGCTGTTGCGCGTATTGTTGCGCCATAGCAACCAACTGTTGACGCTCGTTCAAATCTCTTACGAGTTTGTCAGGAACGCCAAACTTCTTAGCCAAATACACAGCAGTTTCTTCGGAGTTAATTAGGATGTTAGTAATCTCAGGGCCGAACCGTCCTTGAACCAATTCAAGGAATCTAGCAACTGACGTAATGTCTTGGTTTGCTTGCGCCTGTGCCAATGGCGATACGGAACGAACCTTTACCTCCCTGCCGTTAATAGATGGCAATTCAATACGCCCTTGCTTCTTCAGAATGTAAACTACTCGCTGAAGCACTGGTTGTACAAGTTCGGCTTGCAGTCTGCCGAAGGCAGACCCGATTCTACGAGACAGGTCAGCCATACGTTCTGCAACTTCTGTTGCTGACGCTGGTGTTCTGTCTGGGTTGCCGAGCATATCGTTATACAATGCACGTTTGATATTCAAACGCATATCGCTCAACACAAGGTTGGCGACATCAAATGAGCCAGCCGCACGAATTGGCTGTAGGCCAGCAGAGCCAGCCGCTTTAGGAATAACCGTTCCAGGGACTAAGTTGATGGTATCTGGATTTACCACCCCATCATCTTCCATCTGGTATATACCAGAGATAGCCATCTGAGCATTCTCAAGAATCAATTCAATCGTGAGATTGGTCGTCTTGATCGCAGACAAAGCGTTAATGAGAGGGCCACGCCCATAAACTTCACCACTGCACTTAGACCAACGGAAGCAGATGAAAGGATTCGAGCCAATGCCCTTATACTTATCTTGAGCAATAACTTCCTTCAAACTTGTTTCAATAGCATAGAAGAAGTAAGCCTCATCATTGCGTTCTTTGTAGTCACGGCAAACTACTTCTAAAATTCTAGTTTTCTGATCTGGGTTATTAGTGATCTTATTCTGGAGTTTAGACGAGATATTCGCCTTCTTATACATGTAAGGAATGTCTGAATAACGTACAGTACGCTCACGATAAATATGGTCAACGCGATCATCAGGCCCAGTATCAAGCACAACATGAGGAAGCGGAATTGCGCTAAAAACGACTGGATTGACCGAATCACCTTCATGCGCACATAAGACTCCTGTTCCTACAGCCAAGTCCATGAAAGACTCATGAACCTCTTGACCAAAGTTTGAGTTCTGGATCACCTCAAATACATATTCTGTGACTTCATCTAACTCATTGTCAATAGCGTCACGCTCTTCGCGTGGAACTTCAGAGCCAGCCATGAGGTCAGCCCATCGTGCAAAGTTAGGGACAAGACCTTGTTGCAGTCGAGATGCAAACTCTTGAACACCTACTACAGCAGTCTCATCAAAAATCTTATCATCACGCCGTTGGCCAATGGCCTCGTGATAGAAAGATTCTCGTTGAGGAAGAGCATATTCATAACACTCTTCAAACAGATCGACAAAGTTTTGGCGCAGTGATTTAGCCTTCTCGTACTTAGCCATGTACATAGAAGCAACTTTGTCGTCACTGTACCCTGTTGTAATAGGTAAATCGTTAATCATCAGAGATACTCGTTGTAATAACCCATACCACCGCCAGAGCCAGTTAGCAATGAACGCCGACCAGTACCGCCGCGAATGCGCTGTACTTTCTTCTCAAGCGTCTTTGCTTTCTGCTCTTTTGCAGTTTGTTGCTCTTTTTCCATCTGCTGTTCTTGTGCAGAAGTATCAGGAGGGGGTGGTGCTGAACTGCCGCCGCCAATACACATAACTTACATCCTTGCCCATAGGCCTTGTCGCTTGCGCGATTTTGGTTTCCTTGCGAACACATCATACCCTTTATTAGCGTTGAATGCTTGGATAGGCTTGTGATTGGACATCAACTGTCTACCTTCACCAGCCCCCAACATTAAATACTGTAGGGCATCATGAATATGAGAATACATATTTTTTTCTGGTTTGTCAGCATATCTCTCACCAGAGACTTCCATTCGCTTATATTGATACCCACCCTCAAAGCCTTTAATCAGGCTTGGGCATCGTCTATCCACCAGAAACGCTGGCTTTCCGTCAACCATCTTGTTAAGCGCAGAGGATACAGACTCAAGGCGAAGGTCAACTGAATTCGATGGAGCGGGGAAGGCACGGAGGCCAGCACCGCGAAGAATCTGGAATGGCGTAGTCTCATCGGTCTGTGCGCGGAAGTCGCCAGCAGGGTCGCCGTAGATGTGAACCTCAAGATGAGCAAAGCGGGTGGCAATTTCTTGCCGCAACAATTCAGCAAAGCGAACAATGCCCATATCAATGGCAACGATCTCAGACTGAATCAACCAGCGTCCTCGAACCTTTTGACCAAAGACAGCCGCAGGGGTAAGCCCAAAGTCAATGCCAATGTACAAAGGCACACCATCTGCAATTGGTATTTCTTCCCTAGCAACGTGAGTCTCAGTGACAAAACTGGGATAAACTGGCTTGCCATCTTGAACCGCGCCAAGACGATTCATTACATAAACATCAATCCAACTCTTAGTTTTACCGCGAATAAGGTTAGGATAATAAGACTTAAGCATATGCTTTTTGTTTTCAGCATCAGCATTTGGCTCATAATCCTTAACACCACCCTCCTCATCAAGCACTTCAGTCATCCCAGATGGTTGGGTGTAGAAGTTCCAGTTGTCAGGTTTGACCAACATCTTGGCTTGTTCGCGGGGAATGTGGTCAGGTATTGGCACTTCGCCAGACATGATAGGCCACCAGTGATCTTCTTCTGGGGCGTTAGTGTCTGCAATTACCCCAGACCAAGAAGGCCCACCATCGCGCATAGAAGGAAAACGACCAACACGCATGGTACACGCATCAATGATAGACTTGGGGACTTCACGAGCCTCGTTAATCCAGATGCCAGTAAGTTCAAGCGATAGCAACTTCTTAACATCTTCGGGCCGATCAAGGGCAAGGAAAATAACCTCCAGATCAAGGTCGGCTTGCCTGATGTGGTGCGTGAATGGCACTGACCAATGAAACTTACCCCATTGGTCTTCTGGAAACCAATCGAGCCACGTTTTGATCGTTGTCGTTTTGAGTTGGGGATTGGTGTTTCTAATGATCGCCCAACGACTACGCCGAATACCATCCTTGTTCTTCTTCTGCATTAACGCTCTGCGGAACACTTCCACACAGCAACCCACGGATTTACCAGAACCGACAGGGCCACGAATGCCGCGAAAGAAGGTGTCATCTTTCATAAAGGCTTTCAGTACCGCGCCATCTGGCTTGTAATTAAAGTTGGTCAACCTGTTTGTCTTTCCCAAACTTAATCATTCGCTCGACAATCTCAGGGCCAATTACTGCAATTACTTTGTCAGCCTCATAGTCGGTGCAAAATTCTTTAGGGTGGTGAACAAGGTGAACTTTCTTCACCACTCTCCGCAATATATCACGCTCTTCATTGGAGAGCATATGAACAAAACTCATGTGCGATGCTTCTTTGTTTTCTTTGCAATAGATTCTGGTTGCTTGGAAAACTGCTTGCCCTTACGTATCGCGGCACGTTTAGCCTTTGTGGTGCGCTGATATTCCTCATCGCTCAAAGACTTGATTGCCTTTTCGGGCAAGTATCGTTCTCCTGTTGCCTCACTGCCTTGGGTGCTGGGCTTACCTGATTTGGTGCGCCACTTCTGCTTTGTCCAAGCGCGAAGGGATTTCTGTGAAGGTGCTAGTCCCATCAGGAAGTATAACCGCCGCCAGCCTTCTTATACAGAAGGGCTAGTCTTTGCGCCTTTCTTGCTGACCACTGACCCGCTTTGCCGCCCTTTGCTTCGGCCTTTACTTTGTTGAACAACCTCTTCCGTAGGGCTGGTTTCGTGTAGTTCCCCGCTTCGTTGACCGCCATCTTCGACCTCCATTAATCGCTGGGAGTTTGCTGTGAAAGTTTCACCAGAAAGAATGCGTCCATCTGGCAAGGTAATAACTGGGCCATCGTATGGAGTGCCATCTCTAAATGCATAAGCCATTATTTTGCACCACGTTGCTTCTTAAACCAATCAATCGCAATTCTCTTAACTAATTTGTCATAGTAATTTGCATCACCAGAAAATTCTGTAGACATTTCAGCAGTCCAATCTGCGCGATCTTTAATTCTATTCGCATCTTTTTGTGGCATCAAATCAATAAGACCAACCTTTGTTAATTTAGGTTTGGCTTTAGGATCACGCTTTTTGATCTCATCTATAACATTTTTCTTAATCTTTATAAGGCTGGGGGCTTTCATTAGGCTTTCCTTTCTTTCATCTTCTTGTAACGAGCCAGCAAACGCCGACCCTTGGCAACCGCAGAGGCCTTATCACCAGAGTGACCCCATGCGATTAGTGATAACTTCAATCTCGTAGGACGACCCTTCTCGTCCTTCAATGGCCCTTTTGCAGAACCCATTCTCACTAAGAAACTCCCCTTGCGGCGAATCTTCTCTGGTGTGTCTGCCTTCCCTTTTACTGGGGCTTTCAAGTTTCCCTTCTTGCCACTCTTCGTGCGGTAAGACTTTCGACCCGCCTCGTTCAAGCCGCCTTTGGGATTCTTCCCTGCTTTGCGTGTCCATGCTGGAGTCTTAGGCATAGGGATTACCACTAACGCCCATAGTTCCACCGTAAGAAGAACCATACGAAGGACTTGGCGCAGAAGATGGCCCATCACCGCCAGCACCAATCAAAGACTTGGCTTTGTTCTTAGCCAACTTCTTCTTCTCTTGCTCAATCAATTCTGGAGGAGTCGGGTACTTACTCTTGATCGGGCCAGTGTCAGGTTGCTTACCTACACTGGGGGCTGGGGAAGATGATCCCATTGAGACACACATAAGACAGACCTTTCAGCAAAAAAAATATTTATACCAATATACGAACCCTTAGGGGATGTATATTCGTATAATCTACCCGATCAGGACATTTCTAGCAATATATTCGCCCAAGTTTAGTATTTCATACCGTTTGGTACTATTAGTAACTATCGGGCTTTTGAGAGCAATAATGTTTGAGTAGGAGAACTGGCTAACAAGCACTACCAGTTTTTTGACCCCCCTACCTAGCCTAGGTCAATCTTCACTGAGATTTCGCCAGCATGTAGGTGCATGGATCGTTCTACTGGCTTAAACCCCGCACGGTCTAGTATATCCTTGCTGGCTTCCAGTTGAACATACTCAGACTTAGCACCTTGCGCTAACTGCAGTAACTTACTAGCCGCTACGGTAGCATTGAGTCCGAGAGTCTCCGTAACTCTCTGCATCATATACTGCTGTACATGCGGCTGACGTAAAGCCTTGGAAGCACTCACTCTTCCAGATTCACCTTTAGCGTACCCAGCAGATTCAGCGGCTTCACGGATTGTGCATCCTGTGGCTACAAGAGTATCCACCAGAGCCGTTTGCTTCTCAGTCAATTTTACTAATTCTGTCATCGCTTACCATAGCATACTGCTCTGCAGCAAGATACAATCAGAGAACCCCCCCTTTGTCCCCCCCTTTTTATGAAGCACTCGAAAAGCCTTGTCAACGCACAATTCAGTAGATTGCACAAGAAAGCACAAGAAAACATCTAAACCAAAGATGCAGATGACATCGCTAACAAGTTTGTAAGTTCCTTTCCTAGACATAGTTATCCTAACATTTGCCAGCCCCATTTCCGCCTGTCAATCATACTGACCACAACTATTTCTCGCGGTAAAGGAGCAGGCCGCACCCTGACACTTTTGTCGCTAATCTCCTATTTCCTTCTACCGTGGCTGTCCTTTACCGCGACTCAGGCCAGCCCCTCCACGGGCTGGCATCGGCCTAAAGGCTAAATAGCCGTGGTCTGTTGATTGTCAACGGCGGTAATGGTACTGCCAAACGTAAGGAGAACTAAAATGTCTAAGAAAGTAACTAACAACCTTGTAACCGATATCACCCGCATCTTTGCTCTAGATGACAGAACCACAAACAATCAACTGAATTGGCTTTTGTCAGGCTTTGTCGAGTACCTCAAAAAAGTTGAGGACAAAAAGCAAGCGCAGATGGATTATATCTTGGCTATGGCAAGCGAAGAACAAGAAGGCTCACCAAACGAACCAGATTGGAACAAACTGGAACGTGACTACAAATGGCAACAGGATCAAATGGAAGTCACCGAAGGTCTTCGGGAATACTTCGATGAAGCGGTCAAGCAACTGTTCCCCGAGGTTGCGAATAAGGCTAAGACGCAAGCCGATGGCAAAGCGTTCTTCGACAAGATCAAGAAGGCCTCTTAGGAGGTCTTCGGATGCTAGGCTTCACGGCCTAGCATCTCTTTTCCCCTCTTTCCACCCGCCCACCCACAAGAGGGGAGCGAACGAACATCATCAAATTAATACTACATGTTGTAAAAAACCCCTTGGAAAATTCAAACTTAACATGTAGAGTTAAATATGAGAGGAGAAACAAATGGGTGAACAAACAAAATCTGCTTGGTATATCGAGACAGGCATTCCAATCCCACCGCATCCTAAAGGTAGGAAGTATCACTTCCTAGATACTATGCAAATAGGTAGCAATGTATTGCTTCCTACTGAGGAAGATGCATACAAAATTCGAGACGCTATGCGCTATCGCAAGATGAAATGGTCTTTGCGTAAGACACGCGAAGGCTGGCGTGTATGGTACACAGGAGATGAAGATGAGTAATCGTATCCGACAGTGGGTCAATGACCGAGACAAAATCGAACCACAAAAATCTACACTCGAAACTGTAGTTGAGATTGGGTCAATGATCTTACTGGCATTCATGATCATGGCATTGATGTGGGCATTCCTTGTCGCAACATCTAACTATTATTATTAGACGATAGAGGAGAACATTGTGACTAAGTACAAAATTTATCTAACAGAATATGAGGCTCGAACTATTCGCGCTTTATATGAAGACAGCATCATTACTAAGATGCTGAAGCCAAAGGTTCTAAAAGTATTGCTGAAGATAGGAAATAAAATCGAACGGCAAGCAGATTGGAATACTTGGTAAGAAACCATAACGAAAGGAGAACATTATGGACGGTAATATGAACTGGGCTTTCCCAGTAGACACATACAATCTATGGGCAACATCAGAACTTGAAGGCATTCCTGATGTTGAAGTACCGCAGACCATGGCTCGTGCTGTGGTGCGTACTGACACACACAAGGTACTCGGAGTGCATGGCTCTAAGTACAAGATCATCAGACATGATGATGTGGTCAACTCAATCGCTGACAGTGTAAAGCAAGCCAGCATTAGCCAAGACTATGATATGTCTGTTGAAGTATTTGAAGACGGACGCAAACTGCGAGGTGAGATAATCTTTCACGATCATGTCATCGAACCTAGCGTTGGAGACTATATCAAATTCCGCATCCAATTTTTCAACTCATATGATGGCTCTTGGGCATTCCAACAGTCAACAGATGGCTTGCGTTTGTGGTGTCTCAACGGATGCACAACAGCAGATAGTGTTGCCAAGACTTGGGCAAAGCATACTGCCAACATCAACATCTCAGCATCAGCAGATAAGGTAATCAATGGGCTGAATATGTTTATGAACAATCGTGATCTATACCAAGAGTATATGCAAACACCAGTAGATCACCGTTATGTAGAAGCAGTTGCAAAGAACTTGTCACTACTTCCCAAGCCAAGCAAGCGTTCAAAGTATAACGAGAAGCAACTCGAATCCATTGTGGCTTCTTACTACAACGAGGAGAAAAACTTAGGACAGAATAAGTGGGCGTTATACAACGGTCTGACTTACTGGGCTTCTCATACTCAAGACACGAGTAGCCCAGCCAACACACGCAGACAGCGTGAGAACCAACTGGCTAAACTGTTTAAGAACAATACGGTTTGGCATAACACATATTAAGAGGGGATAACTGCCGCCCCTGCCGAGGGTGAGGGCGGCAGATTCCCCCCTCTTACAAACAGGAGAATGATTATGACTACAATCCCATTCATCAAACAAGTGCGTCAGGCTCGACTTGCCGCAGAAGAACTGGCTAAACGTGCCAGCATCGAGAACAGTGTATTCAAGTATCGCATTGAGGTATGCGCTGACAACCTCAAGAGCATCGAGGATACATACTATGAAGTGCTTCGTCATGATTCATCAGACGACACACCATATCAGCCGCAACTAACGGAGGTAAAGTAATGGCATTGATGCAACGCAGACACTATGAATTCTTAGCAGATGAGGTCGCCCCATTGATGGGGTGGCCGACCAGCATCCATCGCATGGCTGATAAATTATCTAAGACCAATCCTAATTTTGATCGAGATAAGTTTATCAGTCGAGCAATAAAAAATTGGGAGGATGCTAATCCAGTGGAGGAACTAGATGACAGTCTACCATACTAAATATAATGCTGTCTTAAAGAAGGAAGAGTATTACCAATGCCATGATTGTGGCGAAGTCTACGATGACTACAACAGTTTGCATTTCTATGATGAGTTTAGCGGTGGCTTCTGCCCAGCATGTAACTCAGAAGCATTGGATGTCTACTCAAAGTACACGGTCTATCAAACCGTGTACGCCAAATCGGGAGAACATGCCGTAGAAGAATGCCTTCATCACTATGGCTTTGAAGTAATGGAAGGCGAAATCAAACTAATGGAGAAACAAAATGTTACATAAGATCGAGGCACTCAAAGAGCAGATGACACCAGCCTATAAACTGGTGCGCAAAGATGACCCAGTAACCAGCCATGAAGCGGCTGAAGCAGTAGACGCCAACCGAATGGAACGCAAAGTCTATGAGGTAATCAAACGCTATGGCGCAGAAGGAGCAATCTCAGATCAAGTCTTGTTTGTTCTTGAGTATTATGGTTACAGTACAGTAACGGCACGTTACAAACAGTTGAAAGAAAAAGGTCTGGTCAAAACAGATCACCGCAAACGCAAAGGCAAAAGCGGTCGCAACCAATTAGTAATGTGGGCAAAAGAACATTATAAAGAGGATGACGATGCTTTGTCAGAAATGCAGTGCTAGAACAAGTGTAACCGATAGCCGCATTAAAGAAGGGAACATGATCCGAAGACGCCATTGCCCTAACAGGCGTTGTGATCAATACAAAGTGAACTTCAAAACCATCGAGCAGGTTTTGGCTGTAGCCCCCAAAAAGCGAAAGCCTAAACCTGCGCCTGTTCCCAAGCAAAAACCATACAGGTCTAAGGCTGAACTGGAACTTGATGACTGGCTAAAGAGAGAAGAGTTAAGGCGTTTAACTGGAGGAGGATATGACTAATGGGTATGAGATTATTGTTGATCAACTCATTAACCGAAGACATTATCTACAGTGGTCGCAAGAAGAACTTGCTCACCGCATCGGATGTACACCATCTCTAATTCATAAATGGGAGCAGTACAAGCGAGTGCCATCTGGCTTTATGCTTGGCTGTTGGGTAGACGCTCTTGGCTTACAGATCACGGTCAACGAAAAAGAAATTGAACAACAGGGGAGTGCCGCAACAGTGCGAGTCGTGCGATAAAACGAGTCATGACTTTGTGGCAATCTTAAAACAAATCTCACCAGTCATGCATTACATCATATGCGTAGACTGTTATCTAAAGGGGAATGACTATTGGCAAACAAAAATCGCAACAAAGGAAACTACCACGAGAAGTGGTTCGTCTCGTGGCTCAAAGTCCTCGGCTTCAAAGCGAAGAGGCAACCCCTCTCAGGCCAGTTGGGAGGAGAGTATAGGGGCGACATCCTCTGGGACATCGGAGGAAACGAACTGGTAGTTGAAGTAAAGTATCGAGACGCATCATCTTTTCCTAATGCATTTGCTGTACTTCAAGACAGAGACATTGCTTTCTTCAAGCGCAAGACAGGACATCCTAAAACTTGCGTGATCATCGAGGGTGATGTATTCGCCAGATACTTTGCTCCAATATTAACTGGAGATGAAAAGCCAAAAAGACGGAAAAGGCAAACTGTTCCAGAAGATTGGCAACCAACAACCGAACTTAAGAATGACATTAACATGAAACTCAAGGAGGACATTGATCATGACGATGAAGCCGCTAGGTTCTGCGATTACTATATCAGCACAGGGAAAACCCTTTCGAACTTCGATCTCGCCTACCGAAACTGGTGTCGTAATTCCGTTAAATTCAGAGCAGAAAGCCAAGGCTCTCGCTCGAATGGTGGAGGTAGCAAACCCCAATACAGTAGATCGAAACCTGATTTCTTCGCTGGAGTCCATAACAGGCTTTCCAGTGATTGAACTTACACGCACAACTTTCCCTAAAGATACAGTAGACATTGTGACTACTGGCTTTGACTTCACCATTAATGACATCGAGACTTGTGACCGATGCATTATGGCGGTGCAGTCATCGCTCGTGCCATTGCCTGAGAAACAATTAGAGGAACAGTTAATGATCATGTCTAGTCTTGTTGCCAAGCCAGCAGGTGAGTCATCTAATGATGTTGCTTTCCGCATCCGCAACATGGCTATGCAGTTATCTAAATACCCAGCCGATATTGTTTTGAAGGCTATTGAAAATGTAGTTAAAGAGTCTACTTTCTGGCCTTCGCTGTCAGAATATTGGCGACACATTGGCTGGCGTATGCACAAACGCAATCGTTTGCTTGAGTCTTTGACCAACAAAAAGATTGCATTAATGCTGGAAAATCAGTAGGATAATAACAGGAGAACAAGGAGAACAATCATGAATAGAATAGGTTTCATCGGCGGCAGTGACGCCCGCCGCATCATCGAAGGCGATTGGCATACACTATGGCTTGAGAAGACAGGCCAGCAAGAACCAGCCGATCTTTCAAACAATCTTGCTGTACAACTTGGCGTACATACCGAAGGCTTTAACATTGCTTGGTTCAATCAGAACCAGTTAGACAATCAACATCATGTCGAAGAGCAAGTTAGGTATGCGGATAACGTCAATGGCGTCTTCTGTCGTGGCACAGTAGATGGTTTTATCTCAGACAAGAATGCAATCCTAGAATGCAAACACACTTATGATCGCAATACTATGGAGTCTTGCATCAGACAGTACATGCCGCAGATACAATTTTATCTTATGTTATCCAAGGCAGACGGTTGCTATCTATCAATCATCTTTGGCAATCGTAGATGGGAATGCGTCTATGTCTCACCAGATCAGGCATATATCAGCAACATGATGGAACACATTGCTGAGTTCTGGCGACTGGTCGAATCCAAAACCGAACCGTCTATCGGCAAACAAAATACAACTTTAACTACTGATCACATCTTGGTTGATAATATGATCAGGCGTGATGCAACTTCAGACAATGAATTCATCAGCCGTTGCCATGATTACATTCAGTATGAGGCAGATGCCAAATCATTCGAGTCAGCCAAAGCCGACCTCAAGGCTATGGTTGCCAATCATGAGAGGGAAGTGTACTGCGACCTTCTCACCATCAAGCGTGACAAGCGCGGCTCGTTGCGCATTACAGTCAAAGGAGAACAATCATGACTGACAATATGAAACTGTGGGATGCAGTATCAACATCCGATCCGCAATACCTAAAGAAGGTATCATTCGGTGCTAGATCATTTACCGCTATTGATCCTCAATATCAGGTAATGAAAGCAACCGAAGCCTTCGGCCCAGTAGGTCAAGGCTGGGGATGGAAGAACGAAACACGATTCATCAATCTATCTAATGGCGATACTGCTGTAGTTGCGGATGTCACTATCTGGCACGGCAGTGATGAATATAGTTTCGGCCCGTTCTCGGGCTGTCGTAAATTCTTTGATGCCGCAAAGGGACGCATGGCAGAAGACGCACCAAAGATGGCTATCACTGATGGCTTGACCAAGGCTCTATCACACCTTGGCTTCAACGCCGATGTCTTCCTAGGAAAGATGGATGGCAATAAATATGCAGACAACAACACACCAAACAAAGGAGATTGGTAATGACTGACTATGATAACAGCAATCGCGGAGCGGCTTTCAAGCCGTTCCCTGAGATGAAGTTTATCTTGCAAGGTAAGTTGCAGGTAACTCATGAAAGCACAAACCAAGAGATGCCTATCGCTCTCATCATGGCTGAAAACAAAGATGGCAAGAAGCGCATCGAAGTATACAGCAAAATCGGCGTCCTCTTTGACAACGATAAGAATGGCAATGAGAATGCGCCAGATTATTCTGGCCCACTCGATGGCGTATCGGAGAACTTACGCATTGCCGCATGGCGTCAGATGAAAGGCGACAATGCTTACATGTCATTCAAGGTATCCCCAAAGATGGACAAACCTGTCGAAGGCGGTTATCCTATCAACAATCAACAAGAGGTCGCACAGCCACAGAATACGGTGGATGATGTGATTCCATTTTAACAGCGAGGGCTGTTCTCCCCCTTGCTAGGCGCACCCCCACTGTTCTCCTCCCTCGGTGGGGGTGCTTGCTTTTGAGACACATAATGGCAAAGAAACCAACACTAATTAATAATAACTTAGTCGTACGCTTTCTTTTCAGTGAAATGCATAGGCAGGGATGCCTAAAGAAAGACCTCTGTGAGAAGGTAGGCATCAACCGAAACACATTACGCAACTGGAATGTACAAAACGTACCTAAAATTAATGACATCGAGGCGGCATTAAACTATCTAGGATACACACTTCAAATCAAACCCATCGGAGATACCAATGAACAGAACATCAATTCTAAATGATGCACTCAAAGCCACAAAAGATCGCGGCGAGAACTACGGAAAGCCATCAGAAAATTTCGACCGCATTGCCTCCCTATGGAAAGCATACACAGGCAAGTCTTTCTCAGTAGTAGATGTTGGCATGATGATGATGCTAGTTAAAGTATCACGCCTTATGGAATCTCCATTGCATGAAGACTCTTGGGTAGACATTGCTGGATATAGCGCAGTTACCGCAGAAGCGATTGCCTATATTGAAGGTAGTCAGCACCCTCTTGAGGATCGGCAAAACACTGATTCCAACTGACGACATTATCGTTGTTGGGATCAATCACCTGCATAATAGCCTGACCAAACTTCTGTTGCTCATAGCCTTTAGTAAACGCAAAGTTATCGTGATACTTATAGCCACGCGCACGAGCAAGCCAGACAGTCTTCTCTTGCTCAACCAATTCAACATGAGACAAAGCCCAGTTATGTCTATGCCCACTGATGTACAGATCAGCAGTACCTTTTAACTTAGCCATCTTGCCTTGAGCGTGAAGCGGATTAAATTGAGAATGGCCCGGCATGTCGTGTGCGGCGTGGATGCGGCAGGAGCGTCCGTTAGGGAAGTCTAGTTGGATTCTAGCCTCCCAGTCTTCAAAGACCGTGTGCGGCTCTGAAATCCACCGCAATGGGTCGCCTGATCCAGACCACATATCATGATTGCCGCCGATAAGAATGAGAGGATTCATCTCTCTGATAAGCCATTCAACCAAACGCCAAGCAGTTTTAGATGAAGTCTCTTGCTCCCCGTATAAACGAGAAAGACGACCAACCCAGTTATTCTGTTGATCGCCTAATGAACATCCGTAAATATTATCGTTGTTCTGTATGATGTCGATGTGTTCTTTAAGCGCATCCCAATCACAATATTTATCGTCAATGTGTGGATCGCCTAACCACAATAATCCAATAGGATCATCTGACTTCATCTTAACTTTGATCCACTTTTTAGATTCACGATGCAGTTTCTTCTGCTTGAATCTAGCATGAAGATGATCAATGACGCTTTCGATTGGAAGGTCTTCTGCAACTGTATCTTCAATAGAGTAAACAGGATTGTCAGCAGATTTCTCCCCTAATAATTTAACCTCATGCCGTTGCGCACGATGCCAAATTGTAGTTAATGGAATGCCGCTAGCCTCAGATGCTTCGCGTAATGTTCCATATTCTTGGAGTAAGTTCCAAGCCTCTTCTAGTTTATCTGACACATATAGTCTCCTTATGCGCTATAAACGATACATTAATAACATTAATGTTAGTTATATAGACCTTAGTAACATTACTTCTTATTTTTGTTAGTTATAGACTCAGCCAAGCCACCCCCGAAGTAGAATGACACAATCACCAACATGATTTCGCCGATCCAGAAATCTGAAAGGATAGTCTTAACACCATCTATGTCACCTTTACCAGCCAGCGTCATGCCAAGCGTGATCGCAAAGCAAGCCAAGAAGGTAAACGAAAACATAAGTGCAAGGTATCTCTGGGCAAGTTTGAATGGAGCGTACGCATTCATCAAATCAATTCGCGCTTTGCTCTTAGCGGCAATCTCTTCTTCCGAAGTGACCACCATATCGTCAATGAGTTTCATCCCTTGTTTCACAATGTCACCACTGCCAAGGATTTTTGCTAAAATAGGAATCATATTATCCCCCTGTTTTTAAGACCAGCGTATACTAACACAGCCGCTACACCAAGTCCAATTACTGTAAAGAAAGCAATGACTAACACCTCGATCATGCGTTGACGCCTTCGCCGCATAGCCTCTTCTGCGGCTTGCCTATCCTTCCTAGCCTGTGCAGAAAACTTAAGCCAATCATTCCACAAGCCAGCACGACCAGCATAGATCATGTACTGCTTCAGTTCTTCTTCTTTTTCTCTGATTGCTTCTAGTGCCATAAACTCTTCAAAGTCGTTGCCTTGATGGAATGGACTTTTCTTTTTCTTCTCTGCCTTGCGGCGAAGATCATCTTGACTGCTGATGAAGGTGGCGATCTGTGTCGCAACACTGCCTATCTCTTTGCCGTTTGAGATGGCTTGCTTGATGATTCCGAAGGCGGCATTCGCGGCGGCTAGTTCTGCTAACATCAGTAGACCTTTACTTCATCCGGGTTGACATGAATAGGAACGCAGTAAGTTGTGACTCTATCTCGCCTATCCATATAGTGATATGAAGTATAGTTACCGTACCTCTTCGATAACTCTTTGGCGTACCAGTTACATTCTATTAAATCAAAAAACCGCAGGTTGGTATCTATCTCCCTGCGGTCATCGTCAGTGCCTAAGAACATCATTACTACAAATACAGTTACCATTTCATGATGCTTTTGCGCCGATCATTTGATTTTTATCTACCGTTATGCAAGCGGCAGTCCAGCCTAGTATTTCTCCGCTTGCTTGAGATGCATTCATTGTAACTTCAATTACATCTTTATCTGGGCATGTCGCCACCACATCTGACTTAACATCTAGTTCTCCACTAGGCATTAAGACAAACAGGATGAAGACAAAATCAATCATTTGTTTTCTTTCACCAACACCCAGATGCGGAAACAAACCAGAACAATAGACAGCACCACCAGCACCAGACCAAGCCACATATTAAGCGGCTCAAGCCACATTGGGCTGGTTATCCCTGCAGTCGCTAGCGGTACGTCTACGTTGTGTTTCATTTCATTACCACCCTGCTGGTACTTTGCCTACAATTGGCGGGTTAGCGAGATTAGTAATCTGCTCATCGAGCATCGCCTGTAGTTCTGCCTCAGTCTTATCAAGACCAGCGAGAACCTTCTCTTTGCACCAATCTTTAGTGATGCTGTCAAACGCTGTAAAGTTATCAGCGTCAGCCTCACCAGCAGATGCAGTGCCGTATGCAGAAACAGAAAGCGGTGCGCCTTCGTCATTTGTTTCCGTATCGCTGACCGCAGTAAACCGCCAGTGAATAGTTTTGACGACATCAGACAAGCCACCCTCAGATGGTGCTGTGTCAAGTTGCGGGTAATCCCAAGTGTATGTGTTAGCCATTGTGTCTACTCCTACGGTTTTACAGGCCAGATAACATCATCTAATGATGAATAGGTATTGGTTATATCACGCAACGCTTGACGATAAGCAGTTTGTTCTGGTGTCATTGTCATGTCAGACATAGCCCACCAATCAGTTAGCGCAAGCATACCATTTCTTTCAATGCGAAGTTGATTTAACTTTTCTTCAGCCGAAAGCGATGGTTCAGATTTTGCAGAGAAAGATGAGCCATCATAAACAAACCCAATCTCAACATCATCTGGACAATCAACCCAAGTCAATGACGAGTGAACTTCAAACTCTTGCTGAGAAATATCTACAACGATATCATTAAATATTAATGCTTTCATTAATAATACTCCTCTACAATAACAATTCCAGATGCGCCTGATCCACCAGTATACTCAACAAAGTTGCTTGAAACATATCTAGTACCGCCGCCGCCAGAGCCATAACCGTTTCCGTTATTACCGTTTCCGTTTGTTAAACGACCATTACCGCCAGCAGTGCCTAAAGGACTAGTGCCACCTTGACCGCCAAGTGCGCTATTTTGGTCTGGCCTAATGCCTGTTTCACCTTTAGAACCTTCATCATTAATGTTTCCACCACTGCCAGAGCCGCCACTACCACCTTCCACAACGCCAGAATTGCCTGTAGTGCTATTGCTACAATCAACTGCGCCAGTGCCACTTCCACCTGTTGCAGAACAATATGTGCCAAAGGATGATGTTCCACCAGCAGAACCAGAACCTGTAGAATAACCGCCAGAGCCGCCAGAACCAACAGTTACAGTAACAGAAGAAACGCTTGTTACATCAATATATTCTATGGCAATGCCACCAGCACCACCGCCACCGCCAGCACCAGAACCTTGACCGACATCGCCACCTCTGTGACGCAAGCCACCAGCACCACCGCCGCCACCAACAACAGTGACTTTAATTTTTGTGCAATCAGTTGGCTTTGTCCAAGTGCCACTGCTTGTGAATACTTGGATTGTCGGCGGTGCTCCACCGCCAACGTCATCCCAATCAGCAATCGTCGTTGAACCAAGCGTTAAGCCATCTGGCCCTAAATCAATAGCCATTACTTAGCCTCCAATTCTGCGACACGCTCTTTCAGTGTCTTGATTTCATTTACAGCATCCTGCAACGCCGCTACCAGTACAGGCGTGATGCGTCCATAATCCATAGACCACATATCATTTTCGCCTTCGCCCTTGCTGACCGCCTCTGGTACAATCTCTGCCATCTCCTGAGCGATAAAGCCAACCACCGCATCAACGTCAGGGTCTGCCTTCCACTTGTGGGTAACAGCGTTCATCGCCATTAACTTGTCGGTGGCATCTGAGATGGGTGCGATGTCGGTTTTTAAGCGGATGTCTGATGTAGTGTTGTAGGTCGTACCTGATGCATCTGTTGTTATAGTACCTTTATTTCCACCAGAGTTTGTAAAAACAATATGCGTTCCACTTGCGGCTGAACGCTCTGACCGCATATCACCAAGTAAGTCCAGTTTGTAGCCAACAGTCGTGGTACGCCCCACCAGCATACGGCCTGACGAATCAATCCGCATCGCTTCTGAACCACCAGTTGTAAACCCTATCTGGTTGCCAGTTGGACGGAAGATGCCTGTGTCAGTGTCATTGCCAAAGGTATAGGCTGGTGCGCCAGCACCGCCATCACTGATGTATGTTTTGCCTGATAGGTAGAGGTCTTTGAAGCGGTATGACGGGTCTCCTAAATCAATAGCATTGTCTCTTCGGGTAGCCCCGCCGTGAGGAATTATATCATCAGCCCCACTTCTAAAGCCTAAGCAGGTATCATCACGGCCTACAATAAAATCTGCGTCTGTTGTGCCTGTCCCAATCGACCCGACTTTTACAGTGTCTTTATAAAATCCTGAAATCTCACCATCTGTAGAAAGTCTATTCACCTCAAGAGCAGGCCCGCTACTTCTAGTAAACTGTGCCGCATCAACACCGCCCCTTAAAGACAATCCAGCCGTTGAAAAACCAGACGATGTTTTCCCAACTAGCAAATCGCCTGATGAATCCACCCGCATATGCTCTCCAGTGCCAGCAGTGCCAAACCCCATTGAGTTATCAGAATGGTTGTAAGTAATACGCCCGATGAGTGTATCGCCACTATCTGCAAAAGCAATTCTACCTGTATTAGCCGTACCGCTAACAACAGTAATACCATTGTCGCCGCTTGTTGTTCCGACAACTAAATTGTCTGCTGATGTATGCCCTAAAGTTGAAGGGCTTGAATTTCCGATGCCAACTAAATTGCCCAAAAAGGTTAGAGGCTGACAAGAAGAACCGTTATCAACTGCATTAAATCTTGTCTTTGATGTTCTGGTTGCGTCTGTGTTATCAGTCCATTCGCTATTTATATACAAGAGTTGCCGTTCTTGCGCTGTGGTGTTTGCTCTTAATTCCAAACCAGAACCATTGCCAACAGCCGAAGTCGCAGTATTGCGGAATTGATGAAAGACAGAGCCGCCACTGCTTGAGCCGCCAACTCTAAAGGGAGATGCGCTAGAAGCCTCAATATCTAAAGCGTTGCTAGGGCTTGTTCGTCCAATGCCTAATCGCTGTGTGGAGGCGTCCCAGAACAAGCCTTGTGTTGTGCCTGTGCTGTCGTAGAAGGAGATGTCGCTATTGCCTTTAATTTTTATTGCCGTTTGGTCGGTGGATGATGTCTGGTCATTGTTTAGAACAAACTCATAATCACCATCAGATTGCCCTGACACACTTTGAATTATCAGTTTGTCAGAACCTGCACCTATCGCGCTATCATCATCTAAAATAAACTTTGGCTGAAACGCCTTGATTGTGGCAGTTGCGTTGTCGCTATCAACCGTCAGCCCATCAGCCGTCAGCACGCCCGTTATATTCGCGCCAGTCGATGTGGTAGAGATTTTGGTGTTCCCATTATAACCAATTGATACTTCACCGCCATCAGTCGCACTCATGTAAGTTTTAGTTCTGTCTGCATTACGAACTTTAAGGTTAGTGCCTAAAAGTTCTAGATTGCCTGTCCCGACATCAGCGATAACGCTATAGCCAGCAGAACTGTCGTGATAAATCTGTAGGTCACTGCCAGCACCGAAGATTGCCTTGTTGTTGTCGCCGAAGGACACATTGCCTGTTAGTGAGCCACCAGTTGTAGGCAAGAAACCAGAGCCAGCCGTTACACCTTGCTCCCAAGCAGTACCAGTGTATACCTTCAACGTGTCCGTTGTGGTGTTGTAGAACAAATCACCTTCATCGTTGTTCGTTGTCGGATCAGATGCGCCAATGCGATATTTGTCGGCAAAGTCATTGACCGATGAGATGTTACTTGCAACGGTGTTGACGTTGGAGATTGAGCCACCAACAGAGTTTACGTTTGAGATGTTGGTAGCGACAGTACCAATATCCGTTGCATCTGCGGCAACGGCAGTAACGTCACTTGAAATCCCAGCAACGGTAGTGACATTAGCCGAGATGCCAGCGACCGTATTAACATTGCTAATGTTGGTGGCAACAGTGCCAATCGTGTCAGTTCCAGTAAGGTTAGTTGCAACTGTACCGATGTCAGTCGCATCTGCCGCAACCGCCGTTACGTCACTGCTGATCCCTGCAACTGTAGTCACATTTGCAGAAATGCCAGCCACAGTGTTGATGTTCGTTGTGTTACCAGCAACAGTTGTTACGTTGGCAGAAATGCCCGATACAGTAGAAACATCAGAGGCAATGCCAGCGACAGTGCCAATATTATTTGTTGGGCTGATCTGACCTGCAACAGTTGTTACATCGGATGACACGCCAGCCACAGTGATGACATTTGAAGAAATACCCGAAACCGTAGTAACATTTGCAGAAATGCCAGCGACCGTTGTGACATTGCTGGAAATCCCTGCAACCGTATTTACGTTAGCAATATTCGATGACACAGTGCCGATGTCAGTGGCGTCAGCCGCCACAGCAGTAACATCGCTTGAGATGCCAGCAACCGTAGTCACGTTCGCGCTGTTGCCTGCTACCGTGGTTACATTGGCTGAGATGCCAGCGACAGTCGTAACATTGCTAGAAATCCCAGCGACAGTGTTGACGTTGCCAATGTTTGCACCAACTGTATCAACATTGGTAATTGATGTTGCAACAGTTTCAATCTCTGACACTGCCTCGTTCAAATCATTAGCAACTGTTTCTACTTCAGAGACAGCCTCATTTAGATCGTTTGCAACGGCAATCACTTCGCTAATATTGCCAGCCACAGTATTAACTGACGCAATGTTTGTCGCTACTGTGCCAATGTCTGTAGCGTCTGCGGCTACTGCTGTCACATCGGATGAGATTCCAGCAACAGTGCTTACGTTAGACGCAATGCCAGCGACCGTTGTGATATTGCTTGAGATGTTGGCGGCTGTAGTAATAGCGTTTGTTGCTACAGTGCCGTCTTGAATATCAGCCAATGTTGCAATGTCAGCCGATGCATCAGCAACAGATTGGGTATCAGCAATAGTAGGGCCAGCCTCTACGTCACCAGTAGTAGCGTTAAAGGCAAGTGTCTTGCCAAGGCGATCAGCCTTAAGCGGCAGTTCGGTAGATGCGGCGGCATCAAAATCTTGAAGGCGTAGACCGCGCTGTGCGTGGTCATCGAGGTCAGCCGCAATAGCAGTGATCCGATCCAGTTCTGTGTTAAGTGATTGAATCTGGAATGAACCAGAGAGAGGAAAGTCAGTTGTACGCTCTAAGGCAATGTCGCGTGTAATAACAACAGTAGAGCCACCGCTAGCACCAGTAACAGATATGCTAACAGAACCAGTGTTACCGTCACCCCCAGTGACCGTATAATCTGTTGTGAGTGTCTTAAGCGTTCCGTCAACATATACGTTTAGGTCTTCTGCGTCAAAAAACTCAAACGAAACCGTAAAGGATGTCTGCGTGACTCCTTCGGCAACGCTATAAGATACGCGAGGTGTGTTGTCAGCGATGTTAATAGTCATGTCTGCATCCTACATCAATTAAAGTTTTTGAGCAACGGACATCATTACCTTGCCCAGCCACGAGTCATTTCATTCATAGTGTCGCGCAAGAACCAAAGTCTTGCATATGGGAGTTCGCGTACAAAGTTTTTTGCACCCTCTCCATATTCGCCATTGATAAACTGTCTTGCCGCTTGGAATTGATCGTAAGTAATGCTGGGGCCAGCACCACCAACACCGCCAATTACAGCCGCATACGGATCATCTTCTGGGAATTTAGGTTGAATCAATCCACCGCTAATATCAGGCATCCCGAAGGCTGATGACATAGCCAATGATTCATAGAACATATCTGAGTACAATGCCGCAAGACCAGATGCGTCAAATGCACGCGCAAATTTATCTCGCTCGGTCATCTTGTCCCAAACAAAATCTGGAGTCTTGATATACAAAACAGCGTAACCCATAGCCAATGATGTCATCACACCTGCGGCACGATTACGAATTTGATTCTGAGAATAAGCCGCAGTAATCTTGTTTGCCGCCGCTAGGCTGTAAGACATAAACTGGAATGGCATCCCTAAGAAAGCATTCTCGATTCTTGCGTAACCAGTGTACTGAGCGTCTTCTTTCATACCAAAGCGTTTAGCCACATTCATTGGCAAGTAAACAACACCATCTGTAATGATTGGTTTGTCTGCTGGAGTACCCATCAAGATAGTGTTCATAATACCGCTATTCATTGCTTCGCGAAATGACTGAGTAGTTTCTTTGCGCACCTTCTGTTGCTTGCGCATCTCTTCGAGAGCAATGCGATTGATTTCATTCTCATAAGCCGCAGTGCCACCCTTCTTTGTCAGATCAATCTTTAGATCGCCAGCAGACACATTAGTATGAGTAATCTCATGCATCATCACAAAGTTGACATATTCTTGTGGCGTTCTGAATGCGTCCACATCAAGAGGCTCAACGCCTTCTAGTTTTGGCTTAGTCCAAACTTTTGCTGGAAAAGCGGTGTTTTTGATGTAGTCCTCATCAATGTAAATCTTATTCTCATTGCGGCGATAGAACGCTGGAACATAGCGGTCGCCCTTAAACTTACCAGTTGGCCCACGCTCTACAGCCGCCTTAGTTGCTGGGAACTGAATGGCATCAGCCCAAGCATCTGTGTTTGGCAGATACAAACCAGACTTGGTTACATCGTAAGGGGCATTGGCAATCTCAGTCGCCATGTTCTTATCAATGTTATAACGAGCAAGATATTGAATCTCAAACTCAGAAGCCTGACCCTTAGAGTATTTGATTGAGTAATCAATGATTGTGTGACCACGAGTTAAAGACTCAAGCCGCTTCATAATGTTGGTCATTGGTGCAAGAAGGTTTAGCGTATAGGCAATATTACGACCAGTGTCCAAAATACTTTTGTTCAGTGGATTGTTAAGAGTATCTTCAACAAGGCGCATATGCGCAGAACCCATCTCAATCTCAAGAATCTCACCAGCAAGTTTTCCTTCTTTGCCAGACATCAATTCTGTAAAGCGTCCCTTCTCCAGCAGAGACAGCATTGCCTTTCCAACAGTAGACAACTCATGTTCCATAATAATCTTTGCCGCATCAGGCAAAGTAGAGAAACCAGCAGACCCAAGATAATTTGATTCCGCACCGAAGCGCATGATGTTGGCAGTAGTTTGGTTCATTGCATCAGGATCACGCAACACAGAGCCAACAACACGGTCGTACATATGACGGAAATCTTTCCTTGCGGCAAAAATTTCTCTAGTGTTTAGCCCTTTGTCGTATAGACGATCAGTCATGTCGTCTAATACTTCTTCAATATTGCGACCGCCAAACTTCTTTGAGAACTCATATTTAGGTGCAACACGAGCAGTGTAAGCCTTCATGACTGTCACTGGGTTCTTAACAATAAACTCAGTTACCAGTTTATTTGGAATATCAATAGTACGGTGACGGAAGTGTTTAGACTTTCCATAGCCATAGAAAGCGTTGGCATCATCGGTAACATCAGTGAGTCCAAGAATCTCATCCACACTTTTCTTTGCTCTGCCCATTACCATCTCAGGATCGGTGCTAAGTTTTATTCTTTCATACTTACCTGTGGTAGCATTGCGCTGAAACACATATGGGTTTGACAGATACCAATCAAACAATATCTGCTCTAGTGCCTCACGGTTCTCGCGGATGTAATCTTTATTCCAGAAGCGAGGGAACATTACCTCTTCATTGGCTGGCTTTACTGGGGTTTCCCTAGCCAACTGCAATGCATCTTGAATCTCTTCAAGTTCCATTTGTTTCCTAGCAAGACGAGCCTCTAGAAATTCAACACGCTGTGGGCTTACACGCTTCTGTGTTCTTAGGGCATCGAGGCGTCCTTGGTAAACTTCAATGTCATCCTCAAGGCCAATCACACGATTGTTGAGAGCCTTAGTATCACCGATCAATCCTTCTGACCGCAGATCAACTTCCCAATCCTTGAAGAACCTGCGAATCTCTGTAATGGCTTCGCGCTGAAGATCGGTGAGGTTCTCTTCCCCACGCATATACATATCGCCAAGATCATCAAGCCATTCTTCATAAGTAACTTTTTCTGGCTGAAACTTCTTACTAAGGCCGCGACCAAAGTTGGTTGTTTCATAGTCAAGAATGCGGCGTACTTCTGCGCCAGTATCTCTTGCCCACAGTTCTTGTAGAGTACGATGGCTTTTAGCCCAAGTGCCATTGTGTACTTGTGCAGATTGATAGACGCTACTGCCGTTAGTCATGCCAAACTTGTGCATGTTTAGGAGAATGCCACTATCGCCAGCAAGGCGAATCATATCCAACTTGTCTGCGGTGGTCAGTTTCTTGCTCTGAAGGAAACGCTTAACAGGTGTAGTTACACCCTTATACATCCACGACTTAGTGAAAGCATCTTCAACAATGCCAGCAGGGTCTTCTACACCAAAGCCCATTTCCTCTAGTTTGGTTTCTTGCTTCTTGCGAATCTCTAACTCTTCACGAGCCTTCATCATGCGAGTTTCATATTCGTTGATAGACTTCTCCATGCCACGAATACGTCCGTCAATGATTCGCCTTGCCGCAAAGACATCACCATCAGCATCTTTCAATGCCTTTTGGTATGCGTCATTGCCGCTCATCTCATCAATTTCTTTGCGCAGACGTTCAATCGTCTTTGGCCTACGCTTGAGCATTACATTGAGTTCATCTACCTGCTTGCCAGCAAAGGGGCGTTCTTTTGTTGGCCCAACAAAGTCAGCAATGTCTAAGCCTTCACGCTCTAACTCTGCTTGAAACTCTTCAATCTCTTTGGCTGTCTTTTTGATCGACCGACTGCGCAATGCGCTAGGTATAGAAATCAAACCACCCAGCGCCATGCCAGAGACAAATGCGCCGCCAATATTTATAGCGGATTCTTCTGCTGTGCCGAGGGGATCAAACGGTGCGCGAATAATCTCAGCACCACCTTGGATAGCGGCAAGCGATGTACCAGTACGCAATGCAGAACGCAACAAACCGCCAGTAGGTGCAAAAGGTAATGCAACTGCATTAATGGGGTCAAACAATCCAGCAACGAATTGTGTTCCAAATGAGGCATTGTAGATTACTTGGCGGCGTTCATTGTTAGCATCAATCTCAGACTTGAGGCGTTGCATATGTTCTCTGTTCTGCGCATCAAGCAAGAATGACTTATGCTCTTCATAGCCCTGCATGTCATCAAGCGGATTGTATCCAACCTCGACCTGATCGCCGTATCGAATCTTATTAGAAAGATAGTTATATAGCGGAGAGTATGCGTAAGCATTCATAGCACCAATGGTTTCAAACAAACCTGACGGTGCTTTTGCCTGAGTCTTACTAAAGATAATAGGCTGAATGTTATTCGG
>Ga0255751_10000598_pt1 | contig 33588 bp, 34 predicted proteins | sample 071ome_20_FD_179951 | JGI IMG/M metagenome (GOLD analysis project Ga0255751, IMG submission 179951) | Coastal salt marsh microbial communities from the Groves Creek Marsh, Skidaway Island, Georgia - 071412BT metaG (version 2) | ecosystem: Environmental > Aquatic > Marine > Intertidal zone >... | reverse complement strand
CAGGCCGCCCACACGATGATGGCCTCCGGGTTGATCCGTATCGGAGAAGCAGCCCAACGCATCAGTCGCGGCGACGCCGACCGGGCGGTCGCCACGGCCGCCAGCGGTCCGTGTCTGCAACAGAATCTCGTCGCCGTCCTGGAGGGGGAGTGAGTCATGGGTAAGGAGCGAGCAGCCGTTCTCGGGGTCGGACAGACCAAGTACGACACCACGTATCCCGGCTCGATGGCCGGGATGTTGCGGGAAGCCGCGACCAATGCGCTCGAGATGTCGGGCAAGGGTTGGGACGACATCGACGCCGTGATCATGGGCAAAGCACCCGACTTCTTCGAGGGCGTGATGATGCCCGAGGTGTACCTCGCCGAGGCGCTCGGGTGTGTCGGCAAACCGATCATGAGGGTCCACACCGCCGGTTCGGTCGGTGGTTCCACCGCATGCGTCGCCACGTCGATGATCCAGTCCGGCGTGCACGAGACCGTGCTCACGATCGGCTGGGAGAAGCAGTCGGAGTCCAACGCGATGTGGGCGCTCTCGCTGCCTCAGCCGTTTGCCACGTCGGTCAACGCCGGCGCCGGTGGCTATTTCAGTCCGATCATCCGTCGCTACATGATGATGACGGAGGCACCCGAGTTGATCGGTTGCATGGTGGCCCTCAAGGACCGCAAGCATGCGCTGAACAACCCGTATGCCCATCTCCATCAGCCCGACCTCACCTTTGAACAGGTCGTCGAGTCGCCGATGTTGTGGGATCCGATCCGGTACAGCGAGACCTGCCCGTCATCCGACGGGGCCTGTGCGATCGTCCTGGGCAGCGAGAAGGTTGCCGAGGCTCACGACGGCCCGGTCGCCTGGATCAAGGGCATCGCGATGCGGTCCGAGTCCGGTTCGTTCGCCGGTCGCAACATGGTGTCGCCCGCGGCCTCGGAGGCCTGTGCCGACGATGTCTTCACCCAGGCCGGCATCCACGACCGCCGCAAGGAGATCGACGCCGTCGAGATGTACGTGCCGTTCTCCTGGTACGAACCGATGTGGCTCGAATCGCTGGGCTTCGCCGAGAAGGGGCAGGGCTGGAAGATGGTCGAGGAGGGCGCCACGTCGATCGATGGCGGCGACCTCCCGGTCAACTGTTCGGGTGGCGTGCTGTCGTCGAACCCGATCGGCGCCTCCGGCATGATCCGTTTCGGTGAGGCGGCGCTTCAGGTCATGGGCCTGGCTGGGGACCATCAGGTCGACGGTGCCAAGACGGCCGTCGGACACGCCTACGGCGGCGCAGCGCAGTACTACGCGATGTGGGTGGTCGGCGCCGACAAGTAGGCGCTGCGCGAGCGGCGGGAGATCGCCGACTCCGACCGCAGGCACATCGGCACGAGCCTTCACACCGGTTTTCGGCGCGAGGTGATCTGCTGTTGTCATGGTGGTGACTCTGGCGAGCGTGACGAGCGGCGAAACGAGAGCGGAATCCGGTCCCGGCGCTAGGTTCGGCGTCGTGCGCATTCTGGTGGTCGATGACGAAGTCGAACTCTCCGAGGCAGTCGCCCGCGGGCTGCGTCGCGAGGGGTACGCCGTCGATCTCGCTCATGATGGCCTCGAAGCGCTGAGCAAGGCCGAACTCACCCCCTACGACCTGATCTGCCTCGATCTCACCATGCCGGGGATGGACGGCCTCGAAGTCTGTGCACAGCTGCGTGAGAATCCGCCCGGCGGCGAGCCGCCACGGATCCTGATGCTCACGGCGCGCGACAGCATCGACGAGCGCATCGAGGGGCTCGATCACGGCGCCGACGACTACCTGATCAAGCCGTTTGCGTTCGGCGAGCTCACTGCCCGGGTGCGCTCACTCATGCGTCGCGAAGCGGCGGGCACCACGGCGGTATTCACCGTCGGCGATATCGAACTCGACGACGCAACGAAGCGGGCCAAACGCGGCGCTCGTGAACTTGATCTCACAGCCAAGGAATTCGCGCTGCTGCGCTACTTCATGGCTCACGTCGACCAGGTCCTGTCCCAGGAGCACCTGCTCGAGCACGTCTGGGATGAACACGCCGATCCGTTCACCAACACGGTGCGGGTCACCGTGGGCACGCTGCGTCGCAAGTTGTCCGAGGACGACGAGCCCCAGGCGATCGAGACCGTGATCGGGTCCGGGTACCGCCTGGTCGACCTGGGCGCCGACGCCGATGGCTGACGAGACTCTGGCTGTCCGCGCCGCCGAGGCGCTGCCCGGGTGGGCCGGCTCGATCCGGTTCCGCCTGATGGTCCTCTACTCGGTGCTGCTCTTCGGGCTTGCCACCGTGGTGGTCGGCGGCATCTATGCCGGGCTCGCCCGAAGCCTCGAGGACCAGGACGTCTCCCGCACTGAGGCGGCCGCCGTGCTGTTCCGCGATGCCGACGGGCGCGACATGATCCGCACGCTCGAGTTCGAAGTCCAGGACCCGCTCGCCGTCTTCGAGCGCGAGGTCAACGAGCAGGCGCTCGATCAGCTCCGCACCTATGCCTTTGGTGCGCTCGGCCTGCTGTTCATCGGCAGTCTCGGCGTGGGTTGGTTCGTCGCCGGTCTCGTCTTGCGACCCGTCGGGCGCATCACCGCCGTTGCCCGCGAGATATCCGGTACCGATCTCTCGCGCCGTATCGAACTCGAAGGGCCTGACGACGAGTTGAAGCAACTCGCCGACACCTTCGATGACATGCTCACCCGGCTCGACGAGGCGTTCGAGAACCAGCGGGACTTCATCCACGAGGCCAGCCATGAGCTCCGGAACCCGCTCGCCGTCATCCGCACGAATCTCGATGTCGTGCTCTCCGACCCCAACGCCGAGGCCGAGGAACTCCGGTCGGCAGGCGAGGTCGTGGGCCGCTCTGCCGAACGCATGACCACGCTCGTCGACGACCTGCTCGTCTATGCCCGCCATGGCACTCGTGCGATGCGCGAGGAGGAGTTCGACCTCGCCCAACTCGTCAGTCATCTCGCCGATGAGTTTGCCGCGCCGGCCGACGCCGCGGGCCTGGCGCTCACCAAGCAACTCCCCGCCGAGGTCCTCCCGGTGTGCGGGGACGCTCCGGCGGTTCGGCGCGCCGTCGCCAACCTGATCGCCAACGCCGTGCGCCTTGCCCCCGACGGCACCAACATCACGGTGGCGGCCGACCGCTTCGACGACTGGAACTTCGTTTCCGTCGCGGATGGCGGCCCCGGTATTGCGCCGGAGAACCATGTCCGGGTGTTTCAACGTTTCTGGCGCGGTGACCGCGAGGAGGCCCGCCAACAGGGCCGCTCCGGTCTTGGACTCACGATCGTTCGCCAGATCGTCGAGGCACACGGCGGGCGGGTCGACCTCGCCTCCGACATCGGACACGGGTCGACCTTCGTCCTGTGGTTTCCGCGGAGCCTTGCGTCGCCGCTGCCCGAAGCCGACGCCTGACCGATTCGGTCAGTGGAGCGTCTTCCACTCGACCTCCGTGTCGAACACCTGCATGCCACGGGCCTCGTAGTTCGCTCGAGCATGAGGGCCGTCGAGCGAGCAGGTATGGAGCCAGACCCGCTCCACACCCTCGAAGGAGAATCCGTGATGGAGTGCTTCGGTGAGGAACCAGCCGCCGAGGCCGAGACCGTGAACGTCGGTGCCGAGGCCGAAGTAGGTGATCTCGACACTCGACCCCTGCAGTTCGTATTCGCAGTACCCGACCGGTATGCCTCCGACGACACACGTGATGTTCCGGTAGCCGGGAGCCGAGATCGTGGTCTCCCAACGGTCGTCGTCGAAGACGTTGCGGTCGGTCCAGTGCCATGGCTCGCCGACATAGTGGTACAGCCAACGCGCAAACGGCACCGTCGTCGGGTCGGCGACGACGATCTCGGCGTCGAGTCGAGGGGGCGCGGGCGCAGGAATCAGCGTCGGTTCGGTGATCTCGAGGTGCCAGGTCGTGACCTCGACGGCACCCGGCGTGTTTTCGTCGATCGGCTGCATCCGGGTTGGGCCTCGCACACGTTGTACCGAGGGAAGGTCAAGATCTTCACGTCGATTTTCTCGGCAGCTTACGAGACCTTTCGCCTTCACCCCGTACCTTTCGCCTATGGATCGAAACCCGATCGACGAACTGCCTGACGAAAACCCCCCCGATTCGTCGGGCTTGCCCGCCGACGAGCGGCCGCCTGCAGCAGACAGCACTGAGCTGGGTGATGCCCCCTCACCCTCCTCGACTCCGTTCTCACCGACGGATCCTGCCGCCGGCCGCCCGGCGGGCTCCTCGTCAGCTCCGATCCCGCCGCCACCGCCGCCCCCCAGCGGTGACGGACCCTCCCCGGGATCCGGAGCGACCCCCTCGACGGCTCCGTGGGCCCCGGCGCCCCGTTCGAGTCTTCCCCCTCGTCCGGCCGACCAAGCGCTCCCTCCCCCCAGCGGGTCGGCCGGGCTCCCTTCGGGTTCACCCGACGTTCCGGCCGAGCATGCCCCGATCCCCGACTCGAGCGGGGGTCGATGGCGGGTTGCGGCCGGAGTCCTCGGCGGGATGGCGCTCAGCGCACTCCTTGTCGGCGGGGGCTATCTGATCGGAGAGCAACAGGCCGAGCAGGCGCCGGTCATCCAGGAGCAGGCGGTCACGCCGGCCTCCAACGCGTCGGCCGGCACCAACACCGTTCCCGCCACCACGGCGCTCCCCATCGTCGACCTTGAGCAGGCTGCGATCGAGCCCGCCACAGCGGTGGCCCGTGCCGTCACGCCGTCGGTGGTGCAGATCAGCACCGGCTCGAGTCAAGGCAGCGGCATCATCTGGGACGCGGCCAACGGGTACATCGTCACCAATGACCACGTCACCGACACGGCCGACACCGTCAGCGTGCTGTTGCATAACGGTGTGGAGGTCAGCGGCGTCGTGATCGGCGGCGATTCGGCCCGCGACATCTCCGTCGTGCAGATCGAACCCGGCGATCTCGATCTCGTCGAGGCCACGTTCGCCCCGAGTGAAACCGTCGAGGTCGGGCAGTTGGCCGTCGCCATCGGCTCGCCGTTCGGTCTTGACCAGTCCGTCACGGCGGGCATCGTCAGCGCTGCCAACCGCATCAATCCCTTCGGTGGTTCCGACGAGGCGAATCCTGTGCCGGTCGAGATGATCCAGACCGACGCCCCGATCAACCCGGGCAACTCCGGGGGTGCGCTCGCCAACCGCGACGGCCATGTCATCGGCATGAACACCTCGATCCGCACCGACGGGTCCAGCGACAACGCCGGGGTGGGCTTCGCGGTGCCGAGCGACACGATCGTGTTGATCGCCGAGCGGATCATCAACGGTGAGTCGCTCGAGCTCGGTTTCCTCGGGGTCAGCGGCGACACGCCGACCGACGGAACGCTGGGTGCACTCGTCACGTCGGTGGTCCCTGGTGCCCCCGCCGACGACGCCGGTCTCGAGGTCGGCGATCTGATCATCTCCGTCGACGGGGCTGTGGTGGCGACCATGGAGGAGCTGGCGGCGGACTTCAAGTTCTTCCGTCCCGGCGAACTGGTCAAGATCGAGGTGCTCCGCGATGGTGAGCGGCTCGTCTTCGACGTCACCGTCGGATCCAACTGACACGCCGAGCACCCGCCGGGCGGGTTCGCGTCCGCCGGTAGACTCACCGTCTCATGTTGCTCGCAACCATCATCGCCATCGCCGCCATCATCATGATCTCTGCGTCGTTCGTCGTGCTTCGCCGCGAGCGCAACGACGGCCTCACGATCGATCCACCGGATCTCACCGATGTCGTCGACATTTCCGACGTCCTTCCCGCAATCGAGGTGGCCGACGCCGACTCGAGCGCGGAACGCGAACCGGTCGTCGACGACGCTCCCCGGCCGTCGTTTCGCGAGCGCCTCGCCGGCGCACGGTCGTCGCTCAGCGGCTTCTTCGGTGGCATCTTCGCCGGCGGTATCGACCGTGACACCTGGGAGGCGCTCGAAGAAGCGCTGATCCGCGCCGATGTCGGTGTCGCCACCTCGACCGAGATCATGGAGGCGGTGAAGGCCAAGGTCGAGGCGGAGAGCGTCGACGATGCGGCTGAACTCCCGGCGCTCGTGAAGGCCGAGCTGGTCGAGCGGCTGTCGGGCTTCGACCGCTCCCTGTCGACCGATGTCGCAGCGGCGGGCGGTCAGCCCGGTCCGGCGGTGTGGCTGTTCGTCGGCGTCAACGGTGTCGGCAAAACCACCACGATCGGCAAGCTCGCAAAACGCGAGGTCGACGCCGGAACGAAGGTCGTGCTCGCCGCCGGCGACACGTTCCGTGCGGCCGCCGCCGAACAGCTCACCATGTGGGCCGAGCGCAGCGATGTGCCGATCGTCCGCGGTGCCGAGGGCGCTGACCCGTCGTCGGTGGTGTTCGATGCCGTCGAGTCGGCCAACGCCCGCAACGCTGACGTCGTGATGGCCGACACGGCCGGCCGTCTGCAGACAAAGACCAACCTCATGGAGGAGCTGTCGAAGGTCCGCCGGGTGGCTGAGAAGGGCGCCGGTACCGTCACCGAGACGCTGCTCGTGATCGACGCCACCACGGGCCAGAACGGCATGAGTCAGGCCAAGCAGTTCGCCGACGCCGTCGACGTCTCGGGCGTGGTGCTCACCAAGCTTGATGGTTCGGCCAAGGGTGGCATCGTCGTCGCCATCCATACCGAACTTGGCGTGCCGGTGAAGCTGGTCGGTCTGGGCGAGGGCATCAACGATCTCGTCGAGTTCGACGAGGTCGAATTCGTCGACGCGCTCTTCGAGTAGTGCTGTCGTCAGGCGCTCCGGGCGGCCTTCCACTCGTCGTGGGTCTGGGTGGGCATCGTGTCCCGCCAGCCCTCGAAGCCAGACTCGATATGGCTGACCTTGTCGACGCCCATGTCTTGGAGCGCTTTTGCCGCCAACGCCGAACGCATTCCGCCGGCGCAACAGATGATCAGTTCACGGCCGTGCTGAAAGATGTCCTTGGTGTAGGGCGAATCCGGCGACACCCAGAATTCGAGCATGCCCCGTGGGGTGTGGTGGGCGCCCGGAATGCAGCCGTCGCGCCGAAGCTCTCGAATGTCGCGAATATCGACAATGAGAGCGCCCTCCGCATCGACCCGGCGCTGGGCCTCACTGCAGGAGAGATTGTCGAGGGCAGCTTTCGCCTCGTCGACCATGTCGAACACCGAGCGCACCGGCATGGCGCGACGGTAGCTCAGGCAGTCGGGGTGGTCAGCGGGGTGTGACCGCAGCCCTCGACGGAGTTGCTCACTTTTGCGATCGCTTGTTGGACCCGGACCTGGTCGGTATTCGACTGGGCGTCGAGGAGACCGATCGCCAGATCACCGTCGGCCCGCTCGATCGCCTGAACCGTCAGCAGCGCGAAGTCGAAGAGGCGAGCCACCTCGGTGCGGAGCCCGGCAGGGGCGACCGCCCGGGCCTCGTCGAGGGTGGTCTGGAGGTTGACGATGTCGTCGAGCGTGTCGCCGTCGACCGACCCATCGAGGATCGAGCGCCACGTGGTGATGGCATTGGCCGTCTCGCACCAGACGATCTCGTCGAACGCTTCGACCTCGACGGCCTCGGGTGGCAACGAGTCGTTGCTCACGACGATGGCAGCGACGATGAAGGCAGCGGAAAGCGCAGCGATCACGCCCCACTGACGCAAGGTGAAGTTCACCGGCGACACGCTAGCGAGGCCGGATGTCCCAGCCGTCGTTGGGCACATCGACCGACCGCACCGCCATCTTGACCGACCGGAGACGCCGCTACCCTGACCCCACCATGTTCGAGACACTGTCCGATCGATTCGACGGGATCTTCAGTCGCCTCCGCGGTCGCGGCAAGCTGACCGAGGCTGACGTCGACGATGTCCTGCGCGAGATCCGCCTCGCCCTGCTGGAAGCCGACGTCAACCTCGACGTCGCCAAGAACCTCGTCGGTCGCATTCGCGAGCGGTCGGTGGGGGAGGAGCTGTCGAAAGCCCTCAATCCGGCCCAGCAGGTCATCAAGATCGTCCTCGAGGAGTTGACCACCAGCCTCGGCGGCGAGGCGATGAAGATCACCTACGCCTCCAAACCTCCCACCGTCGTGCTCCTGGCAGGTCTGCAGGGTGCAGGCAAGACCACCAACACCGGCAAGCTCGCCCAGTGGTTCAAGAAGCAGGGACGCAACCCCCTGCTCGTGGGCGCCGACCTGCAACGCCCCGCTGCGGTCGAACAGCTCCGCACCCTCGCCAGCCAGGTCGGCGTACCGGTTTTCTCCGAACCGACCGATCCCGTCGATGTCGCCTCGAAGGCGATCGCGGAGGCCGAACGCACCGGCCGCGACGTCGTCATCGTCGACACCGCCGGTCGTCTGGCGATCGACGAGGCGTTGATGGAGCAGGTCCGCCAGATCTCCGGCCAGGTCCAGCCCGACTACACCTTCCTCGTCATCGATGCGATGACCGGTCAGGACGCGGTCAACACCGCAAAGGCGTTCAACGACACCCTCGAACTCGACGGTGTCATCCTGACCAAACTCGACGGCGATGCCCGCGGTGGCGCGGCGCTGTCCGTCAAGGAGGTCGTCGGCAAGCCGATCGCCTTCGCCTCGACCGGCGAGAAACTCGACGACTTCGAGACCTTCCATCCCGATCGACTCGCCAGCCGCATTCTCGGTATGGGCGATGTCGAGACGCTCATCGAGAAGGCTGAGGAGGCATTCGAAGCCGAGCAGGCCGAAGAAGCCGCAGCCCGCCTCATGGAAGGCACCTTCACGCTCGATGACTTCCTTGAGCAGATGCAGCAGATCAAGAAGATGGGTCCTATCGGCAACCTGATGGGCATGATGCCGGGCATTCCCAAGGAGGCCCGCGATGTCGAGATCGATGACCGTCAGATCGCCCGCATCGAAGGCATCATCCGCTCGATGACCCCGGCCGAACGCGCCGACCCCGACCTGATCGACGGCTCGCGTCGCCAGCGCATCGCACAGGGCGCCGGTATGCAGCCCGGCGATGTGAAGAACCTGCTTGACCAGTTCACGCAGATGCGCAAGATGATGAAGCAGTTCGCGGGCTTCGGCACGAAGAAGCAGAACACCAAGAACCGCAGAGGCAAGAACAACAAGAAGGGCAAGCAGAAGGGCGGGCGCCGCAAAGGCGGGCGCGTCACGGAGAAGGGGCCGGCCCTCGTGCCGAAGTCGCCCCTCACGCTTCCCGGCCTCGAGAGCGGCGAGGGACTCCCTCCGGGTTTCCCCAGCCTGCCCGATACCTGATCATCGGCTCGACCCCAGGTCGGAGGTTGGAACAGATGCCCCCGCCAGGTTGAATGATCCGGTTGCTCGGGCCCCCGCGCCCGACGAAGTACTCCAAAGCAGACAAGAAGAGATCACCTCATGGCCGTCAAGCTCCGCCTCATGCGGATGGGCAAGAAGAAGCAGCCCACCTACCGTGTCGTCGCCGCCGATTCGCGTTCGCCGCGCAACGGTCGCTTCATCGAAATCATCGGTACCTATGAGCCCCGCCAGGACCCGTCGGTCATCAAGATCGACAACGAGCGTGCGGTTCACTGGCTCGCTAACGGAGCCCAGCCGACCGACCGGGTCGAGAAGCTCTTGAAGATCTCCGGCGCCTGGACCGAACACACCGGCGAGGCGTTCGACGCCACCGTTCCCGAGCGTGCCGCCCGCAAGAGCAAGAAGCAGCTCGAGAAGGAAGCCGAGGCCGCGGAGGCTGCGGCTTCCGAGGCTGAGGATGTTGCCGACGCCGACGCCGACGCCGAAGCCGCTGACGACACCGCCGACGCCGAGGGTGGCGACGAGTGAGCGCCGACGCCGCCAGCCGCGTCTGCGAGTTCATCGTCAAGCAGATTGTCGACAACCCCGATGGCGTCTCGGTTGCCCAGAGTGAGACCGACGGCGGTATCCGCCTCGACGTCTCGGTCGCCGACGGCGACATGGGCCGGGTGATCGGCAAGCGCGGTCGCGTTGCTTCGGCCATCCGCACGGTGGTGCGCGCCGCAGGCGTCGACGACGACGTCACCGCCATCGAGGTCGAGTTCGTCGACTGACGTGCTCGAGATCGGCCGCATCTCCCGTCCGCACGGTGTGCGCGGCGAGGTGAGCGTGCTGCTCACCTCCAACCGAACCGAGCGCCTCGACCCCGGGTCCGTGCTCGAGACCGCCAATGGCCCGCTTGAGGTCCGTTCGGCGCGTCCGCACAAGGGGTCATGGCTCGTCGTGTTCGAGGGAGTGCATGATCGCGACGCCGCCGATGCGCTGCGCAATGTCGTGCTGCTCGGCGAGCCGATCGACGATCCCGACGAGTTGTGGGTGCACGAACTCATCGGGGCCACCGTGATCGACCAGGACGGCATCGCCCGCGGTACGGTCACCCGCCTGCTCGAGAACCCGGCCTCCGACCTCCTCGAACTCGACAGCGGCACCCTGGTGCCGGTGCAGTTCGTGATGTCGCATACCCCCAACGACGAAATCCACGTCGACGCGCCCGTCGGCTTGTTCGATCTTGACGAAGCCGTCTCCGAACGAGATCAGGACTGATCCCATGCGGATTGACGTCTTCTCGATCTTTCCGGAGATGGTCGATCACATCGCCGATCAGTCAGTGATCGGGCGAGGTCGCCGCGATGGCCATCTCGACATCCGAGTGCATGACCTGCGTCAGACCACGACCGACGTTCACAACACCGTCGACGATGCCCCCTTCGGCGGGGGCGCCGGCATGGTGATGATGCCGGAGCCTCTCTTTGGCGCCGTCGAGGCCGTCGAGCCGCCTCGGCCACTGTTCTACCTTTCGCCCTCGGGTCGTCGCTTCGACCAATCGATGGCCCACGAACTCGCCGAACTCGACGGCTTCTCGCTGCTGTGCGGCCGCTACGAAGGTGTCGACGAGCGGGTCCGCGAACATCTGTGCGACGGCGAGATCTCGGTCGGTGATGTCGTCCTCGCCGGTGGAGAGGTTGCCGCAGCCATGATCATCGAGGCGGTCGGTCGTCTCGTGCCGGGTGTGCTCGGCAACGCGACCTCGGTCGAGGACGAGTCGTTCGCTGACGGGCTGCTCGAGTATCCGCACTACACCCGACCGGCGGAGTTTCGCGGGTGGGGGAGCCCCGACGTCTTGCGGTCCGGCGATCACGGCAAGGTCGCTCGCTGGCGCCTGGCCAAGGCGATCGAACGCACGGCGCACAACCGCCCTGACCTTCTCGACGCTCGTGGCGGGCTCAGCGCCGACGAGCAGCGAGCGCTCGACGAGTTCGGGATCGCTCTTCCCGAGCGCTGAGTTCGAGACGCTCGAGAAGAGCGATCCGAACGGGCCATGCCGGCGCCGCTGATCGTCACGGCGTGGAGGGTGGCAACGCACGGCCGTCCCCCTAGCATTGTGGATCGGCCCGGGCAGACTGCCCCGCCGGTGATCCATTTTCTCGATCCGTACGGAGCGCAGCGATGCAGCCCACCGATCTCGTCGACAATCTCAGCAAGCGGGACGACATCCCCGAGTTCGCCCCTGGCGACACCCTCAAGGTCCACGTTCGTGTGATCGAGGGCAATCGCGAGCGCACCCAGGTGTTCGAGGGTGTCGTCATCCGCCGTCAGGGCTCGGGCCTGCAGGAGACCTACACCGTCCGCAAGCTCAGCTTCGGCGTGGGTGTCGAGCGCACCTTCCCGGTCCACACCCCGATTGTCGAGCGGGTTGAGTTCGTGAGCCGCGGCGACGTCCGTCGAGCGAAGCTCTATTACTTGCGCGACCGCATCGGGAAGGCCGCCAAGATCAAGGAGAAGCGCGACAACTGATCGCGCTGCGTCGGCGGGCCGACGCCGTCACACCCCGTACCTAGCTTCGGGGCATGGCCACCTCCGACAAATCCAGGGTTGCCCTCGGGCAGTGGGGCGAGCGCCGCGTGGCGCGCCACTACGAGTCGGCGGGCTACGTCGTTGTCGACCTCAACTGGCGCGTGCGAGGCGGCGAGCTCGATCTCGTGATGACGCGAGGCGACGAGATCGTGTTCTGCGAGGTCAAGACTCGAAGTAGTGGGCGGTTCGGCTCGGGCTTCGAGGCGGTCGATGAACGCAAGCAACGCTTCCTGCGTCGCACCGCCATGTCATGGCTCGACGCCCACGGCCGACGCGGCCGTCTCCGATTCGATGTCGCCACGGTCACCGGTCCACGCATCGAGATCATCGAAGCGGCGTTCTGAGCGAGCAGCGACCGCCCGGTTTCGCGTGCTAACGCCCCTTCTTCTTCGTGCGCGCCTTGCGAGTCTTGCGGCCGTCCCAGCAGCCTCGGTGCCAGTGGCGTCGCAGGTCAGGAGCTTCCTTGGGCACGATCGCGTAGTGGCCGGTGCCCGGCTCGATGTCGCGGTTGCAGTTCGGACACACGTACCACTTGTTCGCCTGGTACGGCTGCAGGAACCGGACATCGACCTCCCCGTAGGCCTCTGGATCATCCATCACGCGCTCCCGAAGAAGACCCACATCAGCAAGAGGACGCCCGCGATGATCGTTGCGCCGACGAACACGTAGTCGGCGGGGCGACGCCGGTGTGGCCGTGTGGGGTCCATTCCCATGGGGTCAGTATCGTCGGTGGCGTGCGTTCCGCCACCTCGGCCTCCGTGCTCGTTCGCATCGCCTTCGTGGTCACGTCCGTCCTCGCCCTCGGCGCGTGTGCCGGTGAGTCACCGGAGGTTCCGCTCGGCCCCGACGGCACGCCCGATGCGGCGTTGGCGATGGGACGCGACGTCTACTCACGGCGCTGCGCGAACTGTCATGGCGCTGGCGGTGGGGGAGGCACCGGGCCGAAGTTGAGCGACGGGCAGGTGATCATCGCCTACCCCGATCCGGCTGATCAGCGGCTCCTGATCGCAAACGGCCGCAATGCCATGCCGTCGTTCTCCGGTTCGCTCTCGAGCGCCGAACTCGACGCGGTCGTCCGCTACACCCGCGAGGTGTTGTCTTCATCCTGACCTAGGATCGCCATGCGATCGGTCGTCGGCGTGACGACGGCCTCCACCCGTTCTTTCGTGGAGGTCCCATGCTCGCCACCCTGGCGTCAGCCACCCTGACCGGCGTCGAAGGCCGGTCGGTCACCGTCGAGGTTCATGTCGCCGACGGTCTGCCCGGTTTCTCGATCGTCGGTCTGCCCGATGCCTCATGTCGTGAGGCGCGTGATCGCGTCCGGGCAGCAATCGTGTCGTCGGGGGCGTCGTGGCCTCTCCGGCGCATCACCGTCAATCTCGCGCCCGGTGGCTTGCCCAAGGCCGGTGCCGGGCTCGATCTGCCCATTGCGCTTGGCGTGTTGCAGGCATCGGGTCAGCTTCCCGCTGAACTCCCCTCGATCGGAGCGTTCGGCGAACTCGGCCTCGACGGCGGGATCCGCCCAGTGCCCGGGGCGCTTCCGCTTGCGGACGCCGTCGCCGGTGAACTCGTACTCGTGCCGGTGGTCGATGCCCAGGCTGCGACGCATGTCGCCGGCGATCGAGTCCGGCCCGTGCGAACGCTCGCCGACGTTGTCCGGGCGTTCGTCGATGGCGAACCATGGCCTGACCCGGAGCCCGCCTCCACCGACGATGCCGCCGTCACGTTCGCCCCTGATCTCGCTGACGTTCGCGGTCAACCGGCCGCCCGTGTCGCACTCGAAGTCGCGGCAGCGGGTGGTCACCATCTGTTGCTGGTCGGCCCGCCGGGTGCAGGCAAGACCATGCTCGCTCGGCGACTCGTCGGGCTGCTGCCGAGGCTCTCGGCCGCCGAAGCGCTCGAGGTCTCTCGGGTCCATAGCGCGGCCGGTCTTCCGCTGCCGGCCGGCGGCCTCGTGTCGACGCCGCCGTTCCGGGCACCCCACCACTCGGCGTCGATGGCGGCGCTCGTCGGCGGCGGATCAGGTCGGGCTCGCCCGGGTGAAGTCAGCACGGCCACGTGCGGTGTGCTCTTCCTCGACGAACTCGGGGAGTTCGCTCCCTCCGTGCTTGATGCCCTCCGACAACCGCTCGAAGAGGGTGTCGTCCGTGTCGCCCGTGCAGGCGGCACGTCGGTGCAACCCGCCCGGGTCTTGGTCGTGGCGGCGATGAATCCGTGCCCGTGCGGCATGGGTGGCGAACTCGCATGCCGGTGTCCACCGGCGGCGCGGGCCCGCTATGCCCGTCGGGTCTCGGGCCCCTTGCTCGACCGACTCGACCTCATGGTCCGAGTCGATCGCCCCGATCCGGCCGCCCTGCTCGGCCCGGCCGGCGATTCCAGTACCACGGTCGCCGAACGCGTCGCCAAGGTCCGTCAACTGTCCTCGGCCCGCGGGGTTCGGTGCAATGCCGATCTCACCGGTGATGCCCTCGACGAGCACGCGCCGCTGGAGCCCCAGTCGGCGAAGATCCTCGAGCGGGCGCTGGTGGCCGGGCGGTTGAGCGGGCGTGGTCTCCGTAGGGTTCGCTGTGTCGCCCGCACCCTCCGCGATCTCGACGACGCTGGCCCGACCCTTCGTCCGACCGACGTTCTCGCCGCAATCGGCTTCCGGGCCCGACCGCTGGTGGAGGGGTCCCATGGCTGACTGGACTCGAACCACCGCCGTCACCGCCCTCGCTCAGCTCCCGGGTGTCGGTCCCGTACGACTCGATCAACTGCTGCAAGCCGGTGATCCGGTCGACCTCGTTGGTGCACTCTGCGACGGGAGCCCACCGCCCCCTGGTCTCGGGCGGGTCGATGAGGCTGAGTCATGGTCTGCGATCCTTGCGGCGGTCGACCCCGGCGCCCTCGAGGCCCGGCTTGCCGATCTCGAGATCACCGTGACCACCGCCGGTGAGGCGGCACACCCGGACCGACTGGCCCACGACATCGATCCGTCCCCGGTGCTGTTTCGTCGGGGCCGACCGGTACCGACCGGGTCGCCAGCCGTGGCGATCGTGGGCACTCGACGGTGCAGTGCGATCGGCCGTGAGGTCGCACGCGAACTCGGTCACGGGCTTGCCGCGGCAGGGGTGATCGTGGTTTCCGGCCTTGCGCTCGGCGTCGACGGCGCGGCTCACGCCGGCGCACTTGCGGCTGAGGGCGCGCCGCCGGTTGCCTTCGTCGGGGGTGGGCCCGACGTCGTCTACCCGCGACGCCACGGCGAACTGTGGCACCGTCTCGTCGCCGAGGGAACGGTTGCCAGCGAGGCGCCGCCTGGCGCTGCGCCCTCCCGCTGGCGCTTCCCGGCGCGCAACCGCTTGATCGCTGCGGTTGCCGACGTGGTCGTCGTGGTGGAGTCCCGATTGGCGGGCGGTTCGCTCCTGACCGTCGACGAGGCGATCCGGCGCGATCGCCCGGTGATGGCCGTACCGGGCTCGATTCGCAATCCCGCAGCGGCAGGCACCAATGGGTTGTTGGCCGATGGGTGTGCGCCGGTACTCGGCGTCGACGACGTGCTGGTCGCACTCGGGCTCACGTCAATCGTCGGCGTTGGACTCGGTGGGGCAGAGGTAGACGTCCCATCGCATCTGCGGGCGGTTTTCGATGCGGTCGACGACGGCCCCACCTCGGTCGACGAGGTCACTGCCCGAAGTGGGCGACCAGTGCTCGATGTCGTCACCTCGCTCGCCGAGTTGGTCGCATCCGGTCACATCGTCGACGACGGCGTCCGGGTGCGTCGCGCGTGACATGGCTGCTCCATCGCCATGGATGGGGCGGGACTACAGTGGGCACGTGGCCGCCTGGGATGTCTCCGCCTGGCTCGAGTCGCTCACGCGTATCGCTCCGTCGACCCGCAGCGTCTATGAGCGTGACATGGTGGCGGCGGTCGCCTGGCTCGACGAGCACGGTGTCACCGATCCTGCGGCAGTTGGGCGGCGCACGCTGCGGGCCTACCTCGCCGATCTCGATCGTTCCGGCTACGCCCGCCGCACGATCGCGCGCAAGGCGTCGGTGCTTCGCCGCTATTTCGACTGGGCGCGACGCACGGGCAAGGTCGAGAGCGACCCGAGCGCGGCGCTCACGGCCCCGAAGGGCACCGCCAACCTGCCCACCGTGCTGAGCGCAGACGAAATCGACGGCCTCCTTGGGGGGTCGGCTCGAGCCGCCGGGGAGCCCGGCGAGATCGATCTCCGCGATCGGGCAGTCATCGAGTTGCTCTACGGCAGCGGGATCCGAGTGAGCGAATTGTGTGGTCTCGAAGTCGACGACATCGACACCAGCGGCGTGCTGCGGGTCTGGGGCAAGGGGTCCAAGCAGCGGATCGTGCCCGTCTCCGAGGCGGCCACCGAGGCGGTCTCCCGCTGGATCCGTGACGGTCGACCGAGCATGGTCACCGCCGATACGGCCACACCCTCACTGTTCCTCAATCGGGCAGGCCGCTCGCTCACACCACGCGATGTGCGACGCATTCTCGATCGTCGCGCGGTGTCCCCGACGCATCCGCATGCGCTGCGCCACACCTTTGCCACTCATCTTCTGGACGGAGGTGCCGATTTGCGTGCCGTGCAGGAAATGTTGGGTCACGCCGATCTCGCCACCACCCAGATCTATACCCGGGTCAGTCGTGAGCGCATGCGCGACGTTCACCGATCGACCCACCCGCGCGCCTAGGGCTCCCGTGGTCGTACGCGTCGACGACATCGATCAGCTTTGGGTCCATTTCACGGCACATCCCTCCCCGGAGCTTCGTGACAAGCTGATCGTGCACTACGCACCGCTCGTGAAGTACGTAGCGGGCCGGGTGGGTGTGGGCCTCCCGCGCACAGTCGAGCAGGCCGACCTCGCCAGCTACGGAACGTTCGGTCTCATCGACGCAATCGAGAAGTTCGATCCTGAGCGGGGCTACGCGTTCGAGACGTATGCGATCACCCGCATCAAGGGCGCGATCCTCGATGAGCTCCGCTCGATCGACTGGGTTCCTCGTTCGGTCCGCGCCAAGGCCCGGAACCTCGAACAGGCCATCGCCACGTTCGAGTCCGAGAATCGTCGTGCTCCGACCGACGCGGAGGTCGCCAAAGCACTGGGCGTGACCGAGGCCCAGCTCCGGGCCACGCTCAGCCAGATTAGCCTCGCAGGCGTCGGCGCCCTCGACGAGATGCTGGCGAGCGGCGGGCCGGGCGAGTCGTTCACGCTCGGCGACACCATCGCCGATCCCCAGGACGGTCCGATGGGCATCGTCGAGGCGAAGCAGATGCGGGAATCTCTGGCCGAGTCGATTCGTCGCATGCCGGACCGGGAGCGCCTCGTTCTCACGCTCTACTACTTCGAGGGGCTCACGCTGGCGGAGATCGGTCGGGTTCTCGGCGTCACGGAGAGCCGCGTGTGCCAGATCCACGCCAAGGCCGTGTTGCAGTTGAAATCCCGTCTCGCTGCTGGCGAGCGCGAACCCGCTTAACGCAGGCGGCGCCACCCGCGCCACCACGTATGATCCCGAGGACGCCGTCGGCGCACACCTTCCCCCAAGCTCCGCGAGCAGGGGGTGCCGTGTGCGCCGATTCATCTTTTTGTCCGTCCTCGTGACCTGGGCCGCCCTGGCCTCCACCGTTGTTCCTGTCGAGGCACAGGATCCGGTCCTCCGAGCCCCGGTCGACGCCGAGCTCCTCGACCCGTTCCGTCTCCCGAGCGGGCCGTACGGGGCCGGAAATCGGGGAATCGAGTACGACACCGGTCCCGGTGATCCGGTGTACAGCGCCGGCCCGGGAACGGTCGTGTTCGCGGGCCCCGTCGGCGGTGTCGTCTATGTGTCGGTCGACCATGGTGATGGGCTTCGAACGTCGTACGGTCCGCTGGCACACATGGTCGTTTCGCTCGGCGACAACGTGCAACGGGGCGATCGGCTGGCGACGGCGGTCGGCCCGCTCCACTTCTCGACACGGATCGACGGCACCTATGTCGATCCCGCATCGCTGCTCGGTGTGCGGCGAGTCGATGTGCGTCTGGTGCCGCACCAAACCGATGATCGCGATCGAGTTCTCGCCGCTGCCGAACTCGGTGAGCGGCATGCGCTCTTCGACCTGGTGCAGTCTCAGCGGGGGAGTGACCAGTCTGTGCGAGGCCTGCTCGGTCGGGTTACCGCCATCATTCACGATGCGTTCGCACCCTCATCCCTGATCACCGGATTTGTCGCCCACGCTGAGATCCTGATGGCGATTGCGCCCGAGGTCGCCCCTGCCGTGGTGTTTCGTCGCACGATCCTCGGGTTGATCAACGTGGCCGACCCCCCGCCGTGCACCGACGAGGCGACGGTTGCCACCCTCGAACCGCCGCCGGTGCGCCGCATTGCCGTCGTTATCGACGGACTCGATTCCTCCACCGTCGGCGCCGGTATTCGTGGTGCTCTCGACCTTGGCGGGGCCGGCTACGACTCGGACGACGTCGTCCGCTTCAGCTACAACGGCGGACTCGCCCCCGGAGGTGGTCATCTGTGGGGCACCGATCTGCCTCGTTCCACCTACCGACCCGAGGCGACCCATGCCGGGATCGACGATCACATCGATCGGTTCGCCGAGCTCTTGGTCCGCATCCGTGACGCCAATCCCGGTGTCCCGATCGATGTCTATGGCCACAGTCTCGGTGGGGTGGTCGCCCGACATGCGATCGCCGATGTCAATGACCTTGTCGACGTATCGGTCGCCGTGACCCTCGGGTCGCCGCATCGAGGAGCGCCGGTTGCCACCGTGCTCGACGCTGCCCGCCATCGCGTCGTGGGTGGTGTCATCGGTGAGGCGGTCTCGACGGTCGACCCGGATCACGTCCTCGTCTCGCCGATCGTCGCAGATCTCTCCGAGCGGGGGTTCGCCGGTGTGACCGCCGATGTGGCCTTCCCCGAATCGGTGCATGCGGTCACGATCGGAGGCCGTTCCGACGTCGCTGTGCCGGCCTCATTGGCGTCAGCGCCCGGCGCCGACCATCACGTGGTCGTCGGGGGTCTGGATCCGATCAGTGCCCATGACGAGGTTGCTGGGTTGCCCGAGGTTCACCGTGAGGTGCGCCTCGCGCTGGCCGGGCTCGATCCGGCGTGCACCGGTGTTCGCGACCAGATTCTCGACCTCGTCGTGCCGGAGTCGATCGCCTTGACCCAGTGGGCTGCGGCCGGTGCGATCATCGTCGGCTCTCGGTCGAGGTGAACGCCCGTGTGAGGGAGGCTCCGTCGAGGAGGCCCGGTAGCATCTTCGGCGGTCCGTTCGCGGACTCTGTGTGACCTCACAGGGAGGTCGTCAGCCAACGTCAGATCCGGACCACACCCGGTCGCCTCGGCGTCCGGTCCGGATCCCTCAACCGGGAGAACATCATGGCAGTCATCTCCATGAAGCAGTTGCTGGAAGCCGGCGTCCACTTCGGGCATCAGACCCGTCGCTGGAACCCGAAGATGAAGCGTTTCATCCACGGCGAGCGCTCCGGCATTCACATCGTCGACCTGCACCAGACGCTCACCCACCTCGAGTCGTCCTACGTGTTCGTTCGTGATCTCGTCGCCAACGGCGGCACCGTGCTGTTCATCGGCACGAAGAAGCAGGCCCAGGACTCGATCCAGTCCTACGCCGAGCGGTGCAACATGCCCTACATCAACGAGCGCTGGCTCGGCGGCATGCTCACCAACTTCCAGACCATCTCGAAGCGCGTCTCGAAGATGCAGGAGTACCGCCGCATGCGCGACTCCGGTGAGTTCGAGGCCATGCCGAAGAAGGAAGCCCTCCTCATCAGCCGTGAGCTGACCAAACTGGAGCGCAACCTGGGCGGTATCCGCGATATGCAGAAGCTGCCCGATGCCGTCTTCGTGCTCGACACGAAGAAGGAGCACATCGCCGTCACCGAGGCTCGCAAGATCGGCATTCCGATTGTCGCCGTCGTCGACACCAACTGCGATCCCGACCTCGTCGACTTCGCCATCCCCGGCAACGACGATGCGATTCGTGCAGGCGAACTCATGAGCCGCGTCATCTCCGACGCCGTGCTCGAGGGCCGTTTCATCCACTCGAAGAAGGCCGAGGCCTCAGGCGAAGCCCCGGCTCAGCGCAATGTGCTCGAAGAGGCCGAGGTCGCCGAGCAGCAGGAGCAGGCCCGCGCCGAGGCTGCCGCCGAGGCCGCCGCTCGCGAGGCCCGTGTGGCCGCCGCAACGGCCGAGGCCGACGCTCCGGCCGCCGAAGAGGCTGCACCTGCCGAAGCCGAGGAGGCTGCACCTGCCGAAGCCGAGGAGGCTGCGCCCTCCGCCGGCGACGAAGGCACCACCGAGTCCTGATTCGAACGATCCCTTTCCACTCCGAAACGCAAGGAACACCGACATGAGCTTCACCGCCAAGGACGTGAAGGCCCTTCGCGACGCCACTGGCGCCGGCATGATGGACGCCAAGAAAGCCCTCGAGGCTGCCGATGGCGACATGGAAGCGGCCAAGCAGGCCCTCCGCGAGAAGGGTCTTGCCAAGGCCGATGCCCGCTCCGATCGTGACAACGATGAGGGCACCGTCGCGATCGCGGTCGACGGCAACACCGCCGCCGTCGTGCAGATCAAGACCGAGACCGACTTCTCGGCCAAGAACAACGCCGTCACCACCCTGGCGCAGACCCTTGCCGATGCCGTTCTCACGGGCGGCCCCGGCGCGGTCGGCGCCCACGCTGATGCCATCGATGATCTCAAGGTCACGATCAAGGAGAACATCGAACTGGGCGCGGTCGAACAGATCATCGCCGCTGACGGCAACATCCTCGACACCTACCTGCACACTCAAGACGGGCGCGGTGTGAACGCCGTCGTCGTCGAGGGCAACGGCGTCAGCCAGGAAGACCTCCACCAGGTCGCGCTGCACGTTGCCTTCGCCAAGCCCACCTACCTGTCCTCCGACGAGATCCCCGCCGATGACATCGAAAAGGAGCGGCTCTCGCTTCTCGAGATCACCAAGGCTGAGGGCAAGCCCGAGCAGGCCTGGGACAAGATCGTCACGGGCCGACTCAACGCTTGGAAGGGTGAGCGTGCCCTCCTCGAGCAGGGTCTTCATGGCGACAAGACCGCCGTGAAGGACAGCCTCGGAGGCGGAAACATTGCGCGTTTCGTCCAGGTTGTGATCGGATCATGACGGAATGAGCGACGACGAACCGACCACCCGAGGAACCGAAGCCGCCCGCTGGCAGCGGGTTTTGCTGAAACTCTCTGGTGAGGCGTTCGCCGGTCCGCTCGAACACGGCATCCACGGACCCACGGTCCGGGCGATTGCGGAAGACATCGTCGCCGCAGCGCGACATTTCAACGTCGACATTGCGGTCGTCGTCGGAGCAGGCAACATCTGGCGTGGCATCCACGGCGCTGGCGAGGGCATGGATCGTGCCCAAGCCGACTACATGGGCATGCTCGCCACCGTGATGAACGCCCTTGCGCTGCAGGACACGCTCGAGCAGCTCGGGCAGCCGACCCGTGTCCAGTCGGCCATCGAAATGCATCAGATCGCCGAGCCCTACATCCGGCGTCGGGCGACCCGGCACCTCGAGAAAGGACGGGTCGTCATCTTCGGCGCTGGCACGGGCAATCCCTTCTTCACGACCGACACCACGGCGGCGTTGCGAGCGGTCGAGATCGAGGCGGGCGTCGTGCTGAAGGGCACCCACGGCGGCGTCGACGGCATCTACAGCGACGATCCACGGACCAATCCCGACGCCGTGAAGCTCGATCGCGTCTCCTACATGCGGGTGCTCAACGAGGGCCTGAAAGTCATGGATTCCACTGCGATCACGCTGTGCATGGACAACGAACTGCCCATCGTCGTGTTCGACCTCATGGGCGACAACAACCTCCAATCCCTGCTCCGGGGTGAGTCGGTCGGTACCCTCGTCGACGACGAGGAATGACCGTGAACGACGAAGAGATCGAACTCATCCTGCTCGATGCAGGCGAGAAAATGGAGGGTGCCGTCAGTCATGCGCGCCGCGAGTTCTCGACCGTGCGCACGGGTCGCGCCTCCTCGGCGCTGTTCGAGCGGCTCACCGTCGAGGCCTACGGTGTCGAGATGAAGCTGCAGGAGCTTGCGAGCTTTTCGGTGCCCGAAGCCCGTCAGCTGATCGTCACTCCGCACGACATCGCCAACCTCGACGCGATCGAGAAGGCGATCATCAACTCGAACATGGGCCTGAGCCCGTCGAACGACGGACGCATCATCCGCCTCAGTTTCCCGATGCTCACCGAGGAACGCCGCCGCGATCTGGCCAAGGTCGTCGGTGGCATGGCGGAGGAGGCCAAGCAGCGCGTCAACGGTGTGCGTCGCGCTGCTCGCAAGGAACTCGAAGATCTCGACGGCGTCTCCGAAGACGACGTTCGAGGGGCCGAGACGCAGCTTGACGCCTTGAAGGACGAATTCATTGGCATGATTGATGCAGCGCAGGCCCAGAAAGAAGAAGAGCTACTTGAGGTGTGAGCCTCGCACTGCTCTGGAAGGGCGTACCCGATGAGTGACGAATCCAACGAGTTCGAGGGCTTTCGAGTCGTCGACAGCGGCGAACCCGTCGACGACGGTGTCGACGAGTTCGCGGCGCCGGGCCGTTCGGTCTTCGGCGACGACGACATCTCCTTCGAGGAGGACGACGACGCCATCCCGCACTGGAGCGAGCCGCCGACCGGGTCGGTGCCGCAAGTCGGTGGTGATGCGTCGATGACCTTCGAACCGACCCCGGAGCCGACCCTCCCCGAGGCCGAGCCCGCCGAGCTCGCTGCCTGGGCCGACGTGTCGTCCACGCCCCGCTTGACCAACGACGGGCCCGATGCAGCGCCGCCCGTGCAGCTGGGTGATGTGCCCGACGCCGCCGACGACTTTTTCGGGTTCGACGACGATCACGATGCCGGTCGTCTCGGCGGATCGATGCCGGAGCCGGCCTCTGCCGGCGAGGAACCCTCGCTCGGCGCATCCCTTGGCGCGGTCGCCGGCGCGACCGGCGAGCGAGACATGCCGATGGCGGTCATCGTCGGTGTGGCCCTCGCCGTCCTGTTCTTCGCCGCCATGGCCGTCGGTCCGGTGGCCGCCCTCGTGATCGTCACGATTGCGCTGTCGCTCGCCGCCGTCGAGTTCTACAACGCCGTCCGAGTCGCCGGCTACCAGCCTGCTGTGCTGCTCGGTCTCACTGCCGTGCTCTCCCTGCCGCTTGCGGTCTACTGGAAGGGCGAGGCGGCGATCGGGCTCGTCCTCGTGTTGGCGATCCTGTTCGGCTCGCTCTGGTACGTCATGGGCATCAGCCCCGACGGTGCCATGCGTGGCCTCGGCGCAACGCTGCTCGGCATCGTGCACATCGGCGTGCTCGGCAGTTTCGCCGCCTTGATGTTGTCGGTCGACACCTACGGCACGGGCGTGCTCACCGTTGCGGTGATCCTCACCGTCTTCTACGACATCGGTGGCCTGTTCATCGGGAAGGCGCTCGGCCGCACCCCACTGTCCTCCGCCAGCCCCAACAAGACCATGGAAGGTCTCATCGGTGGCATGGTCGTCGTGCTGATCGCCGCCATCGTGATGGGCATCATCGGGCAGCCTGCCCCGCTCGCCGGCGACACCTTCGATGGCAGTGGATTGTTCACAATGATCGTGATCGGCATCGCTGCGGCGCTTGCCGCCCCGATCGGTGATCTGGCCGAGTCGCAGATCAAGCGCGATCTCGGCATCAAGGACATGGGCACGATCCTGCCTGGCCACGGGGGCCTGCTCGACCGTTTCGACGGACTGCTCTTCGTGCTGCCGACGGTCTGGTTCGCCGCCAACGCCTTCGTGTTCAGCTGAGCCGACGATGACCACCTCGGTGTCGGTGCTGGGTTCGACCGGCTCGATCGGCACGCAGACACTCGAGATCGTTCGCGAGCGCCCCGACGACTATGTCGTGACGGCGCTCGGTGTCGGCCGCAGCACCGACGTCATCGCCCAAGCCGAGGAATTTCGCCCCCAGGTCGTCGCCGTTGCCGATGCCGGGGCGGCAGCCGAGATCGGGCCGCAGCTGCCCGAAGGTGTCGATCTGCTGGTGGGCGAGGCGGCGATGGCCGATGCGGCCCTCACCGCTGACACCGTCATCAACGGGGTTGTCGGTTTCGCCGGGCTGCCCGTCACCCTCGCAACCCTCGAGGCGGGCAAGCGTCTCGGCCTGGCCAACAAGGAATCGCTGATCGCCGCCGGGCCGGTGGTCCAGCGGGCATGGCAGACGCCGGGTGCGGAGCTGGTTCCGGTCGACAGCGAGCACTGTGCGGTGCATCAGTGTCTCCGTGCCAACGGCGTCACCGGCAAGGTCAACGCAACCGATCGCGTCCATCGCATCGTGCTCACGGCGAGTGGGGGACCGTTTCGAGGTCGCACCAGCCGCGACCTCGAGCAGGTCACGATCGATGATGCGCTGGCTCATCCGACATGGTCGATGGGGCCCAAGATCACCATCGACTCGTCGACATTGATGAACAAGGGTCTCGAGGTGATCGAGGCTCATGAACTCTTCGGCGTGTCGTTCGACGAGATCGATGTTGTCGTTCATCCGCAGTCGGTGATCCACTCGATGGTCAGCTACACCGACGGGGCGACGATCGCCCAACTCTCCATGCCGGACATGCGTCTGTGTATCGGGTACGCGTTGGCCTACCCCGATCGGCTTGATGTGCCGTACGGCGCGATCGACTGGACCACACTGAGCCGGCTCGATTTCCAGCCGCCTGACCTGGAGGCGTTTCCCTGTCTTCGCCTCGCCTACGACGCCGGGAGGGCGGGCGAGACAGCACCTGCGTGGCTGAGTGCTGCGAACGAGGTCGCGGTCGAGGCCTTCCTCGCCGGGTCGATCCGATGGGTCGACATCGGCGAGGTGGTCGACGCCGCACTCCAGCGTTGGCCCGGGTCTCCCGCGAGCGATGTCGATGCGGTGCTGGCGGCCGACGCGCAGGCGCGCGATGTCGCATTGGCGGTGATCTCCGCGAAGATGGCGTAATGCAGACCGAGACCCCGGTGCCCCCGCCGGAATCGGACTCGGCGTCGGCGAACGACACCGAGACCACCAACGATTTCAGCGGCCTGATCCTCATGATCGCCGCGATCCTCGCCCTCGGCTTTCTTGCCAGCTGGGGATGGGCCTTTTTTGTCGTTGCGCTGATCTTCATGATCTTCATGCACGAACTCGGTCACTACCTCACGGCGCGCTGGACCGGCATGAAGGTCACGGAGTTCTTCATTGGTTTCGGGCCTCGACTCTGGTCGTTCCGCAAGGGCGAGACCGAATACGGCGTCAAAGGCATCCCCGCCGGTGCGTACGTCCGAATCATCGGCATGAACAACCTCGATCCGGTCGAGCCGGGCGACGAGCAACGTTCGTACCGGGTCAAGTCATGGCCGCGCAAGATGCTGGTCGTCTCGGCCGGCTCTGCGATGCACTTCATCATGGCGATCGTTTTGCTCGCTGCGCTCGCGTTCTTCTATGGCGCGCAGAACGATGACGGCGCCTGGCAGGTTTCCCGGACGTCACAGGCGAGCGCCGCCGCCGAACTCGGCATCGAACCGGGCGACGTGATGCTCAGTGTCGGAGGCGAGGAGGTCACCGGCTTCCTGCAGTTCGGTGACCTTGTCCGGGCCCGTGGAGGTGAACTCACCGAGTTCACCTGGGAACGCAACGGCGAGGTCATCACCGATTCCGTCGTCATCGGCAGTCGTCTCACCGCCGAGGGCGCAGACGCATTCCAGGGACTCATTGAGCGCGACCGCATCCTCGCGATCGAGGGCGCCGACGTCACCAGCTGGGACGACGTCCTCATCGCGCTCGAAGGCCGGGAGGGCGAGTTCGTCGACATCACGGTCGACCCGGTCGGTGAGCAGTTCCCTCGCGTCATGATCGACGTCGAGATCCTCGACATCACGTCGGTCGAGAACCCCACCGTCGGGTTCTTCGGCGTGGGCGATGAGCCGCTGCTCGACGATCTCGGTCTGCTCGGGTCGGCACGGCATGGGGTCACGACCTTCGGCGAGTGGATCGTGGTTTCCGGTGAGGCGTTGGTGCAGTTCTTCACCCCGAGCACCCTCGGGAACTTCTTGACCGACACCCTCGGTGGTGGCGCTGATCTCTCCACCGCCACCGACGTGGCCGAGCAGCGCGAGATCAACAGTCGAGCACTCGACATCCGCAACCCGGACGAGGAGCGGATCCTGTCGATCTATGGCGCCGCCCGACTCGGCGCCAATGCGAGTTTCGAAGGCCAACTCCAACTGCTCGCGATTCTCAACATTTTCATCGGTGTGTTCAATCTCTTGCCCCTGCCCCCGCTCGACGGCGGACACGTGGCCATCGGCACCTACGAGCGCCTCCGCTCGGTGGGCGGCCGCAAGCACGAGGTCGACTACGCCCGGGTGCTGCCCCTGACCTACGCAGTGTTCGCCTTTCTCGTCGTCATCGGGGTCTTCGCCCTGGCCCGCGACATCATCGATCCGATCGACATCGGCTGAGCCGGCGGGCGTGTCGCCCGTCATCTCCGAGGGCGCGTCGGGCCGGTAGCGTTGGGCTCGTGGAGTTCACGCAGAGCTTCCCTCGCCGGGAGACCCGACAGATCATGGTCGGCGACGTCCCGGTCGGCGGAGGTGCCCCCATCACGATCCAGTCGATGACGATCACCAAGACGGCGGATCACGAGGCGACCCTGCAGCAGATTTACGGGTTGGCCGCAGCCGGCTGCGACATCGTGCGTTGCACGTGCAACGAGCCCGAGGCGGCGGAGGGACTCGCCCGTATCGTGCCGCGTTCGCCGGTGCCGATCATCGCCGACATCCATCACCAGTACCGACGTGCACTCGAAGCACTCGAGGCCGGGGTCCACGGCCTTCGCCTCAATCCGGGCAATATCCGCAAGCCTGAGCACATCAAGACCGTCGCCCGCGAGGCCAAGGACCGGGGTATTCCGATCCGTATCGGGGTGAACGGCGGCTCACTCGATCCAGCCCTGTACGACAAGTACGGCGGCAAGGTCACGCCGGAAGCGATGGTCGAGTCGGCGTTGCAGGAGATTGCCTACTTCGAGGAGGTCGACTTCGACCTCATCAAGATCTCGGTGAAAGCATCCTCGGTCCCGCTGATGATCGAGGCATACCGGCAGCTCAGCGAGGCCACCGATCATCCACTGCACCTCGGTGTCACCGAGGCAGGTCCGCCACCGACGGGAACCTTGAAGGCCACGGCCGGTATCGCGACCCTGCTCGCCGAAGGCATCGGTGACACGATCCGGTACTCCCTCACCGCCGATCCGGTCGAAGAGGCCAAGGCCGGCCGTCAGCTGCTCGAGGCCATGGGCCTGCGCGAGCGCAAGAACATCGACCTGATCGCGTGTCCGTCATGCGGTCGCGCCGAGGTCGACGTCTACACCGTTGCCCAGGACGCCATGACCGCCTTCGGTGAGCGGGAGATCCCGCTGCAGGTCGCCGTGATGGGCTGTGTTGTCAACGGGCCGGGAGAGGCCCGCGATGCCGATCTCGGCATCGCGGCGGGAAACAAGCGCGGCCACCTGTTCGTGAAAGGCCAGAACGTCATGGTCGTTCCTGAGGACGAGATGGTCGACACCCTCGTCGAATGGGCCGAGTTCATCCACGAGCACGGCGCCGATGCCGCCCTGGAAAAGGCAAAGGCCACCAAGGACGCCGCCCGTAAGGCTGCGCAAGAGGATCGAGATCGGAACCTCGGAGAGCGTGGCGAGGACGCCAACGAGTCCGAGGCCGTCATCGCCGAGATCCGTCGCGGCGAGGGCTGAGGTGGCGAAGGCCGTGGTCTCGGTCGCCAATCGGCGTATCGACCTCCCCGGAATCGCCGTCGAGGGGTCGAGTGTCCGTCTCTCCCGCCTTCGTGCCGGGTTCGTGTCGGCGCTTGCGTCATCGGATTCCTGATACACTCTCCCCATCGTTCTTCAGCCGGTTTCGGATGAGGCGTGGCCGCAGGCCACGCCTTTCTCAGTTCCGGCGCCGTTTCCGTCCCGATGACCACGAAAGGGGAGTGCCATGGCTGTTGTCGATCGAGTCCGTGAGCTGGTGGCCCCCGTCGTGGCTGATGTTGGCGCCGAACTCTACGACGTCGAATTCAACGGCGGGATTCTGCGGATCCTGGTCGATGCCGATGGCGGCATCGGTATCGACGCAATCAAGACGATCTCGAAATCCTCGAGCCGAGTGCTCGACGAGGCCGATCCGATCCCGGGCCGCTACACCCTCGAGGTCTCCTCGCCGGGGCTCGAGCGGCCGCTCCGCACCCGCCTGCACTACGAGCGGGCGGTCGGAGAGACCGTGAAGATCAAGACGTTCGCCGATGTCGACGGCAACCGCCGCTTCTCCGGCACCCTTGTGGGCGCCACAGAAGACGGAATCATGCTGGAAATCGACGGCGACCTGCGAGCGTTTGCCTACGACGACGTGGCGAAGGCCCGCACCGTGTTCGAATGGGGCGGCGCCCCCAAGCCCGGCCAGGGCGACAAGCGTCCGAGCATCCCAGAATCGCAGAGAGAGGCTCACTGATGAACCAGGACATGATGGAGGCGCTGCAGGCGCTCGCCACCGACCGAGGCATCTCCGTTGATGCGCTCTTTGGGGCGCTCGCCGACGCCCTCGAGCACGCCTACAAGCGCATGCCGGATGCGTACGAGTACGCCTGGGTGACGATCAACCCCGAGACCATGGAGTTCCAGGTCTTCGCCCAAGAACTCGACGAGGACGGCGAGCCCGTCGGCGACGAGTTCGAGGTCACCCCCGACAACTTCGGACGCATTGCGGCACAAACCGCCCGCCAAGTGATGACCCAGCGCATCCGTGAGGCCGAACGCGAGCTGAAATACGAGGAGTACGCCGGCCGCGAAGGCGACATCGTCACGGGCATGATCCAGCAGACTGACGCCCGCTACACGCTGCTGGACCTCGGTCGAGTGGAGGCGCTTTTGCCCCAGGCCGAGCAGGTGCCGTTCGAACGCCCCGACTCGAACGCCCGCATCAAGGCGTACATCGTCGAAGTCCGCAAGACGGCCAAGGGCCCGCAGATCGTCGTCAGCCGCACCCACCCGGGTCTGGTGAAGCGTCTTTTCGAGCTCGAGGTCCCTGAAATCGCCGACGGGATCGTGGAGATCAAGGCCTGTGCTCGCGAACCAGGCCACCGCACCAAGATCGCCGTGTGGTCCAACGATGCGAACGTCGACCCGGTCGGCGCCTGTGTCGGCGCCCGTGGCGCTCGCGTTCGCCAGGTCGTCAACGAGCTTCGTGGCGAGAAGATCGACATCGTGCCGTTCCATGAGGATCTGCAGGAGTTCGTCACCCGCGCTCTGAGTCCGGCGAAGGTCACCGAGGTTCGTCCCGACGAGATGACCGGCGACTGCGATGTCATCGTGCCCGACTTCCAGCTGTCGCTGGCGATCGGCAAGGAGGGCCAGAATGCCCGTCTTGCCTCTCGTCTCACCGGTTGGGGGATCAACATCAAGTCCGAGACCCAGTTCGCCGAGGAGCAGGCGTACGCCGAGGGGGTCGAGTGGGCCGATGGCGAGTGGATCCAGGATCCCGAGACCGGCGAGAACTTGTGGCAGCCCGCCGATGGCAGCGACCCGATCTCCGAGGCCGACTATCTGGCCATGCAGGAAGAAGAGGCGGCTGCGGCCGACCAGGCTCCTGTGACCGATGACGAGTACGCCGAGGACGAGGCCGGTGATGGCCCCGTCGCCGAGGCGGACGACGACTCGGCTACCGACGACGAGGCCGAATAGCGGTTCTGATGCCGATTCGGACCTGTGTGGGGTGCCGTGAGCGCCGTGAACAGGCTGAATTGGTGCGGATCCGGGCAACTCCGGACGGCCTCGCATGTGGGCGAGGTCCAGGCCGGGGGGCATATGTGTGCCTCGATCAGGCATGCCTCGACGCAGCCATTGCTCGAAAGGCCATCGGTCGGGCCCTGCGAACCGCGGCAGATGCGGATGATCTCGCTAGGCTTCAGAAGTCGTGGCCATTGCTGCCTGACGCGCGTGCGCGCCAGCAGGACTGACCACTGACGGCGCAGATTGTGTCGTCGAACAAGTGAGCGATCCGGCGGGTTCGAGAGCGAACACCGGGTCAGAAGGGCAATCGCCTCAGTGCCAAACAACATCCGCGTCTACGAACTCGCACGAGAGCTCGGCATGACCAATGCCGAGACGCTCGATCTCGCCGAGTCCTTGGGGATCGGCGTCAAGAGCCACTCCTCGAGCATCGTCGACGCGCAGGCCGACCGTGTCCGCCGCAAGGCCGAGCGTGAGGGTCTGGTTCGCGATGAGCAGCCCGAGGAGCCGAAACCGGCGAAGAAGGCAGCCAAGAAGTCGACCAAGAAGGCCGCCAAAAAGGCGACGAAGAAGGCAGCCACGAAGAAGGCGGCAGCCAAGAAGGCCGGAGCGAGCGTGGAGGCACCGGCCGACGATGCCGGCGACGAGGAAGCCGTTGGCGCCCCCGATCCGGTCATCGACGAGCCGACGGTCGCGACCGAACCGGTGGTTACGGAGCCGACCGCTCCTGAGTCCGAGACGCCGGCTGCCCCGGCCCGCGTGATCTCCTCGAGCGGGAGCGCTGCGCCCCCGAAGAAACTGACCGCGCCCGAGGATGCTCCGGCACCGGTGGCGAAGAAGGTCGTCAAAAAGGTCGTGAAGAAGGTCGTCAAGAAGGTCGCCGTCGATCCGTCGACGCGGCCGCCGACCTCGGGCTCGGGCAAGCCGATTCCTCCACCTCCGCCGCCGCGTTCCGCTTCGGGCAAGGCGATTCCGCCACCCCCGGGTGGCCGTCCCAGCGCACCCGGCGGTGGTCGCCCGGGTGGGCCGGCTCGCGGCCCGATGCCGGGTGGCCGTCGTCCCAGCGGCCCTCGTGATTCCGTGCCGGGCGCTGGTGCTCCTCCTACCGGTGGCCGCGGTGGTCCAGGTGGTCCCGGTGGCCGTGGCGGTCCCGGTGGCCGTCCGGGTGGTCCTGGTCAGCGCCCGCCCCGCCGCAAGGGTCGTCGCCGTCGCAACCGCGAAGAACTTCAGCCGATGGATGTGCCGAGCTACACGCCGGTGGATGCACCGGTCCCCGAGGGCGAGGTTGTCGTCGAGCGGGCCTCGACTGCGCTCGATCTCGGCCCGAAGCTCAACCGCACGGCGGCCGACGTCGTCCGATTCCTCATGCAGGCTGGCGAGATGGTCACCGCCACCCAGTCGCTGAGCGACGACATGATCGAACTGTTCGCCGCCGAGATCGGTGCCGAAATCCGTCTGGTCGATCCGGGCGAGGAGCAGGAGGTCGAACTCCAAAAGCTGCTCGTCATCGACGACGAGTCAGGCGACGACGCGCCGCTGCGTCCGCCGGTGATCACGGTGATGGGTCATGTCGACCACGGCAAGACGCTGTTGCTCGACCGCATCCGGAACGCCAACGTCGCCGACGGTGAGGCCGGCGGCATCACGCAGCACATCGGTGCGTATCAGGTCGAGCGCGACGGCCAGAAGATCACCTTCATCGACACCCCGGGCCACGCTGCGTTCACCCAGATGCGAGCCCGCGGTGCGGAGTCCACCGACATCGTCATCTTGATGGTGGCTGCCGACGACGGCGTCATGCCGCAGACCATTGAGGCGATCAATCACGCGAAGGCGGCCGAGGTGCCGATCATCGTGGCGGTCAACAAGATCGACCGTGAGAACGCCGACGTCGACAAGGCGATCGCCGGCGTGGCCGAGCACAACCTCGTTCCCGAGGAGTGGGGTGGCGACACGATCTTCCAGCGGGTTTCGGCGTTGCAGAACATCGGTATCGATGAACTGCTGGATCAGATCTTGCTTGTCGCTGAGGTCGAGGATCTTCGTGCGACTCCCGAGGGCCGAGCCCAGGGCGTCGTTCTGGAGTCGAACCTCGATATCGGTCGGGGTCCGGTGGCCACCGTCCTCGTCCAGAGCGGCACCCTTCGGGTCGGTGACCCGATGGTTGCCGGTGCGGCGTGGGGCCGTGTCCGTGCCCTGATCAACGATCATGGTGAGCAGGTCAAGGAAGCCGGCCCGTCGACGCCGGTCCAGGTCCTCGGCCTCTCCGAGGTCGCCGACGCTGGCCGGGAGTTCGTCGTTGCGCCGAATGAGAAGGTGGCCGGCCGGGTGGCCGACACCCGTGAGCACTGGCAGCGTCAGTCGTCGCTCGGCCGCGAAGCGCACGCCCTCGCCGGCGGCGCCAAGCTCGAGGACATCTTCGACCAGATCCAGCGGGGCGAGGCGGCCACGCTCAACCTGATCATCAAGGCCGACGTCAACGGTTCGCTCGAAGCCCTCACCGAGTCGCTCCGGAAGCTGGAGCGTGACGAGGTCAAGATCGGCTTCGTCCATCGAGGTGTCGGCGGGATCACCGAGAACGACATCCAGTTGGCGGCGACCGCCAACGCCACGATCATCGGCTACGGCGTGAGACCCGACCGCAAGGCCCGCGATCTCGCCGATGCCGAGAAGGTCGAGATTCGCACCTACGAGATCATCTACCACCTGCTCGAGGACATCGAGTCGGCGATGGTCGGCCTGCTGGCGCCCGAGTTCGAAGAGGTCGTCACCGGCGACGCCGAGGTGCGCGAGATCTTCTCGGTGCCCCGCATCGGCAAGATCGCCGGTTGCTACGTCCTCAATGGCGTCATCACCCGCAACTCCAAGGTGCGCTTCATCCGGGAAGGCACGATCATCTGGAAGGGCACGGTCCAGTCGCTCAAGCGCTTCAAGGATGATGCCCGTGAGGTTGCCGCCGGGTACGAGTGCGGCATCGGCCTGTCGGACTTCCAGGATCTGCGCCCCGGCGACATCATCGAGACCTACGAGGAGCGCGAGATCGAGCGCACCCTCGAAGACCTCGACAGCTGATGGGCAAGGGCCGCAGCCGGCACAACCGATCCGGCGCTCCGGGCACGCGCACAGCCAAAGCAAGCGAGTTGATCCGTCGGGTCATCGCGTCCGAACTTGAGTACATCGAGGATGAACGACTCGAGCTCGTGTCGCTCACGGGTGTCGACGTCGACCGTGATCTCCACAAGGCGGTGATCTACTTCACGACCTTCGACCGTGACGGCGATCCCGAAATCGACGAAGCGTTCGAGGAGTATCGCGGTCGACTGCGCCATGCGGTGAGCCAGGGCACGCAGCTGCGTCGCGCTCCCGAATTGGAGTTCCTCTCGGACTCGACGCTGCGATCTGCGGCGCGCATCGAGGAAATCCTGCGCCAGGAGGCCGAGCGCCCACCGGTGCCCGATCTCGACTCCGGCGCTGCCAGCGAGGCTGAGGATGGGCACGAAGACGAGTAGCGCCGGCCCGCACGGTGTCGTCGTGATCGACAAGCCGGCGGGCTGGACCAGCCACGACGTCGTCGCCAAGTCCCGCGGCGTGATCGGCACTCGGAAGGTCGGACACTCGGGCACGCTTGACCCCGACGCAACCGGCGTGTTGGTGCTCGGCGTGGGACACGCCACCCGCCTGCTGCGGTTTCTCACCGAGCTGCCGAAGCGCTACGAGGGCGAGATCGTGCTCGGCACGGAGACGACGACCCTCGACGCTGCTGGCGAGATCACCGCCACCCACGACATGTCGGCAGTCACCGAGGATCAGGTGCGGGCTGCTGCCAACCAACTCACCGGGGATCTGCTGCAGGTCCCGCCGATGGTCTCGGCGATCAAGATCGACGGCAAGCGCCTGCACCAACTTGCCCGTGAGGGCAAGGAGGTCGAGCGACCACCCCGTCCGGTGCGC
>Ga0255751_10000592_pt1 | contig 33714 bp, 60 predicted proteins | sample 071ome_20_FD_179951 | JGI IMG/M metagenome (GOLD analysis project Ga0255751, IMG submission 179951) | Coastal salt marsh microbial communities from the Groves Creek Marsh, Skidaway Island, Georgia - 071412BT metaG (version 2) | ecosystem: Environmental > Aquatic > Marine > Intertidal zone >... | reverse complement strand
ACGCAGTGGAGGCCATCATCGAGCAGTGGCGGTCGGGTGACGATCAGTGATGTGGTGGTCGGCGTTGATCACGGACGCTGGTCGTGGCCCGTACGCCCCCGAAGGCCCACCGACATGGGTGTGGCTATTCTTCGGTGCCCTCGGTGCTCTGTACATAGCCGTATGGATCACCGTGTGGGTCATCGGGCCAAAGATCAGGAAGCAACTCAAGAGCGAACTCCCCGTCATCGCTCGGGAAGTAGAGCGTTGGCTCCGTGATCCCGAGTACTACGCCAAGAAGAAGTGAGGAGGATCAAGTGGCTATCGGCATGAACAACAAGGACATGGAGAAGATCGCCAAGGAGGCACGTAAGAGGGGCTGGACCATCACGGTGACGAGGGGCAACCACGTCAAGTGGCAGGCTCCAGATGGGCACTGCGTGTTCTCGCCATTGACCGGCTCGTACCGGTCATGGAAGAACTTCAGGTCGATGCTGAAGCGGAATGGATTCGACTTCAGTACAGACAAGAGGGGTAAGAGGCATGTTTGATATCGGTGTCATACGTGTCCCCGAGGGCTTCATCCAGTTCATCACCGTCGTGGTGCGTAACCAGATCAACGACGACGTGACTCCGACCAACATCGTTGTCGGGTCTGACTTCAACCCGAACTGGGACGATCCCTCTGACCAACTCATGGAGTTCGATGAGACGGTCCTGCTCTGGGTCAACGGCATCTACAACGTCGCCAGAGACCTCAACCGCATCGGGTTCAGCCTCGTCTTTGAGGACGGGGACGACCTCGCTACCGAGGAGATCATCTTTGATCTCGACTGATCTGCTACCTTCGTACGTCGAGAAGGGAGGAACCATGTCAAAAGGCTCAACGTACAAATGCAACAGATGTGGACAGACGGTCACCGTCTACGTCACGCCCACCCATCCACCCACGTGCTCCAAGCACACAGGCGGTGGAGTCAAGATGGTCTTGCAGGACTGACCACCGTCGCATTACGATCAGCAGTACCCCATACCAACAGGAGCACACCATGCAGACATTCGTCCCCGAGGGCACAGACCTCGACCTTGGATTCCACCACCTCGACTACCGCCGTCTCGGCAAGCAACGTGTCGAGGCGTGGCAGATTCTCAACGTCCTCCGTGGCGTAGACAACGACGGCAACCCCAAGGAGCACAAGGGGTGGGTCAACCACCCAGCCACTCGCATGTGGGAGGGGAGCATCGCATCCCTCGCCCACTACGGGTTCCGCTGTTGCGCTGAGTGGAAGCGCCGTGGGTATCAGGACTCGCTACAGGAGCGCTTCCGTGGCGTGCTCGATATGCACGTCTACTACGGCGATGACCCCACTCCCCCGTCGTTCCTCAACGACATCATGATCTCGCACCGGTCCAACCTCATCCGCAAGGACCCCGAGTTCTACGGGCCGATCTGGCCCAACACCCCACTCGGGCTGGAGTACATCTGGCCCGTGGTCGCCACCTCCTGAGGGGTTACTCCCACTGTCTGGAGTGGTGTCTGGACAGACCCAACGGAAGTGTCGTCAGTGAGCAGGGGCTTCGGCCCCTGCTCTTCTGCGTTACCAGTCGAGTAGCAGGCAGTTGTGATCGAGCGTCGCCTTGGGCGAGTGCTCGCCCCGTGCGTAGTTAGCACCCAGACCCTCGATCAGTGTGTTGCCGTAGTGAGCGGTGTACCGGTGGTGGTAGTGCCCGTGGTACACCTCGGGGATATCGAGTTCGTCAACGACTGCGCTGATAGCCATACGATTCTGCCGTGAGTCCCTATCGCTCTTGTATCCGTTGGAGCGGAGCCAGCGTCTGATATCGAGAGACTCGGGGCAGTCGTGGCTCAGGAGCACATCGGCTCCCTTGCCGTTGTCTATTGCTCGGTACACGTCGGCAGTGTTGATCGACTCCTGAGGCCACCAGTTCTCGCCCTGCGTGCGACGAGCCTTGTCCACGCTGACAGCGCCCCCGAGGAACAGCACCTTCTTCTTACCGATACGTAGCGTGCTCCCACGGGGGCAGTAGTACATATGGTCGTGGAAGTGGGCCACCGGCTTCTTGGGGTGCTTGCCCTTACATATCTCAGAGCGGATGTAGTCGTGCTGGTCGTGGTTCCCGTCGAGCCACAGCCACTTACGGCGCTCGTCAGCATCGAGCCACGTCCTGATCGAGGTCAGCACGGCCTCAGGGAAGGAGTAGCCGAAGTCCCCCAACTGGATGACGTACTGCGCTCGCTGAGTCTTGGCGAGACGGTTCACGTTGGATACGAACTGGCGATCACCGTGGGTATCGCCTACGAGTAGCACTCTCATCGTGTCTTGAGCAGGATCATAATGACGATGGTGAGCGCCAGCCACAGCAGAAGTTCCATTACGCCAACCCTTCCAGTAGTTCCAGCCATGCCTTCGCTCCGTGGCGGATGTCGTGCTGTTTGACACTCTCCAACAGAGACTGCTGAAGTTCGATACGAAGTGACTTATCGAGCAGTTTCTTAGTGGCCTTTACCCAGTCCATAGGTCGCTTAGCCAGCATGAAACCGCCGCCCCACAAATCGTGGATCTCCCGGTAACTCGGCAGCGCGGCAGCGATGAACGGAATCCCAGAAGCCGCATACTCTAAGCCTTTGATAGCGCTCTTAGCCATATTGAAGGGGGTATCACGCAGGGGCACCATACCGATCTGCATAGTCAGCAACTGCGGGTACTCCTCGGTTGTCCTTCTGGGGGACCGCTCCACCAACTCATCATCTAGTCCGATGGCGCTGGCGAACGACGGCGAGGTGACGGCATCGCCACCGTGGTACATCTTGATCTGGCCTTCACGCAGGAACCGCTCAAAGACTCCACGCAACGTCTCAATGTCTCCTGAGCGGTGCGACGTGGAGCCGACCCAGCCCACCGTGGGTACGTCTACGTCCTGATCGACGGGAGAGAACCGCCCCACGTCGATGCAGTTCGGCAGGACGATGGGGTCCCTCTTGAACTTCTCCTTCATCCTCTGCGCCAGATACGGGGTGCTGGTCGTCAGCACGTCCGATGCCTGCATATTCTTGGCATAGAAGAGCGTGTTCTCGACGGGGTTGTACTTGGGGTGCGATGCCTTGAACGCCTCGTTGCTCGGGTCCAGCCCCCAGTACCAGTCGTCGAGATCGTTGATAACGATCTGACCGTGCTCCTGCCCGAACTTGATCGACTGATCGACCTTGTCGTGCATGATGCGCTGTAGCAGGATCACATCAGGGAACTCCACCGAGCCGTCTGCCTGCTCCACGGCCAACTTGCCTTCCCTCTGCCACAGCGTGCCCACGTAGACCTCGTGACCAGCCTCACGGAAGTAGGGGATGTACTGGCCCAGTCGTGCCCAGCCAGCACCGCCCCACTTCTCTACTCCGTCAGAGGAGCGGTCAGCACGAAGGTAGTCCGCACTGGCGACACCGATGATCATGATGGCTCCTGCTGGATGGGCCACCACCTGCGGTCCTTACCGGACAGCCCACCGTAGACCCCGTAGTAGATCTCGTTGTCGACGGCGAAGTTCAGACACGCCTCACTGACCGAGCAGTTCTGGCAGATGGCGATAGCAGGGGCAGTGGGACCGTAGAAGAAGTCGACCTCAGGATGCTTACGACATTCGGCTTCCGACCTCCAGCGCACATCCTTCTCGGGATGCAACAGCATCGGCAGTGCGTACTGGTCAGAGACCTTGTCGTAGTGGTCGAACAGTTCTTCGCTCATTGTGCTCCTCTTGTATGGGTGGACCTTCTGATACTACTTCTTCCGTGGCCGTCGCTTCAAATGCTTACGGACCTCCAGCCTCAGTTCGGGGACGAATAGAGGCACGTCTGGATCGGCCTTTGGAAGCACCTTGATTTTATCCAACGGCAGGTAGGTCTTCGTGGGCCGGGGTCTATTGAGCCTCCGCTCTTTAGGCGTAAGACCGCCCCACATGCCGTACTCCTCGTCGGCTCCACGCTCGGCGCACTCCTGTTGAATGGGACAGTGCTCGCAGATCAACTTGCCTAGATCGTAGTACTGAGCCTCGGGGGCAGTCCGCTCCTCCTTGAACAGGGGCGGATACCACATCTCGCTGTGGTAGCCAGCGCAGAGAGCGTCGTCAGCCCAGCGCTTAGTCGTCATTGAGGGACTCGGCCACGACGCAGTCCCACCCACATGCGGCATACCCAGCGAGGTCAGTCCAGTTGTCACGCTTGTTCGGAGACCAAGCGATACGACTGACCTTGAGCATCATCATCAGCACTGCCACGTCATGCGGAAGCAGTGTGACGGGGGCCTTCGCCACCGAGGTGAGGTAGACGGACCACAGGTCGGCAGTCTTACGGAAGTCATCAGTGGGTTCGCCGTACTGGTTGTTCCGGTCCCCGTTGATGAGTTCGTCGGCCTCAGCCAGAACCTGCGAGCGGTTGTTGTTCTTTACGATCTTGTTTGCCATATCATTTCATATGTTACTCATCGACGATTTGTGCGTCGAGGATGGTCATATCTAACTCTTCTGCTGATATGGGACGGGATAACTCATTTGCTTTGCTCGCCGCCTTCTCACCAAAGATTCTTGAGAGAACTCCAGCACTTCCCCGTGCTTCCATCTCAAAGCGAACTAGATCACGTGAGTCCTCAATATCTTTGAACTCTTTCGTGAGTTTGAATAGCCTATCCATCTCTGCTGATACCGCAGGATCAAGCCCCTGACCCTCTAGTTCTTCAGCAAAGCGGGCGAAGAGAACCCGCGCTGACTGCATCTCCAACATGGCAGTGAGCACGGCCTGTAACTGATCCTTCGTCCTCAGTTCTACGGGAATCTTGTACGCACATTCTGCATGTTCCTGAAAACCGGGGCATCGGGGTGCGAGATAGCAACTATTGCAGTTGCGGATTCCAGACCCGTCGTGGCGCACCACGTTGACCGCAACCCCTTGATCTTCCTCGATTTCCTCGCCATCAGGGGTGGTGAAGGTGCTCTTCGCTATTGCTCTCTCGATGCCGATAACCGGTAGCAACTTTCGGTCACTTTCGTGCCGGGTCAGAGGGGGGTCGGTAGTAATAGCAGGGAGGGTAGAAACCGGATTTGGGCCACTTACTTTTTGGGGGTCATAGTTGCTATCTGACCCCTCTGTATTGCTATCGAACTCGGCCTCGTCGTCGTCCGCTGGAGGGTGGTAGGCCCCAGCATTGAAGGTGTGCATCTCCCAAGAGAGCCACGACTTGACTGCTAACTTCGCCAGTTCTGTAACGTCGTCTTCCAGTACCGCCTCATAGTCCACATTGAGACGAACGATGTCACTTCGGTGCTTCCTTCTGGCTGAATCCTTCTTCTGAGCAGGGTATCGACGCAGTCCGTGACCGTCCCATATCTGGGTCTCTCCGTACCGGACAACACTGGTCCAAGAGGAAACGACGACCGCCTCCCAGTCCACTGATTCGATGGTATCGACCTTGCTTGTAATGCCGATAAGCGAGGCCCCCCAGCGCTGTTGAAGTTGCTTGATACGGGGCAGTGTTTTGCCCGTTATGGCTCTATCACTTATTGCTACCCGACCATGCTTTTGGCATAAGAAGGCGAGGCGCTCGGGGTCCTTGTCGTCGTTCCACAGGGGCACGTACTTGGCCCCCAGCCACTCCCCGTTGTAGTCGGGTCGCCCGATAACAATGTCGATACTGTCAGCGTGAGTGCGGATGAACTCGTCGAACTTGTCCACGTCCTCGTCCCCGTCCGAGGTGTAGACGGTGATGGACGCCCCGCCCAGAAGTTCCTTGAGGTCGATCTCTTTGGTCTTGGGGACGTTGAACTGAGTGATATTGAGGGCTATCGAAGGCACCCCAATAGAGGTCAGGATGTTGCGGTAGGTACCCTTCTCGCCCCCGGACAGAATGATTCTCACGTGAAGTCACCCCACTTCTTCTCGGCACGGGCGATGGCCTGCCGGTCGATCTCCTCGGTAAGAACGTCCCAGCCTTTCATGGGCTTTTCAGTAGACCACTCAGGGCGCACCACATACGGCTGACATACCAGTAGGGACGGCGTACCCATACTGTATGTATGCGATATCACCTCAGGGTTGGTATCAAGGTACATACTTCTGCCGCCAGAAGCAGCCAAGATCGCTGCTGCTTTTTCGGCGCACACCTTGGGTTCCGTTGTTCCAGTGGTGTCGTACATGATGGCCTTGATCTGGTTGATCTTCATCCAGTTCTCAAACATCACGGTGTCTGGATCACCGCTGTAGAGCACGCCCAAGCGACCCACCGAGGCTTCGTGCAGGGCACGCCAAAGGTACACGCCCTCTGGATCGGGGACCCTCGCCCCCAGTTCAGTGTTGGGGCGAGCCAGTACGTCGAAGTTGAACAGGATCACGAGTCCAGCGGCTCCAAGAAGTGCCACGAGATGTAGCCACACCACATCCATACCAGCGCCTTACCGAAAGGCTTAGAGCCTAGAAGGCGTAGAAGACGAGTGATCGTGGGCACAGCGTGGGACACGAGGGCAATGATCTCGTAGATACACCCCACCAGCAGGGCGGTGTTCAGCGCCTTCTGCGTGGTGGCGTTCATCAGAACTTGCGCTTCTTGTTGAGTTGGTGCTCCACGTACGAGTGGTACGGGCAGAAGTCGCAGAGGTAGTTCCACTCCTCGGGGGGCAGACCAGCGGTACGCCCGATAGCACGGCTCTTGTCACGGTAGTCAGGGCACCCAGAGCCATATCCAGCGCCCACCGTGGGCCTGTTGTGGAGGTTGTAGCACCCCAGAGCGTCGGTCTTGTACTGCTCACGCTCTTCCTTCAGGAAAGCCTCAAGACGACCGTCATGGACAGCCTGCTGAAGACGTGACTCGTCGATGAGTTCCAACTCAGCGTCGTCGATGCTGAAGAGGTTGGCCTTATGCCGATCAGGGGGGCCACCGAACTTCCGCATGTGCAGGTCGATGGCATCACGCAGGTGATGGTCGTGCTTCGCCTCGGGGTCGTTCTCAGTTGCGTAGTTAGGCAACTTATCGACCGTCTTACAGGTATTGCAGATCAAGAGACGTGCCATTTGATACTCCTTGGTAGCCGTAACGGCTACATACTACTACGTAGTGGTGCTGTCAGTGGGGAGGTCCAGCAACACGGGCGGCGTGGTAACCCTGAGTGGGGTTAGCGCCCGGAACCGTGTCGTACAGGTCCTCGCTCAGGGTGGCCCGAACCGAGCCAGCGTCGGCGTTGTCATTGGGGAAGCCGCCCCGGTCAGGGTTCGGCTTCTTGACCATGCCATCGGTGATTCCCTCACGGAGATCAGCGTTCATACTGCGAGATTCATTTACTGCCATATCAGCATCCTAACATAGGGGGGCTTTACTTGGTGCCCCGTTTGACGTTCCGTGAGTTGGGAGGACGATTAGCGGGGGGAGGAACAGGCCGAGTAACCGACTGGGTGCCACGGTTGGGGTATTCCATGTTTTTTGCGGCTTCGATCACGGCAGGGTCAAGGCTTTCAAACGGATTCTTACTGGCCTCAGCCGCCTCCATACCCCTAGTTAGGAACTCCATACCCTGAGGCATGGGTCCTTTACGCTGGCTTCCCGGTGCCCCGTACTTTGCCTCTAAATCTGTGCGGGTTTTCTGAACGACGTTGGGCACGGCGACATCAAATAGGCTCATCTGCCCTTGGGGCGCATCGTTGGTGGGGTCGTCACGGTAGTCCTCCCACAGCGTCGGCTGGTAAGGCTCACCGCCCTTAGGCTCCTCGGGACGGCCCTTAGGCCCCTCGGGATCAACCTTTTTGATGGGCGTATCGGGAGTCTTAGGTGGTGTTTCCTCTCGTACTGCCTCTGGTTCCTCCTCCTCTTCCTGACGAAGTGGGGCCAGTGCGCCCAAGCGAGTAAGGAACTTTGAGAAGTTCCCCGTGGGCCTTACTTCCTGAGGACCGGCACGGTTGAAGTTCGGAGCAACAAACTGTGCCATAGCCTTAGGGCCAGAGGCAGGCTGGCTGGGGGCGTATTCGACACCTCTAATGACGGGCGAGGGCCCAGTAGTAGGCATCGCCGGGTACCGTGCCGACGTTCCTCCAGAAGGGCCGTCCCACGACTGCATACCGGAAGGCGCAGTCAGGAACGAGCCTCTAAGAGCCATGGGCCTAACACCCAGTTTTTGATCCTCGACACTGCCCCGTGCCGGACCACCGGCTTCGTAAGAGTCATCCATAACTCGGCGATTAGTTCGGGTTCTTTTATTATCAGCCACCGATACCACCACCAGACGGGGCGATAGCCCAGTTCATATCAGTGCGAGTGTTTCTGGTAGTCCCACGAGAGCCAATCTTCCCACTCCAGTCGAGGGCCTCTTCCGCTCGGCGGCGTGCCTTGAGGCGATCATCACCAGCCGCATATGGGTCTTGAGTGAACTTGCGCCCCTCCGAACCGGCAATGCCAGCCTCGTAACCGCTGTTACGGGTTTGACGAGCGAACGCTCGATCAGGGTCAATCGGCCCCTCTTCAAGGGGGTTGATTCCGTAGGGCTTGTTCGGTTCCATCACCAAGTCCCTTCACTCATCGCATTACGAGCAGTACCAGACCACGACTGGTCACTCATGACACTGGGCATAACGGGCATACCAGACACCCAAGAGCGGTACGAAGGGGTATAGCGGTCGATATTCATGACCTCATAGATATCCCATACCTGCTTAGCGAAGCCTCGACGCTCTGGGAAGGGGTTTTGGGGCGCGGCAACCGGGCGCATCTCACGCAACTCCTCAGGAGTAGCGGCAAGTGCGCCTTCAAGAGCGAGGTCAACGAGATACTCGCTACGGGTTTGCCACGGACGAGCCATCAGCCCTCCCTGAGCGCCCGTATAACGATCTCGGTGGAGGGGTCAACAGGGCGCTTCATACCCTTAGGGGCGTTGCCCTCACCCACAGCGTAGTTACGCTTGTGGACAGAAGTCATGGGGCGTGACCTACTGGGAGTCGGCTCGTTAGAGTAACCCTTATGAGTGGTCTTGATACGGGGGCGGGGCATCCCCTGCGGATTAGCCTCATCCATCAGAAGTCCCCTTCCGAGTAGTCGTCGTAATGGTCAGTGCTGTTGTCCTCGTAGGCGTTGTAGGCGCTGTCATTGCCTGCCTGCTCAGCCTCACGGGCCTCCATCTCGCCCACCTCGTAGTCCATACGGGCCTGAGCAACACTGCGCTCATCCATATGGCGAAGGTGCGGCTTCTGGGCAACCGGCTGATCACGGTGGTTACGTACGTCCCCGTACTGAGCACGGTGAGCGTCAGCCATCATGTTGAATAACTGCGAACCATACTGGCTCATGTCCTTAGCCATCGTTTTTCCTATCTGTCCTTGAACTGTTCAGGGTTGGCGAGCACTTCGCTCCACGGTATGACCTTAGCCTGATCCTCTGCGGCCTGTGCGGCTTCCTTCTCCCGGTATGCGGCACTATCGGCTTTCTGAGCGGCAATGCTCTCCCCGATATTGGCCCGAGCATCACGCATGTTCTGTGCGATGCGTCCGTGGATGGATCTAATAGGCCGTCTCACGAAGTTCAGTCCTTCTTGGGGTAGATGCTGTGATCCATTCGACTAGACCAACCACCCTCTTTGTTGGGGGTCATACTGCGCTTACCCTCGACGTTGAACTGCTTACCAACGAAGTTCTTGGCAAACGATGCGTCGTTATGGGCAGAGGTGTCGAACTCGATGGCGTGGGAATCCGAAGCCCCACCGCCAGTGGACTCTGCGGAGAAGAACAACTGGTTGCCCTGACGGCCAAGCACCTTGCCAGACCACGAGGTGTTGTCGGGGCCAGACACGTGCTGAGCGGGAACGCCCATTTCGGCTCCCCACTTTGCGGCGTACTTGGAGTCGATGCGGGCCTCGTTGGCACCAGTCCTCATATGCTCGGGTGAGTGTGGCATTACTTCTTTCCTCCACGTTTCTTGGCGACGCTCTTCTTAGCGCCTCCCACTGCGGCATTAGCGGTGCGGACAGCCCGCCCCTCATTACCGGTTTTCTTCAGAGTAGCATTTGCCACCTTAGCCCACTGGCGCTTTTCAGTGGCAGTATCGGCCTTCTTGGTGTGCTTACTAGCGTCGGATGCGGTCCACGGCATGTCTTATCTCCAGTTTGGTACCAAGCGCTTCAGCATTGACTGCCTCTGCACATCTATTTGTTCTTGCTGGGGGCGGTCTAGTCCTCGGGGAATACCTCGGGGGCCAGCCTTTCCATCATTGGTGAGCCTGATCGGCTCAGCACCGGGAGGTGCGAACTTCTGCCCTACAGCCTGAAGTTCTAAGCCAGTCATGGGGTTGAACTCCTCAGGCCACAGGTAGTCACCGGGGTTGACTCGCTCGCCCTTATGGACACCTCGGCTGTATGAGCGGTGGTTCTGACGCTTGACGGCGCTAAGCAACTTATCCTGCCGTCTATTGCTATCCATAGTCCCCAGATACCCATCGGGATATTGGGTATCAGGCGTAGCGCCGAAGGCGGCGAGGCGCTGATCTTTAGCATCACGGAAGACCGGAGCGGGACCGAGGACGGGCATCGTCTCTCCCCCGGCTGGGTCATATCCCCCGGCCCAGTTGCTGAAGGTCTGCTGGTTCATCGCCCGTTAGCGGTGCTAGTGGCCTGTGTGAAAGCCATGAGAGAGCCACCACGGCCCCCACCAATCGTAGAAATAGGGCGAGGACCCTCAGCATCTTTGGCAGCACGCTCTTGCCTATCTCGGTCGGCTATATATCGGTTGGGTGGGCGTTGGATGATCACCAGTCCCAATCCTTCCCCTTTGAGAACTTCTCAAAGTCATCCGAGTCGTATAGATCCCGGTATTTGTTAGGTACTTTGTTGAGCAGTTCGTCCTCCTCAAGAGGCTCCTGCTCGATGTCTGGGGTGTTATTCATAGACCTTAGTAGCGCTTATCACGCCGTATCAGATAGTCACTCACCTGTGATATGGGGCTACTACCGCCAGTATCACGCATCAGCGCATCCATGGCGTCGAGTTCCTCTAGCCGAGCAATCTGCTCAGGACTGAGGGTTGGACCCTGTTGCCTGATGGGACGCAGTTCGTTGGGAGCAGAACCCGGGGGCCTTGCTGGCACCCGGCGTTCATCATGAGAACGGTCTGGGTAGGACTTACCGGGGCTAGCCATATCTATACCTTACTCATCCGCTCAGAGGGGGCGTGGCGATTCAGCACCGGGGCGCTGGTTTACCGGCGTATTGGCCGCATGGGCCTTGATTTGCTTCTTCTGCCTCTTCGCTAGAGCGGGGTCAGCCTTTGTCTCGGTCTTGAGAGAACGGGTCTTCGTCCGACGGCTCTTGGTGTTCTGGCGCTCCTCCAGAGCCTTCTGTTTCATCTCTTCCTTACCCTCAGCAACCAACTGCAAATCTGCCTTGACCGGCCCCTGACCGCTGACGAGGTTGAGCGCAGACGGAATGGCATTACCGCTCGGCAACTCCATGGTACGGGGGCGTTGGGATGTGAGAGCCTCCCGAGCGCTGGAGGTTCTTCCAGTCCAGTCACGCATACCACGGTCAACGAGACGGACGTTCGACCCAACAGAGGACTTTTCAGGAGCACCAGTGTCACGTATCATGTGCTCTAACGCCGACTGTCGGGCATCAGCACGGGCTACAAGACCTGTTACTTGCTTGCTTTCGCCGTATAAAAGGCCCCGATCACCACGCTCGGTAGACCCGGTAACGCCAGCGGGCGTAGCGATCATGTTGACCTGCCTACGCATCATGTTGCCCTGTGAGTACTCGCCCTCGCCAGCCTTCAGCGTATCTCCAAGGGAAAAGGTACGCATGGTGCCCTGAGCATCACTGCGCTCGGTGACAGAGGCCGGGGTGGGGCTAAGGGGGCGACCAAAGAGGTACTTCTGCCGAGCCACTTCACCTGAGTGGATTCTGGCGACCTCGTTTGCACTGAGAGACCCACGAGTAGGAGTGGGTTCGACAGTTCTACTGTGGGCGGGGTTCGGGATCTTTTTGCTCGATGCCATCGGGGACCTCACTAAAGTGTCTGACTTTCACGGGTCCTTCTCCAGTAACGGGGTCGATAGCCGAGGGAATCTCTCGCCCACTCGGAAGCCGAAACACGTTCTTGTACCTCTTGTTTTCCATATCGCTATGGTAACACAAAGGTCAGCGTGCGACCGGTTTCCACGTCATAGACGAGATAGTTTCGCCTGAATCGCCTTGAATGTCATCGAATCCGATGATGAAGGTCAGGTCGATACCACGAGGGGCGACGAAGCCTCTAGCGATAGCGCACGCCTTGGAGGCTTGATTCACTGCTGACGCACCGATGGCCCGCATTTTAGGGGCCTGACCTGCGACGATAGCGCGGGCCAGAATTGACCCAACAGATGACGGATTACTAGACCCGGACACCTTGATAACGTCTTCTTGCTCTGCCATGGGTTACCTCTTTCTAAACCGTTGTGTACCCTATGGCAGTATATTAGTTGTACCCAGCCTCCTTGAGGAGGGCAGAAAGGTCCTCTAAGCGAAGAATCGCATAGGTATCTCCGAGGTTCTTTTCACCCACTCCGGGGCGCTTTACTACCAGAACTGGGAGAGCGTTCCCCCCGACTGCTTCCTGCTGTGCCTGCGATACTGTGTCATCGAGCCATCCAGAGAGTTCAAACTTCCGCTGGTTCTTACACTGAATAATCGCCTGACGATTAGCACTGCGGATACCGTTGATATCACCACTGTCATAAGAACCCGAAGTAGCAGGACGGTAAGCCTTCTTGAACCCACGGGGACGAAGATACTTGACAACGAGTGTCTCAAACGACGTTCCTTTCGCTTTGTGCTTATTACCCATCGTCCCGCTCCATCATCAGGTGAGTGATCCAGATGAACCCCTCCATCATGGTGATCAGGTCATGCAACTGGTCGGTGTCCAGTTCCTTCCATGACCCACCGTAGTCCTTGTCAACACCGGGGATCATCTGTGCGAGGCTGTACCGCTCCTCCTTAGTCAGGCCGAGGTCCTCCTTGAGAGCCATAGCCTTGCGGTACCTGCGTTCACGGGCATCGGAGTTGATGACCTTACGAGGGCGGCTAGCGCCCAGAGGGGCAATGCCATATGCGTCAGTTTGTACTATCTCAGCCATTATCACTACTCCAACAGTGGGTCTTGTAACTACAGAAACGACATGCCGCACACGACTTGTGCGTGGCGAAGTCAGGACGGATGGGCACCAAGTTGTCGTCGAGAGCGTCGATGACCTGCTTAGCCCCCTCCAGCATCGGCTCGACCAACTCAGGCTCAAAGTTCAGTTGGAACTCTTTGACATCCTGAGATGGCTTCCACTCGTAGATCACGACGGCCTTATCGATACCAAGGCAGTGCATATAGAGGTTGACCTGACGACGGTGGGTGGTGAGGGGGCGCTTGATTCGCTTCCACAACTCATCCAGCGACAAGTCACCGCTGTCATAGCCCTCGTACAACTTCGGAGCATCCCAGCGGATAGTGCCGAGGCCGACGGACTTGATCTCGATGACCGCCCTGCCGTCGGCGTCCTCCCAGATGCCGTCAGCGTGTCCGATGATCCGGTGGCGAGGGTCTTCGATAGGCACCTCGGCGTAGCGGATATCCTCAGTCAGACACGTGGGGCATCGCTCGGGGGATGTGTCCTCCCACCTGTGCGAGCAGATCGAGCACTTCCAGTTGCCGACGAGGCCCCCTGCCTTCCACATCCACCTCTGCCACTTGTCGTGAATGTTGTGGCCCTCGGCAAAGATGTTCATGCTCTTGAGGTTGAAGGACCTGCTGTCACTCTCGTCTACACCAGTGATCTTGTAGTACGAGGAGCGTACGCACCAGTTGTCCTTCGACATCTCGCTGGGGTGCAGGTGGACCGTGTCACGCTTGGCATTGCGCTCGGCCTGCTCAATAGCCAGTGCGGCTTCGATCCTCGGGAGCAGGCGCTGGTTGCTCTTAGCGCTGAACTGCTCCTTGTAGTTCTTCATGTACCACGGCTGGTCAGTCATTTCGCCACTTTCCATGCGAGGGCTAAGCGCCCAGAAGTATTTACTAGTTCTATCTGACACCCGTCAAGCATGGCGGGTACAACTATGCCGTAACGCTCACGACAGGTACGAACAAGCCTGCGAGCCTGTTCATGCTTCGCAGTAACGCCAGCATTTACCATCGCCTCGGCAATCTGATCATCGGTAGCGGGAGCATTGGAACGGAGCCAGTCAATAACTGCAATATGACTTGCGTTCAACGTACCGGTGACGCTGTCAGCCGCCTCATGGCTAGTAATGGGGTCACCAGACCTAGCCAACCCCGTCCTAATTATCTTCCTCACCAATGATCTCCAAGAAATCGTCCTCGGGCAACACTACGTAACGGTGGCCTGCCAAGTCAATCTGTAGCAGTGGGATGCGCCCCTCTAGGCGAGCACGCTTGACAAGATCACGCATATCAACGGCCTTGACGCTGTACGACTTAGCGTCGGGGTCCATCTTGAGTTTGTTCTCAATCATGAACTCCTCGGTGCGGACATCCGCTTTGCGGACCCACCCTGCTCCCGACATGACGTTACGAGAGCCGCTGTATGCCTTTGCCGTGCGCTCTTCCTGCTTCTTAGACCGCTTCTGCGACTCACTCCTCATCTTTGTACAGGGCATACATGAGGTCGTCGAGCATCTCAGAATGATCCTCCATCAACTCTTTCTGCTCATCAAGCGTGTTCATGATGGCAGTCAGGAGTGACTTGATCATCTCCAGTTCGTGGACGTGCTGGATGGTGGTTTTGGATACCTCCAACAGCCCCTCAGCCTCACGGTCATATGGCCTCTTCAGGGCCTTTGACCACGGGTCCTTCTTGGGCTTGCGGTAGTTATCCCATTGCGAGGGGTGCTCATACCTGCTCAAGTACTTCCTCCCCTGTCGGATCTCCCAGCACAGCCGTGGTCGCCGCATCACGGAGGCGAGCCTGCAAGCCAAGGTCCTGACGAACCATGTCATACAGTTCCTCCTTCTTGCTAGCGATGCGCTCACCCTCAAACTTGTAGCGGCCCTCAAACAACTCCAGAGCCAGCGCCACGTTGACGATGTCCTTCACCGTATCAAACTCGCCCTTACGGAATCCGTAGGTATCGGCAAAGTAGAAGTCAGCCTGAGCGATCTGCTGGGGGCGGTAGGTCTTGTTCTTCATGACCCGCATCTTGATGGTCTGACCCACCCGAGTGTCCAACTTCGACCCCTCTGATATCCACTCATCACGCCGCACCTCGACACGGGTGAAGTAGTAATAGTTCTTGGCCTTACCACCGGGGGTGGTGCGGGGGTCGCCGTACATAACACCGATCTTGTCTCGCCACTGGTTGATGGCGATCAGGGTGCAGGAACGGTCCTCGTCAGTCATGGAACGGCGCTGGGCCTTAGCGCACTTCTTGAAGAAGCGGCTGAGGATCTGCGCCCCAGTAGCCACGGAAGCCTCGTCCATGGACTTGTTGACCTCGGTCTCAGTAACGAGAGCAGGCAGGGAGTCGATGACCACGCAATCAACCGCACGGTTCTCGACGGCCTTCAGCACCAGTTCCAGTGCTGACTCCATCTCATTGGTCTCGACGACCCACAGACGGTCGAGGTCTACGCCAAACGATGCGGCGTAGTCGGGGACGTACTCCTCAGCGGCTACCCAGAGGGCTAGCCATTCGGGGTCTCGCTGCTGGTTCGCCGCAATAGTGCGATACGCAATAGCAGTCTTTCCCGAAGACTCTTCTCCGACGATTTCGTTCCACTGATTTGCGGCCCATCCTCCGCCGAGAGCGAGGTCGTAGGCGAGGACACCAGTGGAGACATGGGGAACCTCCGCTTTCGCGGCACTCCCTTTGATAAGGATTTCTTCGCCAAGTTTCTTGTTGATCTCATCTGCTATCTCATCTAATGACTTGTATCTGTCTTTCACGCTATTCCTTCTATGCCCAGTTTGACTCCATCCCTTGCGAGAAGGTGCCGTTGTACCCACACTCAAAGCAGTGTGGGCGAGGCTGTTGCCCGTTTACCCGAGCCGAGCCAGCGGCCCGACCAGAGTAGGCAGTGTAGCCGGTGGTGCTACCGCAGTCAGGGCACGCCATGTTGCCCTCCATGCGGTGCGCCTCTCCACCACGCCACAGGCGCATGGCCTCACCCATGCTGACCTCGGCGTTGGGGTCTCGGTTGGGATCAAGCGTCTGCTGACGCTCTCCCTGATTCAGCGGCACGCCAGACATATCGGGCTGGACAGCCTGCTGTACCTGCTGTACCTGCTGTGGTTGGACCGTCTGTTGTACGGGCTGAGGTGCCCGCTGTGCTGGGACCGTTAGCCCATACTGAGGCTGTTGGGTTCCCAATTTGTTGGCCCACCAAGAAGCATTATTGCTCACCGTCATCCTCCCATAATGACTCTAGGTTCTTCAGCATGTCAAGATTCTCAGGGCTGAGCAGGTTCTCGGTAGAGAGCAGGATGTCGGGAATCTCGGGGATCTCCTTGAGTTCGATGACTCCAGCATCCAGCAACTGGCCCATGACAGCGACCGCAAACGACGTAAGGCGGTCGAGGTAGACCACCCCATCAGTAGCCGCCAACCGCTTCTCAGGGTCCATGTACTGGGTCATCCACCAAGCGCTGTTGGCGATGATCTCCCCGGCATTACCCTGCTGTAAGGTCAGCCACAACTTGAGGGTGTCACGAATCTCGGCCTCGGCTGACTCGTCAGATGGGGCAACGAATCCGCCCTGCTCCTCCGCAATCTCGTGCCCGTCAATGGGCGACAACTTCAAATAGAAATTGCGTTGGAATTGGCGTCTTTCTTGCTCGTCCATATCAGCCTTTCGCCTCTGACCATGACTGTGCGTGATGCGCTTCCACTTCCAAAGAAACGCCCATGATTACCTTACCATTCCCCATGGCCTGCTCTAGTGCAGGTTCCCACTTAGGGATCTCTTCGATGGGGACGGATACCACTAATTCGTCGTGTACCTGTACGAGCATCCTGCACTTTGGGTAGTCAAGAGTCCGGTGAACACGGACCATGGCTTCCTTACAGATTTCGGAGGCCGTACCCTGAATGATGGCGTTGATCGCCTGCCTCTCAGAGCGAGCCTTAGAAGCAAAGTCATCGGAGTTCAGGTCGGGCACACGACGACGGCGACCCTTCATAGTCTCCACGTATCCGATACGCCGAGCCTTAGCGATAGTGCGGGTCTTCCATTCCGTCAGTTGGGCGTAGCCCGAGTTGTAGTTCTCGACGACCTGCTTCGCATCCTCCATGGAAAGTTTGCCACCAGTAGCCTCAACCAGCCGCTTAGGACCGCCCCCATATCCCATAAGGAAGTTGGGAACCTTGCCATAGATGTTGCGCTCTTCGCTGTCGATCTCTTCCGGGGGCTTGCCAAGGATGACGCTGGCCGTACCGGCGTGTACGTCGATGTTCTCTGCGAAGATGTGGAGCAGTTTGGGGTCCTGCGAGTACATCGCCATGATCCGCATCTCGATCTGGCTGTAGTCAGCCACGATCAGGCTGTTGTTCTCCTCTGCCACGAACAGGCTCCGCACCCTGCCATCCCGGGGGATGTTCTGGAGGTTGGGGTCGCTCGCAGACAGACGGGAGGTAACCGTGCGGTGGAGGTGGAACTGTGGGTGCAGTCGGCCCTTGTGGAGCAGGGGGAGCAAGCCGTCAACGTATGTTGACTTCATCTTCTTGAGTTCGGCGTACTCCATGAGCATGTCCACCACGGGGTGCTGTCCCTGTAGCGACTTCAGAGAGTCCTCGTCCACGCTGGGCTTGCCACTGCTGGTCGTCTTCTTTGGCTTCAGCCCCAGTCCTCCCTCACGCTTCTTGTCGAAGAGTAAGTGGGACTTGTGGACGTTGGAGTCTGGGTTGAACCCCACGGGGGCGTACTGAGAGATGTCGGCCACCTTGTTGTTCAGGTCAAGGTCGAGCGACTTGCCCAGCCGAGTCAACTCCCGCTTGTTGACCTGAATACCGTTCATCTCCATCTGTGCGAGCACTGATAGCACGTCGATATCAAGGTGAAGCACGTCCATAAGCGTCGGTACTGCGGCGATCTTCCGATACAGGCGGGTGTAAACCAGCCACGCCCAGCGGGCGTCGTAGTGGACATACCGGCACGCCCTGCTGAACGGCTCGGTGGTGATGGTCTTACCGATCTTGCCGTCCCTGTGGTACGGGTCGAAGTTGAAGACCTTGTCGAGGATAGAGACCAACCGGTAACTCGGCAGGTTCTCATCGACGATGTGCATGAGCACCTGCGTGTCGATGTACCTACCCTTAGGCAATTCTCCCCCGTAGTACTTCGCCACGGACTTACAGTCGAACTTGATGTTCTGGTTGACCTTGACGATGTCCTCGCTCATGAACAGCGGCTCCAGAGCAGAGAAGACAGTCTCCTGCGTCATCTGCTCGGGGGGATCGGTGAACGTAGCGGGGATGTAGTACTTCGCTCTCGCCATGCTCTCCTTACCGCTGGAGAGGACCGCCCGATAACCGGGGGGCGGAATGGTCGAGCCGTCACCACGTTGCTCTGGGACCAGCACCTCGCCGTTGGGGTGGCCCATGGGGATAGCCCACGACTGACCCTTGGTGGCGATGCCGATCCAGAAGACCTCGTTGCGGAGAGTGTCGAGGGCTACGTTGCCACGCCACTTGTCCTCAATGGCCTGTCGGGACCGATGGACGACAGTGGGGTGCGTGGACTTCAGGCTGTCTGACTTGGACTTCCACTCTGCTTCGACGAGGTCCATGACCTCTGCGTGGCGTTCGATGTTGCCACGGGTCTCTACGTCGAAAGAGAAGATGCCCTCTGCCTGTACGGCCCTGACAATCTCGGGAAGTTGTTCAGGAGAGAGAACGGCGGGGGCACTTGGCCCCCGCCGTCCCGTCACAGGGGATGACATGGAGTGGGGTCACTCCATCTCTTCGGCGGCAATGCCGACGAGAGTCTCCCGGTTGGGGATGGGCACGATGCTGGCATCGTACGCCTGCTTCTTGATCTGCTCCAGACCATCCTCGGTCAGGGGGGTGATGTTCCACTCCTCCTCCAGATCCCGGTCACGCACCATCTGGTGGTTGGTCTGCGAGGTCGGTCCCTTACCGGAGCGGCTGATCGCCCAGTAGTGCTTCGGGAGTGGTCCCTGACGGGGGTCCTGATGGAAGTTCTTGAGGCTGTCGATGACCCGAGGGCCAACCTCATAGGACTTGATCGTGGTGTCGCCGTCCTCGCTCAGCAGAGCGACGTTGAAGGCGAAGCGGGCAGACGGCCTGTGACCTGCGTCACACAGCGGGCAACCCTTGGGGTGCATGTCAGCGATGCACGTGAAGGACTTCTGGCCCTGCCGCTCGATCCAGTGCTGGCGGTACGAGGTGTACGGCTCGTCCTCCAAGAACTTGATGATGACAGGCTTGTCGTCAATCTTCAGGCGCTGGGCGTAGGGGGAGTCAGCCTGCTTGGTCTGCTCCACGTTGCCCCATCCCCGCTTGATGACCCTACGGGCCTCGGTGCGGTCGATGTCGGGGGCGGTAGCAATGCTCCCACCCGTGTCTTCGGTATCGTCGTCAAAACGTCCCATGGCTCTAACTCTTTCTCATGTCGTTGGGTAATTGTCGGCAATGTGCTTTCGGAAACCCTTCCAGTCAGGACTGTCGGGGTCGTCGATAGCATATGCCATTGCCGCCTCTACGAGAAACACGATCTGTGCCTCGCTGTAGAGACGCCGTCCCTTCACCGCCTTACCCGGAATCTGTTCCGACTTCGGCGCTGGGGTGCGGAATGATGCTGGAGGAATCCAGCCTTTCGCTTCCCACGAGCGAATGGTGACAGGCTTGCGGTTCAGTGCGGATGCCAAGGCACCCACCGTGTAGAACCGGCGAGCCATACCGTTCACCAGATACTCATAGGAACGGAGGGAGTTTAGCCACTCATGTGTGGCGCTGTCAACGCCCCCTCCACGATTTCTTGGTGCGACGTTACCGGGGTAATCGGGGCCGTCGTCGTCCTGCTCACGCCTGCTGGTGAGTGCGTTGAAGTAATCCAAAGGGTCTGTGCTCATCCAGCAACCTTCGTGCTCTGATACCAATCCGAGTACTCACTCAGACCGGCCATGACACCACGAATCCATTCAGCGGCGAGCACGACCTCATCGGGGTCGCTGATGTCCCACTGTGCCCAGATGCCACAGTTCTTGGACTTGAGCCAAGAGATAATGATGTTGAGGTCATCCTCATAGACAGCCATTTGTGCTACTCCTTGTGTTGTTCAGAGACTATTGAAGTAATTATCCCGCTGTTTGCACGCGCTTTTGTAGGTAAGACCGTAGAAGTAGTAGATCACTTTACCTTTTACTACCATGATCTCCCACTTGAATGGGCGAATCTTTCGGACTACTTGGTCTTCTTTTGGTTGAGCCATGCTTTCAGTTCCTTGACGGAGATGGTTTCAATACCGGCCTGCTCGTGTGCGTCAACGAGATTTCCGATAACCGCGTAGACCTGCTGGGGGCTGGCGTCTTTGGAGATAGCAATTGCCATGACTTGTGTCCTTCCGTCTTAGGGGGTGTGGAGAGACGAACTTAGCACACCCTCAGTAGTCGTAAGTTGCTTCCTCGACCGGTTTCATGAAGGCGTAAGAAACTGGTGCCTCTTTGTAAAGGTTCTGGACCTCGTCCTCGATGCCAGCCTCGTCCCGGTGGTCGTAGACGTAGGCCATGAGGGCATCCTCGTTCAGGACCCTGATCTCGTCGCTGACCTTCTCCCAGATTCCTCGCTCCTTAGCCCACTCCTCAGCGGCCTCGATGTTGAGGGACTTGTTGCCCTGTCGCCTCTGCTTCTGGAGCATGAAGGGGCCGATCTGGAGCCACTTGTGGCCCTTGTCGTCCTCCTCGCCCTCGGCATCCACGGCCTCAGATAGTTGCTTCTTGTACTCAGCCACGATCTTGTTGAGGGCCTCCACGTGGCGCAAGTGGCTCATGTACTCCTCGGTAATGCGCTCTAGTTCGCTCATAGGGAGGAGTCTCGCAGAAAACCACTGAGCGTGTCAAGAGTCAATTCCATACTTCCTTCTTTGTTGAGGTGCTTGCCGTCGATGAACGCCTCGTTGACCGAGCGCTTCATCTGGAGCATGTCGTACTGACGCTCTTCGATGCTCCCCTGCATGACGAACGTGGCGATGGTTACGTGGGGGAACTCAGAGGACAGACGGATGATGCGAGCCTCCCGCTGTTCCAACTTACCGCTAGACCACGGCAGGTCGTAGGAGATGAGGTAGTTCGCCATAGGTAGGTCCACGCCGTAGCCACCAGCATCCGACGACAGGAACAGTCGACACTTGGGATCGTCAGCAAACCGCTGCTTCGATGCGTCCCGCTCCTCGGCAGACATGCCGCCCATGAACAGAACGCTGTCCGTTATGGAGGTCATAGCGTGCTGAATCAGACGCAGGTTCTCTTTGAAGAACGAAAACAGCACGACCTTGTTGTTGTTGTCCTGATCGAGTACCTCGGTGATGTACTCCACGACCGCATCCAACTTGGGGGTCTTCGTTACGCCTTCCAGCCATCCTCGATGAACGATGTCATATGCGTACTCACTGCCCTTCGGCGTATTGGGGTCCTTGAAATCGGTGGCGGACTTGCGTACCAGAAGATGGTTGTCGCAAAGCATCCGAAGCACGGTAAGGCGAGACATAATCTGCCCCTGTGTCTCATCCCCGTCTCCTCCGTTGTAGTGCGCCCATAGGTTGAAGCCCCCCTTACCCTTACCCATAGCCTCCGATATCTTCGCTAATAGGTCATTGGCGATGCGTCTGTAAGCCGCCGCGCCACCGGCGTCGAAGGTGACCGGGACAGTCTGGTGGATGATATCCGGCAACTGATCCTTGATATCGTCCCGGGTCTTGCGGACCATGCACTCCTGCATCGTCTTGTGCATCTTGTCGAGATTGCGATATCGGGTGGGTTTGCCCCAGTTATCACGCACGATAAATGTCCGGTCAAACATCTTGAAGTCCCCGAGCACGTCTTTGTCCACGAACTCCATGATGCTGAAGAGTTCCTCGGGGCGGTTCTCGATGGGCTGACCTGTCAGGGCATAGCGATATGGCACCGTCTTCCCGACCTTCTTGAGCAGGCGGGAGCGCTTGGCTGACCGGTTCTTGATCATCGTGCTCTCATCGATAACCACGGCTTGGATGGTGCCTATGCGGTCCACGTCGTTAGCCAACGTCTCAGCATTGACAATGACGTACCTGCTGTTGATGGACATACGCCACTGAACGTCACGCTTGTTCTTGGGGCCGTCGATTACGGTGGCTTTAGCGTCAGTGAACTTGCTGATCTCTCTCAGCCACTGGAACTTGAGGGAGGCAGGGACAACAACAAGACAGCGGTCCACCTCGCCCTCGCTGTGGAGTTGCTCAATAGCCCCCAGCGTGGTGGGAGTCTTGCCAGCACCCATGACCATACCCAGCAACATCTGGCCCCTGTCGACCATGCGCTCTACGGCTTCCTGCTGGTACGGCCACAGGGTGCCCCTAAACATATACGGCGGTTACCTGTCGTATACCGTGGAGGATCGTGTGGTCCGACATGGCCCCAAGGTCCTTGTCGTCGGTCTCGTACTTCCAGTACTTAGTCCCGTTACGGAGAGAGGGGAGACGGTCACGGAGACGCTTAGTCTCCATGCGGCCAGTGGGGTCGTTGTCGAGCGCAATGATCAAACCGTCAAAGCGGTCAGTCAGCAGCCGGATCTGCTGCTCCGAAACATTGGCCCCGAAAGAGGCGACAGCGGAGATATCAGGCTTCCCATACACGCTATGGAAACGCACCACGTCCAGAGGCGACTCCAGAAGCAACGCGGTCTCCGCGTGGGCACGCTCGATACCGAACAGAGTGTCGCCCTTATGCACGCCCTCCGGGTGGTTACGGACCCAACCGGTCTTCTTCAACTGCCATCCCCACAACTCCCCGACGGGGGACACGATGGGGATAACCACGCTCTTGTTAGTGGTATCCCATCGGATACCGTAACGGGCAGTCACTTCCTCATCGAGCCTGCGGAGTTCACGCATACGGATCGGCAGGGGGCGGAACTTGCTGTACTGGCCCCAGTCGATAGGGGTGTAGGTCTGCCTGACCTCCTGCTCGCTCTCCGTCAGTCGCTGAAGACCGGAGGTGATGAGGTGCGACTGGATGCTCCACAGAGCGGACGGGTCGTTAGTCAGTTCGCTGATGAGCATGGACAGGTTGCCCCGGCCACCACAGGAGAAGCAGAACCACAGACCAGTATCGCAGTTGAGATACCACGAGTAGCGAGTGCTCTCTCGCCCCTTGATCCGGTGATGCACGGGACACCGCCCGTTGATCTCGTCGCTCTGAATCTTGTTGATCTCAACACCGAGGCCCGAAAGAACCTCAACGAGGTCACTGCTCCTGTTGCTCACGTGCTTTCTCCAACACACTATTAGTGATGAACTCAGTCAGAGCCGCTCGCCTTACGAGTTCAGCGTTACTGCCCTCAATGACTGCGATCTCGTTATCGTCCTCGTCTACCACAAAGATGCGATCATCCGTTGCCTCTGCCAGTTCCTCTCTCAACTTGCGGATGTACTGAGCGGCCTCCCTGAGCAGGTGAATCTCGGGGGTGCTGATGGCGCACCACTCCAGCCGATCCACGATGTCCATCTCAGTCGAATGATGGGTCGATTTCGTCAACTTCGTACACCTCCTCAAACTCCATGGTCTGCCAGTCCCACTTGACGTGGACTTCTGCTCGGCCCGCTGTACGGGCTTCTACCACCCGGATAATGGCCTGATCGTCGAGGTCTGGGTTGCGCTCAACGCCCAGTACCAAGTCAGCGTCCTGCACAAAAGATGATGTGTAGCCAATGGAATCCGCCGTGATCGCTCGGGTGCGCTTGTTGTTGAGTTTCCAAGATAGCACCTGCGACGTTCCAACGATAGGAATATCAAACCGCTGAGCGAGTCGCTTCGTGCCCCGGGTGATGTTGGTCAGAGCCTGCGGACTGCCCTTCGGCTCCCCGTGCTCGTCGTCCATGAGGTACATACCGTCGATGTACACAGCGTCAGGCTGGTACTCCTGAATCTTGGCGGCAATGGCGCTGACCGTGGTCAGGCTACTGCTGTCCTCAGACATGATGAACGGTTGCATGTTCTTGCTGAGCACCATGGACTTGCGGATGCGCTCCATCTCAGCCTCAGACAACTGACCGCTGAGGATGCGGTCATATGGGACCTTGGCGTTGAGTGCGTCGTAGCGTGACTCCTGCTCGGCTACGGACATCTCAAAGGAGATGAACATGGGGCGCAGACCGTGGCGGTGGCAGGCGTTAGCCATGATCAACTCAAACAGCGACTTGCCTCGCTTAGGCTCGCCCACCATGACGACGAATTGCTGGGGGCGCAGGCCGTGAGTGATGCGATCCAACCCAGAGAAGCCGGTGGGGATACCACGCAGTGCGTTAGGAGTATCACGCATCTCCTTGTAGCGCTCAAAGCGGACTTCCCAGTTCTCGATGATGTTGAAGTCCCGCAGGCGGGCTGTGTCAGCGCTGGCTGACTGAAGACCCTTGGACAGGATCGCCATGGCCTCGGACACGTCGTCCTTGTCGAGTGGCCCCATAGCATCCGACACCGCCGCAATGACGGTGCGAGAGCGGTACGCATTGAGCAGTTCGTCGAAGAGGCCGCTGAACGTCTCAGCACCCGTGTCCTCGATGTCGATGTCACCGTAGGCGACGTGGAAGGCTCGCTCGGAGGGAACGGCCCCGTGCTGGTTGTTGTAATCCAGCACCCACTGGTACACCTTCTCCCACTCGTTGGCGAAGTAGATCGGCTTGATGCCGGAGCGAACAGCCTCGTGTAGCGACTGCTCCTCAATGATCTTGCTGATTACGAGGTGCTCAATAGATGCCATCAGATACCAAATGTCCCGTCGGGTCTGGTGACAGTAGCACGCATACCCAGCATGGCGGCGTCATCCTCGTATGGGGTGAACAGTGTGTGTACGTCTCGGTTGTACTTGAAGTCGTCCCGCAGATCGTTGAGGTCGTTGTAGGCGTAGACCGTGACGGAGATGCCCTTACGTGCCAGCCAGTGAGTGGCGGCATCTGCGAGTTCGTCCTCCATGTAGGTGTACACCTCCACCCCGAGATTGAGGTGGTTCACCATGTGGTGGAGGGACTTGAGAGGCATCTCGTTGATCTTCCACTTTCGCACCTCTGCCCTGATCCACTCCTCTTCTGTTACCTCTTTCTCACGCTGAAAGAACCGGCGCTTGACCGGCTCCTCCATGCGAGTGATGATCAGGTCCTCAAACCAGCAGGCGATGTGCTTGTGGGTGGTGGGGGCGATGTCGTTACCTTCCACGGGCTACCTCAAGATCGAAGTCAGCCAGAGGGTTAGCCAGACGGCTCCCGTAGCGGTTCTTGATGTCCTGTAGCGACAAACGTGACGTGATGATCGTCGCCTTCTGCTTGTCGTAGCGCTTGCGGATGAGGCTTCCCAGTTCGTGGCTGGCGAACTCAGTCAGGCGCTCTTCGCCCAGCCCGTCGATGACCACCACGTCGAACACGCCCTTGACGTACTTGACCACGTGTGGGGACGAGTACATCTCAGGGAGCAGGCCGTCGTTGTCGAACGAGTCCTTGATCATCTCGATGTAGTCGTCAGCCTCTACCCACCGCCCAGACACCTTGTGGTTCTTGATGATCCTCGTCAGGGTGTGGGCGGCGATGAGTGACTTACCGGAACCGGACGACCCCTGTAGGAACAGGTTGGTGTCGGGGCCGATGTTGAAAGCATCCCAATCAGACATGTTCTCACGGATGCGTTTGGGGATGTGGAGGTGGAACAGGCGCTCCTCAGTCGAGCGGTTGCGCCACCACGCCTCACTCTTCCATTCCAGAGGCGTTGAGTAATTCACCAGTCTTCCTGCCTTTTCTTGACGGTCTCTGATGCGACGGCTAACTGCACGGTGGGCTTACGGGAGGCGAGCATCTTAGGCGAGCGCTTCCTCGTCGTCAAGACCTTGGGGAGCATGACCGGCCCCAAGGATTCGTGGAGGGCATCCACGTCGTTCTCCTCACCGAGGTTCCATTTGATCAGCCCCTCCAAGGCGGTAAGGCGGCTATGGAACTCTCTGGAATCCCCCCGAAGTATCTCTGCGACCACGGTGGGGTACCTGAACAATGCCTCGTCACAGGTCAACAGAACGGCCTTACGGACCTCTCTGGAGTCGTCAAAGAGGTCGTCGTTGTTGGGCATACCATCCACCAGCCACTGCAATACGCTGTCGTTGGCACGCATCTCCACGCCCTCTACCAGCGTGGCTTGTACGTCGTTGGTGCAAAAGAGCGGGGCGGGATAGGCGGTCTGCCCCTCGGGGGTCTGAAAGAACTTGTCGATAGTCGCCTTGATGCTCTCTGCGGAGAAGCCCTGCTTCAGCCTGCGGGAGAACAGGACGTTGAGTCTGACTTTGTCGTCCTCGTCACACCGCTGGCTCATTCTCATGTTTTTGTGGTAGGCGAAGTAGTTCGTCAGTTCTCGTACGGGACGGCTGACGTAACGGGGTGTCGAAACGCTCATTTCCCAATCTTTCTCGGGGACATCTGGGTCGGCTCCGAATGTAGGCATCTCTCTCCTTAGACGAGACGAGCGGCCCCCGAAGAGGCCGCTCGTCCCATACCTGAGGAGACACCCCAAGAGGTGCCCCCGCAGGGTATCACCGGTACTAGCGGTCTGTCAACGACCCTCGATAACTCGGGTCACCCAGATACGAGCCTCGTGCAACTTGAGACGAGCCATGGCAGTATCGGGGGTCTCGGGAGCGTGGTCGAAGAAGGACTCAATGACCGAATCCAACTCAGCCAAAAGCCCCTTGGGGGGTGCCGGTGCCTCTGCGGCAGGGCGCACCACGGGAATCTCCTCCGTGACGAGCGTGTCGTCCTCGGGGAACAGTTCCGCAATGATGCCAGCCTTCGTCTTGGCCTCGCACCCCATGCGCTCCCCGTACCTCTTCACGACGTAAGCCGTGGCGGTCTCCAACTCCTCACGGGTGTAGGAGTAGTCGTCTTCCTCCTCCTCCTCCTCAACCACGGGGGCAGGTGTCTCGACCTCAGGAATGTCTTCAGCGATGATGATGGGGGCAAGACCGTTGCTCAACTCCAGCACCGTGGCATCGGGAACCACGTCGAAGACGGAGTTGATGAGATCCTCCTCCTCGTCGTCCCAGAGGAACAGGACGTTACCGTCGAGGGCCTTCATCAGGCTGGCGTAGGTGTTGCGGACCTTCTGAACGGTACCGTGGTCGGCCTCACGGAAGGCGCTGTGGACCTTCTGCTCATCGGTGTAGAACAGCACGAAGTCGATCTCGTGGTCGAGAACGTAGTCGTACACGGCTCCGATGGACTCGGGCACGGGGGAGCCGGACCACGCGAAGGCGAGGGTGTCGCCGTCGGTCAGGGCATCTCGGAGCGCCTCCGTCACTGCGTCTTTCGGGCACGGGCCGGTGCCCATGATGATGTGGGTAGCCATCTTCTCTCCTCTGGCTCGTTGGGAGGAGGAACTGTACCAGCCTAGTTACTAAGGCGTCAAGTACGTGTCGATGGCATCCATGCCGGGGATGGCGTTGAACGCAGTAAACGTGTAGTAGTCAGCAACCGTGACCGGCAACGCGCCGACGAGAAGGTTGTTGACGATAGAGCGAGTGCGCTGATAGTCCTCGGAGTACACCGATATCGACTCGTAGGCGTTGCCGTTATTACTGCCTTCGCTGGACCACAGATAGTCCTTGGTGCTGTTGCCAGCAGGATCGAGAATCCACCCACCACGAGTAAACGACCCGTCGAAGTACTCTCCCAGAAGGTTGCGCTCAGCCAGCAGGTACTTCAACTGATAAGTCGACACGGTGCTGAGATCCACTAAGAACTCAATGAATACGATAGTCCACTCATCTCCAGACAAGTTCGTAGCGGCGACAGCCTGTGCGGCGGGGGAATCCCCAGCACGGGTGGTACCTTCAGACCAACCCACCACGTCTCCCGCCTCATTGACCAGCCGCACCCACTTCAACCCAGACGTGCCGATAGCGCTGTGAACAGAGAAGGCAACTTGGTCCGCCTGCTGAACGGGTATCGGACAGTCGATGTGGAACATGACGTGCGTGATGCCCACCGAAGCCCCGGAACTATTGGGGGTGTAGTCCGTTCCAGCAACCGTGTAGGTCGTATAAGCGCTGTAGTTGGTGGCGGCAAAGTCGTTGCCATGCACGGCGAAGGCGGTAGACCCTCCGTCGTCATACGCAACGATGTAATCCCCGACCCCAACAGGAAGCCCCTCAAAAGTGGTAGCCGAGGCAGAAGTCCAATACATGCCCGGTGTGTAAGCGCTAATAGAGCCTAAGGAAGGATATGTGGCGCTGTTACCGGCAACATAAGTTGTCGGGTCATATGCTCCCATAGCATATGTTGGGCGTACGGCCTCGACCTTATGAGCGGGTCGGTGCGTAACCAGCCCGGTGGCGTCCTCTGGGTCGGTGATGTAGTTCACTCGTTGAGCGAACACTTTCATGGTGCGATTGTCTTGGTCAATCTCAAGTTCCGAACCGGCAATGGCCCTAGCAATACCGGTAATGCCCTCCAAGGTGCCCTTAGAGCGACGCAAATACCCAATGTCATCAAGCAGTGCCCTCATGCGCTCCGTGTTACTGATGCCGGTGCGGAGGCCCACACCAATCGTGTAAGCAATGGCGTCAAGGGTTTCGCTATTGGACTCAGCAGGGTCACGAGAGACCATGACGTAATCGAGCATGGTACGTACGTAATCCATCTCAAAACCAAATATGGACAGGAACTTGTAAAGGGGGCCGACGACGTTACCCGGTGGGAGGACTCCCAACTCGATATTGGCGTAGTCAGACGCTGAGTCGATGTAATCACCGATACTAATGTCGGACTCTCGGTAATACTGCGGCAGGCGTCGCCACAACAGAGAAGTAGACCCGTAGTTGTACGGGACTAACACCTCGACAGAGGCGGCAGGCTCATAGTAGGTCTCTGCGACGGTTGACTCGTACTTCACAAAGAGCGTGTAATAAGCCCATCTGCCCTGACTTAGCCCGGTGTGCTCGTAGAAGAACTCGGTGCTCGATTCCGAGAGCACCGTACCCGACGTAACGGTGGCGGGTTGTCCGTCTGGGGAATAAATCAAGATAGCCCCGGTAGCGGTGGGGGCTTCGACTAGATCAGTGCCCGGGAAATCTGCTCCCCACTCGATCTCTACAACACCGTAGGCGACCGCATTAGCCTCAAGGAAACTCTCAACGAACTCGTTGGGTGGGATAGAGTAGCCATCTGACCTGAGGGCGACGTCAAAGTCTCTTGATCCCTCGGTGTCATCGACAACCCATGTGCCAGCGGAGGCGGCATTGCCAGCAGACGCCGCTGTGTTATAGACATCGATGTCATAACGTGCGTAAGAACCCCGGTCAATACCGGTCTTACGGAGGGTGAATGATACTCGTGCCATTACGTACCGGTGATGCCGCCAGATACGGTAACGACCACCGTTCCCTTCTTGGGGAGATTCAACGGATCAACAGTTATGGATTCTTCCACGCTAGATCCGTCGTTATCGAAGACGCTGATGGTCGCGTAATTGACACCGTAAACACTCATGATGGCTCGGTAAAACTGACCCAACGACATGGTCTGACCAAAGTACACGTTATCAAACCTGAACAAATTATCTACAGCAGTCTCGATGTCACGCTTTGCGTATAGAGCGACAACATTATCTGATAAATATGCCGTGATAGTCAGGTCAATCGTGTCCCAAGTAACCGTGGGGGCGCACACCACGTCAATGCCGAGCATTGCGCGAGGTTGCAGAGCGGTCACTACCTGCGCCTGTACCGAATCACTGACGGTCTGCGAAGTATCACCGGTAGTCAGGTAATCCGCTGACCGATTGACCTGCGGGTACACGGTCACGCTGGCGTTACCGGCTGAGGCACCTCCAGCGGGGTTAGGGGTGTACTCCACTGCCGCTTTTGAGACGCCGTCAATGCCCAACGCAAGGTTCACGTAATCAAACTGGGTAACTGCACGATTCTGCGCTGAAGCAAAAGCCGGGATGGAGTTCTTCATAGAGGAGATTGCCTCCTCGTTGACTCCGCCGGATAGAGCAGACGATGAAACAATGGTCACACCTTCTGGTGCGGCATCCCTGAAGGCGGTAATGCTGTTAGCCGGTAAATTGCCAGAGGCCCCGCTGGAATAGGCGTAAACAGCAGTAATAGTAGAGCCGGTGGGCGGGATAAAGCCACGCACCTCAGTTCCGAACACAATCTCTGTTGAGCCAGTGGCGGTAGTACGCACGCTGTACACCCGGTCGCCAGCAGTCGCATTAGACAGGCGATCAATGCGGCGGTACTCAGTAGCAGTTACGCCGTCTTCGTAGACGGTGACTACGAGGGAACTACGTACAACAGCGTCGTTAGATAACGTATACCGCTGCGAACCACGGCCAGACGCGGAGTTAGTCAAGGTCTCAGCGGGAGAGTTGACTATAAAACCTTCGTACACAGTAAACGTAGCCGTAGAGCCAGCGGTTATCGTCGCCCCCTCGGGAATGTACGCCTGATACGTCGACTCGTCATAGCGTGCAATGAGTTTTGTGTAGTCATTGACGGTGGTATCGGCAGTGCTGCTATTACGGAGAGTCACCGTCCCTGCGGCGCTCGTACGTCCGCTAGGGGTGTAGTCGAACAGGTTGGCAAACGCCAAGACAGACTCACGCTGAGTTGCAGTGGGAAGTAAGGCTTCGCCAGCAGCGCGGTCAACGTAGTAATGAAGAACGTCGCCCATCTGTGCCCAGAGGTCAACGAGCACCATGCCGAAGTCAGAGGGGTCACGGTCAGTCCACTCGGGGGCAATACGCCGAGCACGTGATAAGAGGTCGGACTTGATCGTTGCGTAATCTCGGCTGGAATAATCAAATGCCATCAGAGCGGACTTTCCTCGGTCAAGGTATTAGATACGGTAAAGGTAAACGACTGTGCTGGGCTTAGTGGCAACGAGTAGTAAACGTAGATGTCCGCAGTGCTGTTATCGATTTCGTTCTGCCTGATACGGATATCGTGGATGGTAACTCCAGACACCCGGTCATGTACTTCCATAATAGCATCAATCTTGAAATCGGATTCGACGAGTTCATCGATTGGCTCAAATAGCAGGGAGTAGAGATTGGCTCCGTAGTTAGGGAGGCCGAACCGTTCTGGGGGCGCAGTTGTCAAGGCATCGACGATCTTCTGACGAGCGATGATGTCAGTGTTCGTAGTTGCGGCAACACGCCCACCCGTAAACCTAAATGGTACGGCTATGTTCTTCATCTGTTACCTCAGCCAAACATAGCGGCGAAGGTCTTGGGGCCGACTACGCCGTCAACCGTAAGACCATTGGCCTTTTGCCACTCCTTGACACGGCGCTCGGTAGCGGGGCCGTACCAGCCGTCCGGTGTGGCTCCCACCTTTTCCTGCACCGCCTTGACGTGCTCACCACGGGTACCCCTCTGCATATTGCCGGGGAACTCGGGCGCAGGCTTCTTCTCAGGGCCAATCTTCACCGAGGCAACCGGCTCAGGAGCAGGCTCAGCGGGCTTACAGGCGCAGTTCTTAGCGTGCTTCTCGGAGCCGGGACCCCAGATACCATCGACATGAAGGTCATGCTCAGCCTGCCAAGCCTTGACAGCGGCCTCGGTTTTGCGACCGTAGTCACCGTCCACAGGATCAGCACCGACGAGTTCCTGAACCTTCTTGACCGCCGCACCCTTAGACCCGACCTGAAGCCATGGCTTCTTTCCGGGGGGAGCGGTGGGAGTCTTCTTGGCAGGAGCCGGTGCAGGCGGCACGGGGGAGTCGCCCAGCAGGCGCTTCATGGTGTCGATGTAGTACTGGGGGTCGTCCGCCTTGTCATTGCTGACCTCGACATGGACCCAATCTCCTCCGGGCGCACCAGAGAAAGCGGGCTTGTCATACACCTGCCAGCCACCACGGTCGCACTTCCAACCACGACCGTGGGGCGCAGGGTAGTAATCGAAGATCGCCTCAACGAAGAGAGCGTCCGCATTAGCGGCAAGGAAGTCCATCATCCTACAGGCGGCTTCATAGTTGCCGGGGCCACGATACGGTGCGCCTCGCCAACTAAGGTCCCCCGCCCTGCCCGTCGCATGAACGGAGTAAGACGACTTCCCTCTCTTCTTACGTACGCCGAAAGTCCCGTTATTCCACAGGCCAAAGTGGGCTTCTAAGAGATCGATAAAGGTCTCAAAGCCTGCCCTCTTGCCTCCGGCAATAACGTCAAATCCGGTGTACGGACGGCCCATGATCAGCCCAGACGGACAGCCGAAGCCGACTTGTCGCCAACCTTGCTGGCGGCGAACGACTTCACGAACGAGAGGACACCGGCAGCGACAGCGGCCTTGACAGCGTCAGCAATGTTCACCGACAGGATGTCCAGAGCGTCGGTGCCAACGAGGGCAACGAACGTCTGAGCAACGGTCGCAACCGCACGCTCTCCAGCATCCTTGAGGAACTTGGGATCAAACATATGAATACCTCCGATAGGGGTTATTACGGGTATAACCCTAGCACAGATGGGTGGGGGTTACTGGGTTTCCTTCTTGATGCGAGCACCAAGAAAAGCCTCGTCAATCTCTTCTTTCGTAAGGGTTCCGTCCATACTGGCACGGGCCAGTCTCTCAGCAACCTGAGCAACGGCCACGAACCCAGCCAGAAGAGCGGCCTTGTGCATTTCGATATCGCCAATAATGGCGGCACCAGAAATAATGCTCAGGGCAGACGCGGTAAACGTGGCGAACATACGGACAGCCACGTCCTTGATCATGCTTGCGGTCTTTTTAGTCATCTCCATCATCCTTCATGAGTATAAACCCTGCGAGGTGGGCGACGAGGGAGATAACGCTAATCCACAGGGCATATTTCAGAACGTCCCCGGACAGGGTGATTAGCACTAAACCGGTTCCCGAGACGGTCCAGATCAGGGCGTGGCCCTCTCTAAATAAACGCTTGAACATCAGCGTCTCCTCCTGCCACCGCCAGAGGCGGGGGCGGCTATGGACGCCGAAATGGTGGCCGTTACGGCAATTACTACCCTTCGATCCTCGACACTGATCTTAGAACCGGAAGGTATGTAGTTATCGAAAGTCCCAGAGAATACGTTGACTTCTGCCTCAAACTCTTCTTTGACCTCGTCTGGAGCGGCAGATAGGGCCCCGCTGATGACCTCTAGGGTCTCCTCGTCAAGGCTCTCAAACTCTTCGTTGTTGACCAGATCCTGAACCGCATCTACGGTTATTTCGCCATCTGTACTGAGTATTTCAGCCACGGATTCGGCAAGTTCTTGATTGCTTACCCTAGCAATCATAGCCGATGTCTTCTCTTCTTGTGCCGAGAGGGGGGCCGGATTAGTCGTAGTTGTGGCGGGTGCTGAAGAGGTGGTTGTCGGCACCGTCGTAGTAGTGGCGAGCAACGTGGTCGTAGTAGTCGTCGGGGGGAGGGTAGAGGTAGTCGGACTCAATGTCGTAGTAGTTGCGAGCGTGGTCGTGCTCGCGGGGACGGAGGTTGTCGTAGTCGGTGGTGTTGACGTGGTTGA
>Ga0255751_10000587_pt1 | contig 33802 bp, 44 predicted proteins | sample 071ome_20_FD_179951 | JGI IMG/M metagenome (GOLD analysis project Ga0255751, IMG submission 179951) | Coastal salt marsh microbial communities from the Groves Creek Marsh, Skidaway Island, Georgia - 071412BT metaG (version 2) | ecosystem: Environmental > Aquatic > Marine > Intertidal zone >... | reverse complement strand
CGATGGCAGCACATGGGATGAACTGGAGTCACTGAGCATGACAGCTGGCAGCAATGAGATGCGTGAGGTGTCTGGCCCACACTTGCGGTTGCGAGCGCGCATCAGCGCCATCAGCGGGGCCACCATCAACGTCATCTGTGAGCAGTACTACAGTGACCCACGAGGTGCAGTGCTGTGAGCTTCTCACGTATCAACCCAGCCGTAGGCGCTGCCTCTGGTGGTGCGTCACTGACTACTGCCCAGACTGCAACGCTTGAGCGCTTCGAGGTGCGCAGCATTGACGACTGGAGCAACGCGCCAAAAGGTGTGGAGTATCTGCCACCACACAAAGACCAGCGCGCTGGCGGTGCATATACGTGCACATCTTACTCAGCAGCCGCTGCAGGCCTGACGATGAATTGCAGTGTCAAGCAGTCTGACGGTGATGGCACCAACGCAGCCACACCCATTGGCTTTGCATACAATATCGGCCTTGGCACCACTGACGTCAGCATTGGCCTTGACAACATCACTGCCAAGCGGGGCAGCCTGCAATTTTATTATATGGATTTTGCAATAGGCAACAGCACGCACACTGATGACACGTTCTTTGGCATTGTCATCAAGAGCTATAATGACGCCGATTATGCGATCTCAAAATATCACTGCAGGGCTGGAAGCAGCGCACGTGTTATTGATGATGGCACTACATTGACAGATGCGCAGCTTGAGGCTGGTTTCAGACTACGCATTGAGTGGGATGCTGCAGAGGGTGGTTTTAAGGCGTTCTACAGCTTGGACGATGGGTCAACCTATACGGAGCTCGGTTCCGGGGCATGCCCCACTGGCTATGTGTCACCCGTGACAGACACCACCAGTGCAACGATAAGCAGCCCAAACACCTGGTCTCGGTTTCATGATGGGCGTGCTGTGTACTTTACGCTTGGCACCAACCAGAACCTTGCAAGCGACTTCTGGACCGCGCGCTGCACTGACTTGAACTTTCACGAGGTATAGGCGATGAAACTGTCAGTGTGGGCAGGCAAGGCGCAGCTCAGAGACCCAGAGCGCTGGGTTGATATCATCCAGCAGGCTGGGTGTGAGCGTGTTGACTTGGTCGTCAATGACCTGAGCAGATGGCGTGTCCGTCAGAATGGCAAGGTCACAAATGGCTGGTATAAGACCAGCAAGCACTGGCAGACCTATGACGAGTCAAAGCTTGAGGCGTTTGCCAAGGCTGCAGTCAACGCAGGCCTTGAGGTGCATACCCTGTTTTGGGCTGTACCAACACCCAAGGGGCTGACCAGCGCTGCCTGCTGGCTGCACACGTTTGCCGAGACGGTTGGCGTGTCTGGCCATGTGCTTGACGCAGAGGAGCCCATCACTCAGAGCAGCTATGTGGACTATGGTGGCAACCCAGATGAGGCAGCTGAGCACCTTTTTGCCATGATACGCGAGCCACTTGGCGTCACTCACATTGGGTATGCACCAGTGCACACTGTGCAGCCATTTGTGTCACGGGCAGCGTATGCCATACCGCAGACATACCTGACCAAGACAAGCGGCCTGACTGAGGATTCTGTGCCCAGGCTGCTGGCCAGGAGTGAGCGCAAACTGGGTGCACGTGAGATGGTTGGCAGCTTTGCCATGTACAGGCAGCCTGAGCCTGACAACATCAAGGCCACGCTTTGTGCGCTCAAGGCCTGTGGCGTCAAGACCGCTATTGGGTGGCATGCCAGTAGCCTCAAGCGATATGGCAAGGCACTGAGGGCAGCCAATGAATCAGACGCTTGAGCATACAATTCTGTCAGAGCTTGCTGCCATGAGGCAGGAGTTGCGCGACGTGCGCACGTCTATCAGTGGCGATCCTACTGACAGCACCAAGCCAGGCATCATGACCAGGCTGGACCGACTTGAGCAGCAGATGGCTGCTGTGCAATGGTTTACACGCTCAGTCATGGGCGCAGCTGTCACCATAGTGGTTGGCGCTGTGGCTGGTTTTTTCCTTGGGAGAGTTTGAGACATGAAAGCGACAAAGACACAGGCTACAGTGTTGGCCACTGCTTTGACTGGTGTGCTGGCGTATGTGCTGGCTCAGGTGTATGACCTGACCATTGACCAGGCAGTTGCCACGCACGTCAGCACCATAATCAGCACATTGATTGCCTTGTTTCTGCCTCCACCGTCAGGTGGGTCAGCGATTGCAGTCAGCCCACGCACACAGGCTGATGTGCCAGTTGAACAGCCTGCAGTTTTCACAGAGGAGCTTTCAGAATGAAGATTGCACACATTGGCCTGCTATGGGCTGCGCTCTGCCTGTCTGGATGTGCCACCACGTGTGACAGCATCAAAATCACCAAGCAGACGCTTGCAGACAATCGCACCAAGGTGGTGTTCAAGTGCTCTGACAAGGTCATTGAGGCCACAGTCAAGCACACACCTGATTGCCTTGATGCCTGCTGGAAGCCAGCAGAATGAGTGACAAGCAACTCATCAAGACAGCCGCGGGCATGGCCACAGATCGGCTGGCGCAACTGATTGAGGACGCTGGCCCAATTTATATGTCAGCGCTGGACGCTGTGCAGGATTTGATTGAGGCAGCCATTGAGGAGGCGTACACCACACGCTTTGAGGCTGACACCATAGAGTTTATTGACTTGGATGCGCAGTCTGGTGTCACTGACTGAGCATGAAGTTGGGGCGACTGTTGCAGCGCTCAAGGCCAGCGGATTGTCATTCTCGCAGATTGGCAAGCGCCTTGGTATTAGCAAGCAAAAGGCGCACAGGCTCATGCACAAGTATGGTGGTGGCAAGCAGCCCACCATGCACGTTATTGACGAGATTGGCACACCAGCAGAGGTGTTGCAGCGCCACAACCTGAGTCCATCTGAGTGGCGCGCTGTCCGTTTCAGTGAGTGGGAGGCGCAAGCCAAGCACGGCAAGGTCAAGACACTCACAAGCACACGATTTGAGCGCATTGACCCAGCTGCTGAGGCCATGCAGCAGATTGATTGGCAACCCAGACCGCGCAAGCCATTTACCACAGTGCCAGCGCAGCAGTATGCCCTGGTCATACCTGACAGCCAGATCGGGTACAGCAGAAGCCTGAGAGAGCATCTGACGCCATACCATGACAGGCAGGCTCTTGATGTCTGCCTGCAGGCTGCCAAGCTGCTGGGTGATAAGCTGGCATTCATATACTTCTGCGGTGACATGCTGGACTGCGCGGAGAGCACACGCAAATTTAGCAAGCCCGCTAGCACACAACGCACCATGTGGCCTGCCATGTTGGAGTGGCGCTGGCTTTTGGAGCAGTTCCGGATTGCAGCGCCACACGCTTTGCTGTGCTGGGCTGAGGGTAACCATGAGGGACGCATACGGCGCACTCTGGTTGATTCTGTGCCGGAGCTCGCGGACCTACCGCCAGCAGATGACCCTAATGGCAGCCCACTCTTGAGCATGCAACGCATGATGGGCCTGGACTCCATTGATGTGCAGTATCTTGGCCCATACGGCAGCAAGGCAGGCGAGCTGCACAGGTGGGGCATACGCTTCCACCATGGTGACAAAGTGGGCAAGGCCGGCGCGACTGCTGGCAAATACCTCAATGAGCGCACGAGTCAGATATATGGCCACGTTCACAGAATGGAGCAGGCCTGGTCTACCAAGCCAGGTGTAGATGGCCAGCCTGTTGACATATTCTCTGCCACATTCGGGTGCACCTGTCACACTGATGGCAGAGTGCCAAGCAATAAGCCACACCATAACTGGCAGCAGGGCATGGGCATCCTGACACGCTGCAGTGATGGGTGGGTTGAGCCAACACCTGTGCGCATTAGGTCAGGAGGCAGGGCCACAGTGCTTGGCACAGAGCTATGTGGTAGTGATTATGTGGAGCGCTTGCGCGCTGAAACAAACTACCCCTACTGAGAGGTGTGCCATGGCGGTTGAGAGAGCAGGTGAGAAATTTGAGGGATACAACAAGCCAAAGCGCACGCCAAACCATCCGACCAAGAGCCATGCTGTGCTGGCCAAAGAGGGTGACAAGGTCAAGCTGATACGGTTTGGCCAACAGGGGGCAAAGACGTCACCACCACGCAAGAATGAGAGCAAGGCAGACAAGGCCAGGCGCGCAGCGTTCAAGAAGCGCCACGCTGCAGGCATCAAAAAAGGCAAGATGTCTGGGTCTTACTGGTCAGCAAAGGTCAAGTGGTAGGAGCAAATCAACCTCACCTGGCTGTGGGTGTGGACCTTTTGTGTCAGTCAAATTGTCCTTTTTGGGGTCTTGACCTCAGCCTGACTTGCCTGACCTCCTCATACACATCAGGATGATTCTGCTGCAGATGCGCCAGCACCTGCACAGCTGCGCGAGATGGGCCACGAGGTGTGCGCGCACCTGTGCGCCATCTGGACAACACAGAAGGCTGCACACCCAGCATAGCGGACAGGTCTGCAGTGGTGTGTTTTTGACCTAAAAGTGATAAGGCCACAAAAAAAGTCTGCTGATTGTCTTGCATGTTTCTCATGCCTCATATTATACCATTGACACAACCCTGAAGACAGGAGAACATAAGTGAAGCACCTTACCACTGCAGTCAAAACAATTCTCACCATGGCTCTTTTCTATTTCTACGCGATTGTTTGCGCGGTGCTCTGATGCCAAAAGCGCACACAGACTGGTCAAAGCAGCCGCTTGGCCTAATGCCTGACAGTGAGCTTGCTGAGCGCCTTGGTGTGTCTGTGCACACAGTGAGGCGGCAGCGCTTGCGCCATGGCATCAGAAAGCTGGACATGCACATATGTGATGACATCACCAAGGCTTTGCGTGAGCGCGGTGCAATGTCAGCAGCAGACTTGGCAGACCTGCTGAGCAAGCAAGTCAGTTGGGTATACAAAAAAATCACGCAGATGGTACACGCTGGCGATGTGTGGAGGCACAGAGCAGGCAGAGGGTACATGTACACACTGGCAGGGCAGAAGTACGTCAACAAGTCTGCCATCAACGGTGGTGTGCCATGCACGATGACCGCCAGAGAGGATGAGGCCAGCCCACTGCGTGGCACATACTGTGATGATGATGTGGTTGACTGGTCATGTGTGTCATTCATTGACTATGACACAGAGGACCGCTCTGACAGCTTCAAATGCAAGCGCAAGCGACAGACACTGACGCTCAGGCACTGTGTCGAGCTTTTCGGCGAGGTGCACGCGATGCGCAAAAAGGGCACGGCCTGCTGGAGTTGCCCACAGGGCGCACACATTAGACTGCGTCACTGCTATGACTTGGAGCCAACTAAGCAACGCATCAGAGACGCTCTGCAGGTGGCCACAGAGGGCAGTGACAAAAACCATGCAGAAGCAAGATTGTTGAGGGCATATGATGAGCCATGACGATTGGGTTGAGCGCTGCCTCGATGAGCCTGTGCAGCGTCTGGTGGTGTGCCCATGTGGCGCACCTGTGGTGCCAACTGAGCCATGCAGCGTCTGTGGGGCGCTTGTATTTGGCAGGGTTGGGTTTTTTCGGTCGCACAAAAAACCTGCCCACAATGGGCAGAATGAGGGCAAATCATGCGCAGCACAGTCATCCTGACCATTGCGAGCGTTGGCCAAGCTGGTGGGCCATGTGCTTGGTGCGCAACGCTCACAAGCAAGGGCAAACGCCTTGAGTTGACAGGCGGGAGCATAGAGAGCACGCAGCCACGTCAGCTGTGGCGCGCGCTGATAGAGGGTCTCAACAGTCTGACCAGGCCATGTGTGGTGCTTGCATACACCAACGCTGCATGGCTGGTGAGCCTGATGACCAACAGGCCAGAGGATACGAGTAAGAGTGATGACCTGTACCGTGAGGCCAGGGCTGCAGCGCTTGAGCATCGGCTTGAGGTGCACCATCGTGCAGATGTGGCCACACAACGGGACGGAGCTCGAAAAATGCTCAAGAGGTCAGACGCACTGGGTGACCCAGATATGCCCACTGAGTGGGTGTGCCAGGCTGATGATGCACAGATGGGGTTGTTCTAGTGGGCATCATCACGGATCTGGATTTATGGCGATGAGTCAAAAGCATTATCAGTCAGAGGCCGAGGCTCTTCTATCAGCGTTGGAGGCAAAATGAGTACTAGAGAGTGGGCCGCAGAATCGGAGTACCAGTTACTACAACTAAGACTGAGAAACCTAGCAAGAGTTTTAGGGATGACCCCCGGTGAAAGAATGGATGTCGTTGGTTGTAGCCTTAAGGGATGGTGGCTTAGAGGGTCTGCCGAGGGCGACTGCAAGCTGCCAATGTCAAGCATGGACCCAACTATGTCGGAGGCGATTAAGTCTGCTGAGATGTGGTTGGCTACAGAACTGGAGAGTCTAGATGAAGAGTGACTTAAGGTATCAATCAGAGTGGCCTCCTAAGCATTCGGTGGCTATTGGGGGTGGTGTGTTTTCCAAAGGTTCGCCTTCTTGGGATTTTGGCGTCTGGAGACAATCAGGCTTGGATGGTGGTGGAAGGGCGAGCGTGCAAGTCTGGAAAACACATAACGGTGAGTGTCTAGTGGGAGTCTCTGCAATGGCTAATCTTGATGTAGACCAAGCTAGACATTTGGCGGAGGCATTATTGGCTGCTGCCGATTGTGCGTGTGCCGAGAGCGGGACGTTCTAACCATGGGCAAAATGCAAAGAGACAAAGGCGCGCGCTTTGAGCGCGAGGTTGCACGCGAGTTCAACGCAGTGCTCAAGGGCTGCGATGCTAAGCGCGGAATGCAGACACGCGGTGGCGCTGCAGAGTGCCCTGATGTGACTGCTGGACCATTTGCGATTGAGTGCAAGGTGGGCAAGAAACCACCAGTCAGGACAGCGCTCAACACAGCTGTGGAGCACTGCCCAGCGGGGCACTATCCCATGGCCATCATCAAAGAGGACAGAAAGCAGCCATTTGCAGTGATGCAGCTGGATGACCTGCTCGACATATTACAGGAGTGGTGGGAGTTGAAATGCGAATAATACACAAGCTGACAGGCAGAGAGCAGAAGCAGCGTATGAGCCTGCATGACGGCAGATACCTGTACACTGTTGAGGCTCTGTGCGGCATCTGGATAGACCCAAGAGACAATGATGACATTGGCGATGATTGCAAGCTGTGTGCAGCAGCTGAGGTCACCGACAAGCCACAGCACTACACTGAGACCACAATTGAGTGCATTGATGCGATTCGCACCACACTGGGTGAGGAAGGTTTCAAGCAATACTGCAGAGGCAATGTCATCAAGTATGCCTGGAGAGCAGGCAAGAAGGGCAATTTCAAAGAGGACATGACCAAGTGTGTGCGGTTTGCCATGTGGGCAGCTGGCACTGACTGGCGTGATAGCAAGGAGGATGATTAGCAATGAATTGGGAACAAGCAGCGAAATTGGTCAACACAAGTGGCGGCAGCGGTGGCAAGTATCTGCGCCTTGGGCCAGGTGAATCGTGCAAGGGCGTGCCTGGTACCGCCAAGGTCAATGTGCGTGAAACCGTCTGGACTGGGCAGCAGTCAGAGGACTATGACCCAAAGAACCCAGCCCACAGCGGCCTTCGCCCGTCGCAGAAGTTTGGCATCAACTGGTGGTCATATGAGTCACGTGAGATGCAGATTTGGGAGATGAGCAAAAGCACCTTCGTCAGCCTGCTGGGTGCCGTCAACAAGGATGGCAAAGGCAACGTGTTCAAGGTCAAGCGCATCGGTGAGGGCAAGGCCACTGTGTACGATGTGGAGGCCATTGCGCCACTGGTTGGTGAGGACTTGGATGTGGTCAAGGTAGCATTTGAGCGTGATTCATTTGATTTGGAATCGGAGCTCAGCGCATCAAAAACGCCATCAGCTGGCAGCTTTGATGATGATGACATCCCTTTTTAGGCCTTAGAGATAACCCCACAACGCAGCAGGTGCCTTGTGTCTCAATTCACTCAAAACGCGGCCACAAGGCTCCTGTCTGCCGCTCTTTCATACGCCAGACATCAGGGCTGGCGAGTTTTCCCAGTTGACCCTGTGGATGGCAAGCGGCCAAAGATCGCAAAATGGCAAGAAAAGGCCACCACCAACCCAGAGCAGATCCGCACATGGTGGCAGGCCTGGCCAAATGCCAACATTGGCATCGCCACAGGTGAGCGCTCAGGTATCTGGGTGTTGGACGTTGATGTCAAAGATGACAAGCCAGGGCATGAGAGCCTGTCAGACTTAGAGTCTACGCATGGCGAGCTTCCAGCGACCATGCACGCCATCACTGGGAGTGGTGGCTCACATTATTACTTTCGATGTCCAGAGGGCACCAAGGTCAAAAACAGCGCCGACAGCATAGCGCCGGGCCTGGATGTGCGTGGCTCTGGTGGCTTCATCGTGGCACCACCATCTGTGCACAGCTGTGGCAGATATTATGAGTGGGAGATTGAGAGCGCTGATGAGGTCTGTGATGCACCAGATTGGCTGCTTCAACTGGTCGAGCGTAAGCGCAGGCGCAACGCTGACCATCTTGATGTGGAACCTGTATATACGGACAGTACCACTGACTTTGGCAGGGCTAAGCTGGAGGCTGAGTGCTTGTCATTTGCTGCGCGCACATCAAACAGAAACCACCATCTCAACCTGGCAGCGTATCACATAGGCCGATATGTGGCAGGCGGTGAGATAGCGCGCCAGGACGCAGAGCAGGCACTCTGGGCTGCAGCTATGCAGCAACGTGACAAGGGCTGGACTGATGGCAACGCACAGATACGCAGCACCATTGGCAGCGCGCTTGACAGCGGACAGGCCAACCCATACCGGCAAGCGCCACGCATTGTCATGAGAGGTGACAACCATGCTGAAGTGGTTGACAGGGCTGTGCAGTTTTTGGCTGACCATGCTGATGACCTGTACCAGAGGCATGGCCTGCTTTGCACAGTTCACGATACACCCACAGGCAGGGCCATTGTGGATGTGAAGCGCGGCAGGCTGCGCCACAGGCTGGGCCAGGTCATTCAGTGGTACAAGCTGGTGAGCAATGGTGACACTGTGGAGCAGAAGCGGTGCAACGTGCCACAGGATGTGGTGGTCATGTTGCACGAGCTGCAGCAGTTTGGCCCCATACGATACCTTGAGGGCCTGGCTGGCAGCCCAGTGGTCACGCCATCTGGTGAGGTCAAGGATGAGCCTGGTTATGATGCGAGCACACGCACACTGTATGACCCACAGGGTGTGCGCTTTCCATCAGTCAAGGCAGCGCCCACAAAGGATGATGCACACGCTGCATACAACCTGCTGCGTGAGATTCTGACTGACTTTCCTTTTGCTGGTGAGTTGGAGCTTGCTGCAGCGGTGTCAGGCATTATGACCGCAGTATTGCGTCAGAGCATGCGCACAGCGCCACTGTACTTGTACGATGGCAACACGCCAGGCAGTGGCAAGTCATTGCTTGCAAAGCTGGCCATGTGCATCGCAACAGGCTCAAGCAGTCAGCCCACAGCGACCAACGCAACCAATGAGGAGTTGGCCAAGCAGGTGACAGGCTTGCTGAGCGCTGGGCAGCGCTTTCTTCTTCTCGATAACATAGGCCACACTCAGGCGCTGGGTGGTCCTACGCTGGATGCGCTCATCACATCTGAGCGTTGGTCGCAGCGCTTGCTTGGTGGCAATCAGGTGTTTAGTGCGCCCAACACATTGATGGTCATGGCCACAGGGAACAATGTGCGCCTTGCTGGTGACATGCTGAGGCGCGTGATTTGCTGCTATCTGGACCCACAGACAGAGCGTCCTGACCAGCGTGAGCGGTTCAAGTACCCTGACATACTCCGTCATGCAGCTGCAATGAGGCCACAACTGGTGCACGCTGTGCTGACACTGATGCGCGCACATCTCGCATCAGGCAGACCATCAAGGCAGCCGACACTGGGCACCTTCTACGACTGGTCAGCTTGGGTGCGTGAGCCAATTCTGTGGGTGTCTGATCTGGATGTGGCCAGCACGCAAAACAGGCTCAGAGACAGCGGTGATGAGCGTCTGGTGGCCTGGCGTGTGTTTATGCAGTCCTGGCGCTCCAAGTGGTTTGCGCAGGCTGTGAGCACGTCTGACGCATACTCAGCAGTGACCACCTGCGTCAGTGAGCATGACTTTGCCATGCGTGAGAGCCTGGAGCATTTCACAGCTAAGCTGAGCACCAGAGCGCTGGGCTATATCTTCAGAAGCTGGGAGGGGCGCATTGTGGGCGGTTTGAGGCTCAAGAAGGCTGGCAGAGGGCGCAAGGGCACTGAGTGGCTGGTTGAGCAGGTGCAGTCACAGTGACCTATGTAACGTCATGTGACAACATCTACAACGCATCGTCACGCTGTAAGTGCTTGACGTGCAACAGGAAAACACAAAGTGTGTAGATGACGTTACATAGATCTGAATCTCACACACGCGCGCAGGCGCGCACACGCGCGCACGTGCGCGCATTAGATTTGGATCTATGTGACAACATCTACAACACAGGCAAAAAGGCCATATAATCACAGGCGCTTACAGCGTGACGATAGGCAATTCTATCTACACACATGTGCGCGCCATCGTCACAGAGAGGCAAAACCATGAGCAAAAGACTATCATTTACGCGTCTGGATACATTCGAGCGCTGCCCTAAGCAGTACAGCCTGAGATACATTGAGCGAGCTGCAGCCAACAGGCCTGACAGCCTGACGTTTGGCAGCACGCTCCACACAGCGCTTGAGGATACTGTTGACGCACTCGTCAAGGCCAACCACACAGGTGAGATTGATGAGAGCCTGGTGCTTGATGAGTATGAGAAGGCTTGGCGCGCGTCTGACTGCACTGACCGCACACTGTATGAGGAGGGCAAGCGCTTGCTGTCTCAATGGGCTGCCAGGATGGGCGTGTTTACTCACGGTCAGGTGTTGGACACTGAGCGCAAATTTACGATGCAACTGGCTGGTGTGACTGTCACAGGCATCATAGACCGCATTGACCTCATTGATGAGCACACCATCAGGGTCATTGACTACAAGAGCAGCAAGGCCTGGATGGTGCCTGACGACTCAATGCAGCTTGCGTTGTACGGCATGGCTGCAAAGCAGATGTACAAGGGCATTGAGCGCGTGCAGGTAGGGTTTGACCTGTTGCGCCATAATCAGCTGGTTGTGTGCGATATGACAGATGAGATTGCTGAGAAGTGCCTGCAGTGGGTGCAGACGCTGGCAGCGCAGCTGCAGAGCGCTCAGCAGTACCCTGCAAGGCTCAACACATTCTGTGCATGGTGCGACTACTGCCACAGCTGCAGCGCATACACTGACGCCATCCAGCAGCCCACGCATGTACTGCAGCTGGCAGACGATGAGCAGGCGCTGGCTGACACTATTATGGCCACGAAGCAGCGACTCAAAGAGCTGCAAGGCATGCAGCGCACACAGGCATTGCATGGCGAGGGCCAGAAGCGGCCCAGCGTGAGGCGCTCACGCAAACTGCCAGCAGACAAGGCAGCAAAGGTTCTGGCCAGGTATGGCGTTGACTTGCCACTGTCAGCGCTCAGCATCGACAGCAAGTCAGCAGCCAAGATGACAAAACATCTGAGTAAGTCTGACAGGGCACTGGCAGGGGCAGCGATAGAGGCTGAGACCATCACAAGCAATACAACGGTGGTGAGATGATTGAGATATACACAGCAGGGGCGCTCATCACATGCGCCATGATATACAGCAGCAACAGAACCACAGGCATGCCTTGGCTGTACCTGGCAGCAGCCACAGCGCTCTGGCCTTTGTGGTGGTTGGGGTTTGGCGTTGATTCGTACTAAGGCACCAGCGCCATTGCTGAGGCTGTACACTGACAACAGCATACACATTGTCATACGCAAGCATGATGGGCAGCTTTTGCTTGATGTGGAATCGCTGCACAATGATGCGCTGCAGATACGTGCAGAGTTGAGGACAGACCAAGCCAAGCTGATTGCTGAGGTGCTGCAGAATGGTTGAGAGGCGTGGCATTGACGTGCAGGCTAGTTATGGGCTTATCAGAGCCATCTGCCTCAAATACTTTGGCAAGGCAGCTGCACAGGCCAGCATTGAGGCTGACGACCTGGTCAACCAGGTGGCCATGGCTATTGAGGTGAGAAACCGTGGCAAGTGTCCCTACAAGCCAAAAGCAGGGCACGGACCAAAGCCATACATTTACCGCGTGGCATGGCAGACATTGGGCAGGATGGCGAGAAAGCGTAGAAGATGGTACAACCTGGCATTGTGCGATGACCATGGCATGCTGTGCCAGATAGCAGCTGCGCAGGGCTATGCTGAGCTTGACAGTCCGCACCCACTTGGAAAGCTGGCTGATGAGGCCCAGGCAGAGAGGAGACAGATGGCAGCAGAGAAGAAAAAAGCCAAGCAGCGTGCATCTGCTGGTGAGCCACGCTTTGACCTGTTTGACCCATGGGCCATGCGCGCGCTTGCTGTGGCTGTGGCAGATGATGCCAAGGCTAATGGTGAGCGCGCACATTTGCGTCCTGGCGCGACTCTAGCAACATATGAGTCAAAGCTGTGCAGCAGCCTGAACGCATATCAACGAGGCGAGTGGGCAGCAGAGGATGGGTCAGCGCATCTGGCGCATGTGATGGCAGCTGCCATGTGTATACTTGGCATCAGGCACAAAATGGAGCAGAGCAGATGAGAAAGCTGAGAGCGAGGACAGGCACACTGCTGGTCAGCATGTTGAGCCAGGACACCACTGAGGATGGCAAGCACATGGTTGACCCAGAGACTGGGTTGCTGCTTGGCAGAGAGGTGCATCAGCCCATTGGTGTGGTTGTGGCGTCTGGCGTGCAGCAGATACCTGTGGGCAGCAAGGTGGTCACCATTTGCGACCTTGGCGAGCAGTACAAGTGGCAGGGCATGTGCGTTCAGCTTGTCAAGGTGTCTGAGCCATGCAAGTGTGGCAGGGCAGTGGACACAAGCAGAGACCTGGCAGCGTACAAGGCACCTGGTGGCAGCGCTTGGCATGCAGCGCCAGGGAAGGTGCTGGTGCAGGTAGCTGAGCGCGAGCAGGCAAGCGATGAGATACTGGCTGGCCAGGTGACTGATGGGGTTGAAGTTGGCAGTGATTGCGCAGCGCAGCGCTTTGTCTACTTTGAACGCGGCGCAGGCATACGATGGTCAGAGGGCTGTGTGAACTATGCAGCGCTGTCAGATGCCAAGCAATGCAGGTGTGGTAGAAAAGCCACAGGGCAGATACTGGCAGAGACAGAGGCCAATGAGCAGGAAGGCCAAAATAAGGCTCTACAAGCGAGGCAAATTTCAGAGGGGTCAGTGCGTCAAAAGCCCGTAAAACGGCCTAAAATGGCCATAAATGAGGCCAGCACGGAGCACCCCCGGCCTGCCCCACCTCAGATCCAATTCTCCGGCGGGGCCATGACCAAAAAAACGCAAAATTTACCACTTTTGGACAGTGAGGTCGAAAAACCGTAAGCATTACGCATAGTTATGGCTGCGGGGTAGGTTCAAAGATGTATGATTTGCAGCGCTTTTGACTATGTTGACGCAGTTATTGAGCACCTGTGTGCAATGGCTGATGAGGTTGGGCTTTCAGATGTGCGCAGGCACGTGGATGGCCTCTGTGAAGTTGGCGCGCGGATACGCTGCGCGCAGGCAGTTGACGGCATTCTTGCCAGAGACCTTGCGAGCGCGCACAGCGCTGGCGAGTCTGGGCAGGATATAGAGAAACGCCACGTGCCTCAGTGGAGGACAGTGGCAGCCAATGAGTACGATGGGCAGCAGGAGGGTCTGACATATGGCGCGCAAGACACACAGAGGCGAAAAGCAGAGGCTGGCTCAAGAGGTCAAAAGCGCTCAGGCCAGCGCAGGCATTGAGATGGACTGCCTTGATTTTGGTGCCATCAACATGCAGCTGCGTGAGAAATTCAGGCACAAACATCGCGATGTGTTCACACAGGGCTGCACCACACCTGATGGCGAGCTGCTCAAGGTTGCTAGCGGGCTGAGCCTGGCGCTGGTCAGTGAGGGACTGACTATCTTTGGCAATCTGGCCAGAGCGCGTGAGGCATTCAGCGCTGCAGCCACTGGCGGTGATGACAAGGCTGCAGCAATCGCGGAGTTGCACCTTGAGGGTGCTCAGGCAATGCTTGGCGAACATGCCAAGCTGGTGCGCAGCTTGCGCCCACTCATCAGCGTGATGGCCAAGCTGGTGGATACTCAAGCTAAGCTGGATGCTGATGCTGCAGTTGGTGAGTTGACGCTCAAGGCCTTTGATGGCGAGGGTTTCAGCACCACGTTTGAGGCTGATGATGTGGTGCACTAGTGGATCTTGATCTGGAGCTCGGGCTTACTGAGCACACGATTGAGGTGCTTTTTGGCGCACGTGCAGCAGGCTTTGCGCTGCGCCAGTACTTTGTCACGGGGCGCATACATTGCCTGGTATGGTCTGACCTCCCACAGTGAATATCATTTTTCCGCCATACGGAGAGGTTGACGGCAGGCCCAGCAGACCAAGCAAGGCACAGGCTGCCTTTCACGCCGAGGCAGCAAAGGGCACACGATTCGTGTACTTTCGTGGGGGCCTTGGCTCAGGCAAGTCATATGCAGGCAGCTGGGAGTTTTTGAGGCGCATTCTGCACAATCGCGCCATGTATCAGGCCAGAGGCAAAACAGGTGAGTTGACCTATCTGGCGATGAGCCCAACATACCAGCTGATTGACGCAGGCGCTTGGCAGTCACTGCTGACCATTCTGGATGACATTGCCGTGCGCAATGGATTCAGCCTTGTCAAAGGCAAGCCACAGAAAACACACCCCAGGCAGATACGACTCAAGACAGGTGACACCATCAAGTTTATTGCGACAGATGCCTGGCGCTTTGCAGGGCAGAATGTGGCAGGTGTCTGGCTGGATGAGGGCGAGGAGAGCGAAAACCCAAGAGAAGCATTCAAGCTGGGACGCAAGCGATTGCGCGATGCGCGCAGCCCCCACCTGTTTTACCTGGTCACATCCACGCCAACAGTGGCAGGCGAGGGCATCAGCGCACTGTTTGAGGAGCAAGGCACAGAGAATGGGTATGTCATCATCCAGGGCAGCACTAAGGACAACCCAGGGATTGATGCCAGCTACTACGAAGAATTGAAATCCAACATGTCAGAGTCAGAGGCCATGGCGCTTCTGGAAGGTGATCCACAGCCACCATCAGGCACAGTGTTTGCCAGTGAATTTTGCAGGCGTAAGTCAATCGACTGGGGATATGTGTTCAACGGCCCACGTGGCAAGCGCAACACTGACATAGTGCTTTGCATTGACTGGGGTGGGCACTATCACTGCTTGTATGTGGAGCGTGACCTTGATGCTGGCACTGACACCATCTTTGATGAGCTGTACATTGATGGCTGCCAAGATGTGGAATTTTTAGATGCAGTCTGTCAGAGACTCAAGCAGCGCTGGAATCTGAGCAGACGCGATGTGGCCAGGGTGTACTGTGACAGCAGGCCACACACTGCAGCCCGCCTGGCGTACTCCCCAAGGTTTTTTCCAGGCAGGGTCAGCAAGCGCAACATGACAGAAGCGCTCAAGCGTGATGGCATTGAGGCAGTCAAGCACAGGTTTCGCGATGCAAGCGGCCAGCGCAGGTTGTTCCTTGCGCCAGCGCTTACCAAGGACAAGGGGCGTGGCATATTCAGGAGCCTGCAGTCATACAGCTACAAAAAGCGCATGATTGATGGCAGAGAGTCAGTGAGCAACAAGGTCAATCAAGAGGCCTGGTCATCTCATGCTGTGGATGCCTTGCGGTATTATATCGGTTACCATTACAGGTTCATGACGTTTCGAGAAAAGGTGCAGGGCAGAGCGCGGCCAGACGCTCAGAGGTAGTGAGGGGATACCATGCTTGACTACATCCGAAGATACACAGCGCAGCCCAATTTGGGCCTGTTTGATTCCAAGGTTCCAGAGGCAGTTCGCAGGTCTTTGCAGCGCGTGCAACTCATGCACGATGTTGACAGACGTGAAAAGCTGGCCACGCTGCACAGCCTGCTTGATGGCGCGCATCGTGACTATGTGCACCAGGCTGCGCGCGTATTGTACAGCGCAGAGCGCGCTGAGCAGTGGGCTGCTGGCGGGTATGCGGGATACAGATACATTCCTTGGATCGCCACCATGTGTGACAGGCTGGCTGTGGCGTTTCACAGACCGCCAGAGTTATACCTGCACAACGGCGATGGGGAGCCCATCACAGACGGCCCACAGGCTGAGCAGCTGCAACGTGACATTGATGATGGCGGCCTGTACAGCAAGCTGGCCAAAGTTGAACGCTGGGTCACGTGCATGCGGCAGGCTATTGTCTGGCCCAGGTATATCAGGGCAACTGACTCAATCAAGTGGACGTGTGTGCCTGCTTATGACGTATGGGCTGTACCTAACAGATACGACACAGCAGACATCCAGCAGGCAGAGTCAGTCAGTATCTTGCTGGCCAGCAGAGAGGTTGACCAGGTGGCTGGTCACGTTGACACCTTTGTGCATTGGACACGTGAGGGCGACATTGATCCAAAGTGGCGCATGTATATGACTGAGAATGGGCGAGTCATTGACAACCCGCTTTTCCCAGACATGACCAACAGCTATGGCATGTATCCATTCACGATGTGGAGCGTTGACGAGCCTGTTCAGGGTGAGCTGTGGCTGCCACCCAATGAGGATTGGATACAGCGCCACATTGGACTGTGCCTGAGCCTGACAGACCTGGCGCATGGCGCGCGGTATCAGGCTCATGGCATGCTGGTCTGTGAGGGTGTGGATTCTGAGATTACTGGTGAGATATCCGTTGGCCCAGGGCGTGTGCTTTGCTTGCCAGACCCTGACATGAGCATCAACTGGCTGTCACCACCAACAGAGACCATGCGCGCCATTGAGCAGCACATTGACTTTGAGCTTCGGATTGGTGGTGTGTCTGCGTCGCTTGACCCAGAGACATGGACACCAGGAGGCAGCACACGAAACCTGGCAGCAATGAAGCAGCGCCAGGCTGACAAACATCTCAAGCGCACAGCAGTGTTGCCACATTACAGGAAGCACCTGCGCGACACATGGAAGCGGCACAAGGTCATCAATGACCACGCTGTGCAGATGGGCTGGTCAACCACGCGTGTTGAGTATGGTGATCTGCATCTGGGCATACGATTTGCGCCGATTCCACAGGTTGAGGATCGCTTTCAGAGCGTGCAGGCGAACATTGCTGAAATCAACGCAGGTCTCACCACGCCAGCTGATGTGGTCATGCGGCGTGACGGGATTGAGCGCGCCGAGGCTGAGCGACTGGTTGACCCTAGTGTTGACGCACCAGGAGCCACACCACTGCCAACCAGCCCGGCAGGTGTGCCACGGCCAGCGGATGTGCAGGAGTAAGTTGCAGGCTGTGTCAGTAGTGTGTACCATTGGCACATGCAATGCACTATTCAGAACCATTGGACACCATCACTAGACCGCAGGCAGGGCAATGTGTGCCTGATATCAAGGCCAGGGCAGCCAGTGGGCCACCATGAGTATCTGGTTTCACGTGACCAGCTTGGCGGCCTGCACCTGCAGAGGATGGCAGAGACAAAGCCAGGCTCAGGCGCGTACAGCTGGAGGCTGGTGGCTGTGGCACCTGCTGACTGTGACTGTGGCTGTGGTGGCTTTGTCAGCACATTTGGCAACCATGAGCACAAGCGGCCAGAGCTTGATGCATTCCCAGAGTGGGCAGCTGCTCACATTGAGCGCATCAAAGCAATGCCTGTGCACGTCTACAAACGCAACAGGTTTGGTGCCTGGTCACGTCCGCCGGTAGTGACTCTCTGAGCAACTGCTTGGAGGTGCGCTGTGTCTTGGTATGACAAGGAACATGGGCGGTTTGAATACACTGTCAGGGGGTTTGACAGGCTGGTGCTTGCAAATGACAAGCTGAAACCAGCAGTCACGCGCGCAGCGCTGCGCATCGCCAACATGGTGCGTGATAGAGTTGACAAGCAGGGCAAGGACCACAAAGGCCAGAAGTTGCCACAGGTCACGAGGCGCACAGGCTGGTACTGGACTGGTGCATATGACCCACGATTTTATGGCAAGGCAGAGTGGGACCAGTTCACGCCATACAAGGGTGGTGATGTGGCGCTGGTTTATTGGCGCGGGTACAGGGCGCTCAAGGGCAAGATGAATGGTGGCAGGACGTGGCGAGGTGCCAGCCTAACAGGTGAGATGTGGAAAAACATGGACATCCAGGTGAGGCCTGGGACCATGGGTTTTGACAGCTTTGTCATTGACGTCAAATTTAGAAAGTCACAGAGAGTGGGTCTGCATAAGACAAAGAAAACCAAGTCAGGCAAGGCCAAGGTTGTCAGCGTCAGAAACCGTACAAAGGCAGAAATGCTGCAGTACAGGCGGCGCACATCACGCGGCAAGCCATATGACCAGGCCTTTGTGCTCATGCAGCCAAGTGATGGCGAGGTTGGCATCATGCTGCAGCTAATCAGCGCTGGAATCCAATTCGCCAACAGATAGCTTGTGGAGTATAGTGCGCGCAGACTGACCATATGTCTGGAGGCACACCCCATGTCAGATGAGCAACAGCAGCCTGCTGAGCAGGTTGCCCAGCCTGCTGCACAAGTAGCAGCAGAGCCAGCACCACAGCAGCAACCCCAAGTGATACAAGTGACCACGCCAGCAGCGCCACAGCAGCGTCAAGGCGTTGACCCTGACCGATATGCAGAGGCAAAGGCATTGGCAGAGCAGGCAGCAAAGCAGGCAGAAGTGCTGCAGGCACAGCTTGCTGAGCACACAGCTGCAGCAGCGCGAGCGCTGGAACTCGCCAAACGCAATGCAAAGCTGGCTGCAGTGCCAGGGCTGCTCAAGGAGTCATATGTGGCGCTCATGCCTGATATTGAGCTTGACGAGTCTGGCGCGCTGACTACTGAGAGCAGAGAGGCACTGAGCACCTGGCGCAAAGAGCACACAGAGCTTTTCAAGGCAGCAGCTGGTGGGAATACGCCAGGATTTGAGGCGAGCGAGCGCGCATCATACCTGGATGATGACCAAATGCTGATGCTTGCAGGTGTTGGCGTCAAGGATGTGGATGCGTGGGAGCGGAACGTGCCACAAGCAGTGGTCAACAAAATCAAGGCAGCTCGAAGGAATAGGAAGGTGACACGATGACAGAGATGAAAAAAACAGCAAAGCGAACAAACAAGCGTGCAGAGGCCACCAGCAATTACCTGTCAGCAAGCTATGACATGGACGCAAACACAGACACTGAGCGTGTGCTTGGTCTGGTCAGCCATAGCGTTGATCCGTTTGCATTTGTCGGCAAGACAGTCAGCGAAAACCCTGACACAGAGTTCTATTGCGGCAACGCTGATGACCGCATGGGCTTGGAGCGCGCCAAGCGCCAGGGCTGGAAAGTGCTTGAGGGTGAGCATGACGTTGAGCTGCAGGCAGGCAAAAAGCCACATCATGTGTACATGTACCGACCCAAGCACGTTGGCCAGCGTGTGCGCGCAGCAGAGGACGCGGCACGCCAGGCAGGGCAGGGCATCCAACATGAGACCAGATACCGCAGTGAGCAAGTCAGTGTGAATGTGGGCGGTGACCCATACAGTGACTAGGCCTGGATCTGTTGGGTAGTGGTGACACAGTGGGCAGGATTGGAGCCCGGTATAACTATGTGATGAGGAGATAGCTGATGGCTAACTACGATAATCCGAATGGGTTCCGTCCTGTGTCATTCCCAGCACGGACCAATGTGTATGAGGTAACAGCAGCGACCACTGTGACCAAGGGTGATGCGCTTGCAATCGCGTCTGGCAAGGTGTTGCCATATGAGGGCGGTGTGACGCACACCACTGTCATTGGTGTTGCTGCTGAAAGTGGCAGCGGTGGCGATGAGATCCAGGTGTATGATGATTTTGCCACTGAATTTGAGGGGCAGTGTTCTGGCACGTTTGCTGCTACTTTGATCGGTACAGCGGTTGACCTTGAGGGCACCACTGGAGTCATGGAAGTTGACGAAAACGGAGCCACCAATGATGTGGCTGTCATCCTTGGTCACTATCCACTGCCTGGTGCTGATGAGATTGGTGCCAACAGCCGTGTCAAAGTTGTCTTTGGCGGCCACGCAACGCTGGCATAAGGGGTAAAAAATGAGCTTTTCTATAGTAGCAAACTTGAGCAACCTACTCCCAGCGGAAGAGGCTGCATTTCTTGATTCGTTCTATGGTGGGTCACAAGAGGATCTGCGCTGGCTGCGTCAGACTCAAAGCCCACGCCCAATGTCAATGACTGGGCTGCACGCTGCTCCTGACTTCCGCTCAATGAGCGAGGGTCAAGCAGCTGACGCTGTCTCAATGGAGGAAGGCTACAACGAAACCTTTCTCTATGAGTCGCATGGCCTGCGCGTGCCATTCTCTGCTCGTGTACGGCGTGAGATGGATGCGGCCAATCCTGGTCTCATGGCTGAGTACGTCAGCAGCTTTGCAGACTCTGCACGGCGGCGGCTGCTCACGAGCGCATACAACATCCTAAACAATGCGTTTAGTTCTGACTTCCTCAAAGGTGATGGCAAGTCTCTCTGTGCGAGTGATCACCCATCCAACGTGGCAGCTCAGTCAAACGCAGCAAGCGCAGCGCTCAGCTTTCAAGAGCTGGAAGATGCGATTGTTGCCATGCGACAGCAGCAGGGTCACGATGGGCAGCGCCTTGGCTTGCGTCCATCGGTTCTGATTGTTGGGTCAGCGCTTGCGCCTCTGGCCTATCAGCTGACCAACGCTGAGTTTGATGCAGCAAATGACCGGACTGCAGTCAACTACATTGGCTCACTTGGGTTGGCTCCTGTGGTGTCTGACTACCTGACTCTCAGCAATGGATGGTTCATCATGGCAGAGCAGGCCATCAGCCGCGGTGTGCTCCGGCAGAACGTGTTCATGGGACCTGCTCCTCGCATAGAGAACGTGGCCAATACTGTCAATGATTCTCAGATCTTAGACCAGATTGACCAGGAGACTGGCAGCACCACTTGGCGCGGTATCTTTGGGGCTACCTCCTAATTGATACAGCAGGTCCGATATGATGTAGGCGGCGTCATCACGTTCGACCCAGCGCAGGCAGGCAATCCAACATCTGCCACTGCTGCTGTGTATGACCCTGGTGGCGCTGTCCACATCACACCTGCGCCGACTGTCACCATTGATGGCGTTGACACAACGCTGTCACATGATGAGGCAGTTGGGCAGTACACAGTGCGTCTGACCTCTGCAGCTGATGTGGAGGCTGGGCGCTATTACACCATCACAAGCGCTGACGGGCCTGTGCACTGGGTGCGTGTTGCGAGTATCGACGGCACCACAGTCACGCTCTTTGAGCCACTCACCAGACACTTTATGGCAGGTGACAAATTCGAGGGCAACAGGCTGGAGCTCAGCATTTCAGCAGGCGCTGCAACCCCACTTGATGAAGGGTATGAGGTGCGCCTTGAGTACGTCATTGATGGTGAGACGTACTATGCAAACATAACATATGATGTGGTGCGCAGCCCCTGGCCTGAGACCATTCTGGCACCTTATCAATTCCGGCAGCTGGTGCCCAACTTGGCAGGCAGCTGGCTGGAGCGAACTGACGCAGATGGCCTGCAGTTTGCGGATGAGATTGCCAACGCCACAGAGCGTGTTCGTGAGGATATCATTGACCGTGGCTATCGGCCTGACTTGTTCCGCAGCTTTGACAGCTTCAGGCGAGTGGTGGCGCTCCGTGTCTGCCTGCAATGGGCAGAGGATGGCGTCAACATACCTGACACGTTCCAAGACACACCACAGGAGTGGCTTGATGAGCGCCAAGAGCAATACATCACAGCGCTCACCAGGGCGCTCAATACAGCCAAGTCATATGACGCAAATGATTCAGGCACAGTGACAGATGATGAGCGAGCCAAGAAGATTGGCGCACGGCGGGTGGTTCTGGCCTGATGGGATACCGCGCAGCCATCACCAACCTGATTGATGTGGTTGAGGGCAGTGACCCAACCACCATGTATGCTCGAAATAAGGCATTCAAGCACCAAGGCAGAAGCGTTGATATTGAGGGCATTGGTGACCAAGCCAACAGAACGAGGCGCTTTGTAGTCATCCCATCTGGGTCATACCAGCTCAGCGGAGCCATGAGGCAAAACACAGAGCCAGGAGAAGTCACAGAGAGTGTGACTCTGGCCATCGCATACGCACAAAACGATGACCCATCTGAGCTGTACATTGTGATGCGTGAGGATCTGGACCTGCTTGCACATCGCTTGCGGTTGACCAGCTTATTTGACAGAGACAACGCCACGCTCCAGCGGCGCAGGATTCTGGGTAGTAGTGTTGACATGGACAGTGTTGCAGGTGGCACAGCTGTGTTGACCATCACCATTGAGCACCAATACAGACCGACTTTCTAGCAGGAGACAGACACGATGCCCACAATCAACCTTTCAACGATTGGCCAGCTTGAGATTGGTGGTGAGTCGGAATTTGGCGACGAGACCAGCAACTATGAATTTGTCCAATGCCTTACTGCAGACCTTGGTGGCCTGACCGCTGCCAGCCTACGGAATGACGCACTACGCCAGGCTGACACAGAGGCTGCTCGCATTGTGGGCGTCAAAACAGGTGCCATCACCACAACGCACTACTTGCATGGGTTCTCAGGCAGCGTGCCAAGCGGTGCACCTGGGTTCACTCAGCCCACTTCAAATGCAGAAGGCTGGGACGTGCTCATGAGCATCATGGCGCGTGGCCTTGGTGGCATCGTAGCTGGATCATACAACGGAACTGACACCGTTGGCGCATCTGGCACACCTACTGACACCATCACAGTGGCAGATGCTGGCGATGGGCTGAGCAACTGGAATGTAGGCGAGGCTATAGCCTGGGCCACTGGCGATGCGCTCACGCCATATGAGATCGGATATGTCACAGCGCTTGACCTTAGCACCAGCCCAGATGAGGGCACACTGCTGCAGACGCCAGCATATGACCCACAGGGCACCAAGGTCTGGGGTGGCTACAATATCTTCAAAACCACTGGAGACCCATACAAAGACGTCGCTAGTGCGCCACAGTCTTACAGCGTGAAGTTCACGCGCGATGATGGCACGGTCTGCACAATGGTTGGCTGCTGCCCAACACAGGTGACGTTCTCAATCGCTGCAGGCGAGCTGCCCACCATGACCATTGAGTGGGGTGTTGGCAGCTGGACTGAGGCGACAGGCGGCACCCTGACACAGCAGGACATGAACAATAACGCAGGGGCTGCAGTGCCTGGCCCAGAGGCTGTCACACAGTGGCTTGTGCGCTGGGGTTCTGGGTCAAGCGTCAAAGACCTGACCACGGCATCAGTTGAGGTGACACTTGGCCTGACCGTCAACCCCATTGCTGGTGGGTACAGCAGCGGTGGGATTGAGGACTATTTTACAGCCAAGCGTGACCCAATGGTCACAGTCAAAGTGCCACGCGTATTTGCGGATGAGCCCACTGACTGGGAGAGCCAAAACGGTGAGCCACTGCAGATTCAGATTGGGACGCAGCCAGGGCGCATGTGGGGCATTGCAATCCCAGTTGCGCGCGTTATGAATCGGCCCAACGCTGAGGATGAGAATAGCGCGATTTATAACACGGTGGAATTCTACCCATGTGTGTACACAGGTGACGTTGTGGCTGGTACGCCAGACCCTGACACTGAGCCTGTTGATAGTGACATGCGCATTTGCTGGGTGTAGTCTGCAGGGCATGATTGCCCTATCACTGACCACCAGCGAAGTGCTGCGCGTTTTCTCCCCTTACGAGCCCAACCAAGACATGCCAGATGAGTACAAGTCTGGTGATGACCTGACATGCCCACAGGGTGTGGATGGCGTCACCTGGTTTGAGATTCGTGCGCTGACACAGAGCGAGCGCCGCGCAGCGTCTGGCAAGGCTCCTGACTACCCAGAAGGTGAGGCCGTAAGTGAGCGCGCGCAGACCAGTTGGATACTTGAGCTCCAGAAGTCATATCTGCAATTTGGGCTGCAATCAGTGGCCCACGATGATTGGACTTTTAGCAAGTCTGAGCGCTTCCTTGGTCAATCGCATTGGCCTGAGCAGGCCATTGACGCGATACCGCCAGAGACACAGGTGTGGCTGGCTAACGCAGTCTACAGGTTGTCACACCCAAAGTGACCAGCCTGCGCAGGTTGTGGCTGATTGCGCATCAGGGCAACTGGAATGAGGCAGGCAGGAAAGATGGCAAGCGCCTTGAATGGCTGACGTGTCCAAGCAAGTGCAATGCACAGCTGTGGGGCTGTGATGGCAAGACGCCAAAAGCAGGCCCACTCCATGAACGCTATCCTGGCAGGTTTGGTGATTGGGAGATCCCATATTGCCCACGCAAGATGCTGGCAGAGCCTGATCCATTTGTGAGTTATGTGGTGGGCACATATCGTGACTACAAGTATGGAAACGTGACAGGCTGGCCTGACTCACACACAGCTGCAGTGGTTGACGCTGTGCGGTATCTGGATGGTGAGATTGACAGCGCCAACGCAAAAGCAATGCAAGGGTAGTGATTGACCTGAGAGCGGAGGCGCACCACCATGGCACAAAATAAAGTACAGCTTCTGGTTGAGTTGATTGGCAAGGATGGTGTCACCAAGCTGCTTGACTCTGCAGCTACTGAGGCGCTCAAGCTTGAGCGCAGAATGAAGAAGGGCCAGAAGGCAAGCAACATGCTGGCCACGTCAGTCAACAAGATACGTGACAACTGGTCTGAGGTAACAGTTGGCCTAAATGCTGGGATTGAGCTTTTTGGCAAGCTGAGCGCAGGCGCGCAGGCTGTACAGGAGGCAGTCAAAGAGACAGCGCGCGCCAGGCAGGTTGAGAAGCGATTTGTAGACCAGCTGAATGTGAGCGTTGAAAAGCTTGCAGCGGCGTCTGCCTTTCAAATGTCAGACATTGAGATTAAGAAGTTTGCGCTGCAGGCAAAAAATGCAGGCATCACGATGGCTCAATTTGAGCAGATACTGCAGGTGGCCACAAAGGCAGCAGCAGGCACAGGCAAGGAATTCGCTGACGTGTTTGAGGGTCTCTTTGTTGACACCATTATTGGCGCATCAGACAGCTACACTGAGCAGCTTGGCATTGTGTTTGACCTTGGTGTGGAGACCGAAAACTACGCGCGCAAGAACTTCATCGCCAAAGATAAGATAGATAAAACGACTCAGAGCAGCGCAGCGCTCAACGTAGTGCTCGGCAAGGTTGGGGCCAAATTCAAGGACATCAAGGTTGACGACTTTTCCAAAGAGTTGAGCAAGGCGCAGCGCAGGGTTGAGCAGCTCAAGGATGAGCTTAGCAAGGCGGGTGCATTCCTGGCGCAAGATGTGATGGATGCTCTTGGCGTCACCAAGACAGGCCAAGCAGTGATGGACCAGTACGCTGCGCTTAACAAAGAGCTTCAAAAGTTTGCCAATGGCCACAGAGAGGTCATGACCCTGACTGCAAAGGGCACTGATGAGGTGGGCGTTGAGGTTGACCTGACTGCCAAGAAGGTGAGCGGACTCAAGCAGGAGCTCGGCAAGCTGGCCAAAAGCAGTGAGGACGTTCGCAGGCTGATATTTCAAGACCTGACCAGAGAGGCACGCGAGCAGGCAGAGGCAGTCAGTGAGCTTGAGACCACATACACGATGTGGGGTGAGAAGATTGTCACAGTCAATGAGGCTGCATATGACTCTGAGAAAAATCTCAACGCATTTGACCAGGCGCTCATCAAGCTGGCTGACCAGTACGGCCTGGCTGACGTAGCGCAAAAAGAGTTCACGACAGGCGCACAGATGATGGCGTCTGTTTTTGGTGCTCAGGTGCCAAGGGCAATCAGTCAGGCCACTGGGTTGGTGGCGCAGTTTGCTGCAGAGGCACGCTCATCGCTGAGCACATTCATCACTGACCCAAATTTTGCCAAGGCGCTTGAGGGTGACCAGGCTGCACTGCTGTCACTGTTTGGCCTAAAGAAAAGCGACAAGGGTAAAAAGAAACCCAAGCGCAGGGGTGGTGGCAGGCGCAAGAAAGAGCCAACAGAAGCAGAACTAAACAAGCGGTTTGAGGCGCTGCGCAGAGGGTATGAGCGCACCACATTGGCGCAGCAGAAGTATTTGCCAGTGGCCATGACGGTACGTGAGGAGATGGAAGCGCTCAATGCGGAGCTGAGCCTTGGCCTGAGTGATGGGGTTGGCGAGGATGACCCATTCCAGTGGATGGATGCCAGTGAGATACGCATGATCAAGCTGGCTGATGCGATGGTTGGCATTACAGACGCAGCCAGGGCAATGGACAAGGCTGTTGCCAGTCTAGGCTTGAGCCCTGGATTCACCAACATGACACAGCAGGTCAACAATATTACCAAGGCAAGCATGAAGTTTGCGGACACTAACAAGAAAACCACAGGCACCTATGCTGACCTTACTGGTGCCATTGTCAGTGGCGCAGGGCAGGCAGCGCTTGGATTTGTAGAAGGTGAGCGCGAGCGCGCAGCCATCATGGCAGTGATGGAAACGGCCCAGGCTGGTGTCATGTTTGCCAAGTTTGCAGCCAACCCAGCTGCTGCCAATTATGCTGTGGCTGGTACCATGCACCTCGCCAACGCTGCCATGTTCACTGCTATTGCTGGCGGTGCTGGAGGCAAGAAGGGTGGTGGCTCAGGTGGTGGCGCAGGTGCTGCAGCAGCTGCCAGAACAGGTATAAGGGACATACCGCAACTAGGACAGCAGCAACCTGGCCAGCAGATACAGCCAGCGCAGGTGGTGGTCAATATGTCTGGGGCAATTGTGGCAGGTGCTAACCGTAAGAAGACAGCCAATGAGCTGGGGGCGCTGGTGCAAGAATCAATGGGGAACAGACGCTAGATGGCCCAGAGAATTGACATTGCGTACAGGGTCATTGAGGGCGTCAATGACACCTTTGACGTTGATTATGATGGCGCTGGTGCACTGACCTGCACAGTAAGCCCAGGCCTGTACATGAGCAGCAAGGCGTTGGCGTCTGCTGTGCAGACCGCGATTGATGACCAGTGGAGTGCAAGCGCATCATTTGAGGTGGGTGCAATCAGTGACGGCACCATCTCGATTGACAGCACAAGCGCCAGCTTTGATCTCACATGGGATGCGGTATCTCTGCGCAACTGGCTTGGCTTCTCTGGCAATCTGTCAGGCTCAAGCGTGTACACTGGCAGCCTTCAGCCTGGTGTGCTCATTGAATCGCTGCCATGGGTTGACGATGCACATGGCTGGCTCTGGTCGCTCAAGGGCATTAATCAGCAGCACAAAGTGCACATCAGCAAGGTCAGCAGGCGTGACCTGTGGTCAGTGCGTATCTTTGAGACGATTGGCAACATCGCACAGGTTCGCTCAGTGATGGGGCATCTGCTGCGTGGCACACCAGCCACATGGTATCGCAGCGCCACGCTCACTGCTTGGTCATACAGCAATTGGCATGGCAAGCTTGAGGTGTGTATTGACCCAAGGCGCACATCGTATGATGAGGCGTTTGAGAACCCAAACAACCTACAGCACACATTTAGCTTTGATGTGCATATGGTGGCCATCTGATGGGATACAAAGAGCACGTCAACAATCCTGACATGAGCTTGCGGTTTTATGTCAAGATCCAAGGGCTGCCATATATCTGGTTGAGTGGTGAGGTGCCCATTGCCCAGGACGGCACACCCTGGCTCAGTGGCAGCTATACGTTGGTTCCTAGCAGCTTTGATGCGTCAGACGTGCAGGACATTGGCTGCAACCTGTCACGCATCTCAGGTGGCGCCAGTCCAGCAAGCATGCTCATCCGTCTGGTTGAAGACAGGGCGTATACCAATGGCGGCATCTTTGCCTGGGACAAGCAGACAGGTGCGCTTGCCAACCTGGCTGATGACTTTCCGTATGAGACAGGGTCTGGCCCATGGACCATGACAGTGGACAGCACTGCAGACTTTGTTGCATCCAGTGGCACGCTGTACCTGGGCAGGGAAACGATGACCTACACCAGCAAAACGGCCACCACATTCAATGTGACAGCGCGCACACTGTATGACCCTGTTGGCTATGGTGACACCGTATACAGGCACAACAGCAACCTGCCATCAGCGCCACGAGTGGTGGCAGACCATCCGCGCAACTTCATCGGCAGGTATGTGCAGGTATATGCCCATTGGGTCACTGCTGATGGGTATGCGGTTGACGATGCCTTTGACGGTGATGCCAGCTTTGAGTGCTTCAGGGGATTCATCAGAGAGTTGCCAAGGGCTGGCTCAGATTGGTCAAGCATTGAGTTTGAGATTGAGGCCATTGACAGCCTGCTTCGCACCACTGTTGGAGCGGAGCTCAAGCAGGGCAACCTTAGCCTTGAGCCACTTGCAAAGTGGGCTGCAGGGTCCAGCGATACAGAGATTCAGCAGGGCAAATTTTTCCTTGTGGGTGGCAGTAGTCGCAAATTCCACATTATTGTGCGTGATACTGCTGGCGCTGTGGTGCTCAATGCGTCTGGCCCTAACGCCATTGATATACTCACAGGGACAGGCACGCCCGATGTGCCACCAGTGACAGAGGTGCTCACGGAGGAGCAGCTTTTTGGCGCGTTTTTCTTGAACGTCAACCAAGTGATACAGGCCACAGTCAGCAACCTTGAGATACGACTTGACCGCATATTCTCTGGCGGTGGGTATGAGTACAGTGGCCTGCATACGTCCATCAACTACAGCATTGAAATCAACCACGATGGGCAGGACAGCGTGTGCAGCATGCTTGGCTTCAAGGGCACTAGCACCAGCGTCACAAATGGGTCATTCCTCATCTTTGCCTCAGTGGCTGCACAAGATGCCTCAGCGTCATACGTGTCAGCAACAGCCACATCCATACCTTTCACATACGTCAATGACGCTGACCTGATGACAGCCATGGCTCCGATTGAGCCAGGTTTTGCAGTGATTGGTGATGACGAAGAGGCAGAGATTGTCAGCTACCAATCCATCAGTAGCATTGCAACTGATGTGGCGTCTGGCCTGTATCAGATGAATGGCGTGCAACGTGGGCTGATGGGCACCACAGCCAAGGTGCACAGGACCAGCTTTCAGGATGACCAGGGCAGTGAGGGCGGTGCTGACGTGCGCTTTGGTGTTGGCGTGCTCAATGACTCATTCCTGCTAACGATTCTCAACCTGGCCCAGAGCACTGGTGATGGCAATCATGGCGGTTATGACCTCTTTGGCGTTGGCGTAGGAACGCCACAGGCACCTGGCCACTTTGACTCTGCCTCATTCCTTGAGGCCTCAAGTGACATGACGCCCACTGAGCAGACTGTCAGCTATTTCCTGAGCAAGCCTGAGCAACTGTCAAAGCTGTGTAGGGACTGGCTCAACCCTGTTGGGCGGTTCATGTTTCCTCGCGTTGACTCACAGGGGCAGTATACAATTGGCGTGGGGCGTCAAAAACCAGCCATCGCATCACAGAGCGTGTTGAGCTTGGATACCACACAGATGCACTGGTCAGACCCTGCCACGTATCAGCGGGGCACATCAAACATCGTGACAGGCGTGACGGTGTACCCTGTCTGGGACTTTGCAAACGAAGAGAGCAAAGACAGCGTCAAGGTCTCTGTCCTCAACACTGACGCTGAGGCTGAGTATGGCCACAGAAACGTCATCGAGTGGAATCTGAGAGGCTACACCATAGGCCCAGGGCAGGCGCTTGACCTGACCAAGAACTGGGCCAGCCAGCTTGCGCAGCGCCACGGCAGAGGCAAGGTTGTGCTCAGGCTGACTGCAGACCGGCGCGCATGGTGGGCCAACATCGGTGACACCATTGAGCTGACTGTGCCAGAGATACCCACGCCAGATGGTGGCAGAGGTCTGGTCACAAGGTATGGCGTGGTTGAGAATATCGTGAAGATATACAGCGGTGATGAGCCCGGCGCCATCCTGACTGTGGTGGTTGAAAGCAGCGCATTGACTGATGCCTTTATGCCATACGCACCATCGGCCAAGGTGGTCAGCAAGTCTGGCAGCGACATTGTGCTTGCTGCAAATGAGTACACAGAGAGTGGCAGTGACGTTGACTACTTCTCAGCTGGTGACAGGGTGGTCATACACAATGAGGGTGACTATTCCACCAGAGAGGCCAGAACCATTGACGCTATCAGTGGCAACACAGTCACACTGAGCAGCGCTGTCAGCTTGACTGTGGGCAGCTGGACCGCCATGGATTTTGATGACTACGCCAGCGCCATCACAAGCCAGCGTGGGGGTGCTGCTTTCATCTCAGACAGCGCACATCAGCTGTCAACTGGTGACGACGGCATGAGGTACACCTAAGATGGCAACCAACCTGCAAGGGTCATTCTATACGTCTGAGGCTTTCACTGTGCGCATGACCAAAGGTGCCAGCACTGCTGACTGGGTTGTGGCAGCTGGCACCACATACATGACAGCAGATGAGGCACTTGCTGCGTGGGGCGCTGCCATCAGTTCAATCCACGTAAAAGTTGGCTACAACATCAACGCAAGCAGCCACACAGCCACAGTGTATATTGAAACAGGCGGCAGCACATTTGACGTGACCTGGAGCCACGCAGGTGACGGCACCAGAATGCGTGACTTTCTGGGTGAGGTTGGCGATCTGTCTGGTGAGCCTGATGGGTACATGTTTGACAACCCACTGGCTGTGGCCTGGTTTCCATCGTATGACATGCGCAACCTGCAGACCTCTGTGGAGCCATGGGACAAACAGCGCATGATGACAGGCTCTGGAGCCATCAGCACAAACAACCCACACCACAACACTGACAGTGAGCTGCACTACACTGCACGCGCTGACTTCTGGTTTGGGTATGACGTGGGCACAGGGTACGCATTTTATGAGGCACTGCGTGACTTTATCGAGGGTCTGCTTGAGTACGGCCAGCCATTTGTCATCACCACAGATGACGACCAGTACACATGCAGGCTGGCAAACCCCAAACAGCTTGAGCTTGTGCCTGAGCCCGTGGACAACATACAGAGAGGCGACCTGTACAAAGTGTCACTCAACTTGACGGTGGTAGACTAATGGCCAGAACAGTACCCAGTGCATTTGTGCCGATTGACTATGCAGAGACAGGCACAGCCAGACCCATTGACGACACTGAGGCCATCATGGCAGCCAACACACACTACCTGTATTCAGCGCACAGGGGTGCTGTGGTGCGCACCACATTTCGTGACAAGGATCAGCCATACACAGTAGGCTTCAACCCATCAAGCGCACAGGTCTCAGCGCTTTGGTGTATTGAGCCACCAGGTGAGCCATTTGAGCAGTGGGCTGTGTATGCACTAGTGGAAAACACAAGCACCACAGATGGCGCGTCCTTACGGTTTGACCTGGCAAGCGACCCACACCCAGGCACATCCACTGACATTTACGTGGCACCCAATCTCAGTCAGTGGACCCAGGTTTCTGGCGTGCTGGACATTGACAACACCCAAGACACAGACACTATCAGGATGTGGGCGCTCAAAGGCGCAACAGGCGACTTGCATGTGCACAGTGTTATGATTGTGCCACGCGCAGCCAATGCCATTGCGGGCTCAGTCAATACGCTCAATGGCTGGCCATTTGTCCCGATTGATGATGATGAGGTCAGCCAGGATGCGCCACTCTCAGTGAGGCTCAGGCGAAGGGCACACTCAAACATGATGCACGTGTATCGCAACAGGCCAGGGGCATGTGTTGGCTGGAGCGATGACGCCGACCGCAGGAACGAAGCATTTAGCACCACAAGCAGCAACTTTGAGGAGGTGCTTCGCTTTCCTGTGTTCATACCCAAGGGCACCACATCACTCAGGTGGTCTGCCTTTCTGCGCAAGACTGGCTCAGGGACTGGCAAAATGCGCATGCGCACCAGCACGATGGATGCCTATGGGCAAGCAGCAATCACAGCAGATGCAGTCAATGGCTGGTCAAGCCCATACACCAGCAACCTGGTCAAGTATGATGACGTTGGGCAGAGCGCGCTGAGCGCAACCACTGACCCTGATTTTGCTGTCACTCAAGACTATGTCACAGTCGAGCTCCAGAGCAATGGCAGCCAGACTGTGTATCTGTATGGCCTTTGTATCTGGTTTGAGGTGGTGGAAGCATGAAGAAAGCGCCTATATATTACAAGCCAGGCACCTGGGAGCCACTCAATGGGCAGTTGCCTGACGGTGCCCACGCTGGCGAGCTTGACCAGTTTGCTTGCTACCTCGCCACTCAGAGGCTGTCTGTGCCTGTGGATATTGGCAGGGCCATGACCTCAATCTCTTACTTCTCAATTGAGTACAGCACGCTTTTGCACGTGCCTCAATTCTGTGAGCACATCGCGCTGTACATCAAAGCCAATGGCTCAGGCACCATCACCGTTGACACTAGTGATGACGCCTACAGCGCCAAGGTGGAGGTCAACACCAAGATTGATACAGCCGCAACGCCAGAATATGAAAATGCAACCTGGCATCAGCTGGTCATGCCTATGGACAGCGTCACAGTTGACACTGAGTCACGCGCGCTGGATGTAGATGACCTGGACCATGAGCATGTGGTCACGCTCACATACACCTGCCCAGTCAATGTCTACGTCTGGGAGGTGGTGCCGTTTTTCTTGCCCAGGCGCTTTGACACTACGCTGCCAGGAGGGGTCGCCACGTACTATGCTGACTCTGTGCCAGTCGGGTACTGGAGCATGTATGACTGGGATGGCAGTACGGTCAGTGATATGTCAAGCGCAGGCAATGGGCTGGACGGCACCAAGGCAAGCAGCACAGCAGGTCAGCCATACTGGGACACCAGCACCAGCGTGTTGGGTGGCGCGTCACTACGTTTTGACCAGGCTGACCTTGATGCGGTGATTGTGCCTGACGATGATGTGCTTGACTTCAGCACTGATGACCCATTTACGATCTCATGTTGGATCAAGCGCTCAACTGACTACTCAGGCACCGTGGCAGGCATTGTGACCAAGTCAGCTGCATCGTCTGGTGTAGACTCGCCATATGAGGGATATGCTCTATGGTTCAATGATTTTGAGCAGCGGCGGCCATCCTTCCTGCTATATCGTCAGGTGTCAGGTGTGGAGCAGCTAAGGGTACAAGCAAGCGCTCTGGCATTTGCGGATTCAGACACAGACTGGCACCACATATGCGTTACGTACAATGGCAACTCTGACCTTGATGGCGTCACCATGTATGTGGATGGCTCATCTGTCACCATAGGGCTTGCCAGTCCAGACACCTTGAGCGCTGGCACAGATATCACCACTGCAACTGACCTGTGCTTTGGTGGGTTCATCAACAGCGCCACCACCAACTCACGCATCTTGCCATACGCGGGCAACATGGATGAGGTCGCCATCTGGAGCAAAGAGCTGTCAGCAGATGAGGTCACTGCTGTCTATAACAGTGGCGCAGGTGTAAACCTCAGTAACGGCATACCCAGCACATAGCTTGAGATGGGTAGTGATGACTTGACCACAGATAGGAGATAGCGCGTGGCCTTCCCAATCAAATCAACAGCATTACAGTCTGACGCAACCACCACAGGCAATGGCACTGACATCAGCGGTGAGCAGCACCTGGCGCACAGGTTCCGAGTGCGCAGCGCTGGAGGCACTGCCACAGTGGTGCTTGAGTCTTCTGACGATGGCAGCACATGGGATGAACTGGAGTCACTGAGCATGACAGCTGGCAGCAATGAGATGCGTGAGGTGTCTGGCCCACACTTGCGGTTGCGAGCGCGCATCAGCGCCATCAGCGGGGCCACCATA
>Ga0255751_10000577_pt1 | contig 34138 bp, 42 predicted proteins | sample 071ome_20_FD_179951 | JGI IMG/M metagenome (GOLD analysis project Ga0255751, IMG submission 179951) | Coastal salt marsh microbial communities from the Groves Creek Marsh, Skidaway Island, Georgia - 071412BT metaG (version 2) | ecosystem: Environmental > Aquatic > Marine > Intertidal zone >... | reverse complement strand
ATACCAGGCGCGGCCGTAAATGTTAAAGTCGATCCGGAAATCGAATCGATAGTTAATCCGGTCGTCGAATTATCTTCGTCGCCGAATGGTAGAAAATCGACAACGTCGCCAGCTTGAAAAAATGCGGTGTCGTCATCGGAATAAGTATTTGTTGATACTGTTAACTGATTAGATGATGAAACAAAAGTTACAAGTAAACTCGAATTCCAATTTGTAACATTTATTCCAGTGCGAACGATTTCGATTTCGCAACCCTCGGACATAAGTTCTTGATTGATAGATTTTATCATTCCGATTTTATCGATAACGCCGTATTCGTCGCCAATGTCTTTAAAATGCGGTGAACTACATTTAACATATGATCCGACATCTAAAAATATTGATTGACCGGTTCCGATTTCACCCTTCCATAATCTCATCGGATCGCTTAACGTGTTAAAAATTCGCGACGCAATCGGAAGAAAATAATTAAAAGCATCGCCGGCACCGCTGCCAATATCAATCGATCTTAATCCATATAATTGAATATTTATTTTTGACTTTTCACCACCGTATCTATTTATAGATTCCTGGTTGTTAAAAATGACTTTTTCTTGAAATTTATTATCGTCATTATTCCAGTCATAATCTATTTCGACTTGTGTAACAATATCGTCATAAGTCGACCATATCGGCGGCGGATCAACTAGCCAATCGCCGGCGTTAATCGTCGCAGATATAAATCTTTCGCTTTCGGTTCCGATTGATTGTAATGTGATTTTAGGCACACCGGCCGAACTTCGTTTCATGATCAAAATACAACCGATTGATTTTAATAATGAGTCGAAGAAATCGCGCGGATTAAAATCATCGACAGAAAAACCGCGCGATAGCCATTCGATTTGGCGCGTTCCGTTTTTTAAGAATGAATCGATATCGATATTATCTTCATGTATAGACAATCCGAATCCTAAATTATCATAATCTCCGTTATTGCCACCGCCGCCGGATTGTAATATTTTTAACATGATTTCCGCCGGCGAAACAAAATATTCCGAAACGCCACGTTTAACGATTGTTCGTTCGTTTCCGATCCAATCGCCGAAATGACCTTCATTAACATTTTCTCGATTTTGTCTTAAATGAATTAAAACACCCGTCGATAAAGCTTCCTCATGTGTAGCTTGATAATATAGCGTTTTTAATCGTTGTCTTTCATAATCATAAGTATCGACTTGAATTCCGTAATAAACGCCAGCCGTCGCGAAAGTTGGCAAATTTAAAGAATTTTCGCATAAAATACCGGGTTCGTTTGCTTGCTTATAAGCCGGCGAAATATTGACATCTATAAATGATGATGTCGACCTTTCGTTCGGAAATTCTATCGTTCTAATTAAATTTGAATTTCCGGCATAATTCGGTTTTGATCCATCATTCCAAAAATCAAGCGGATAAAAAACGCGTAAAACATTTGATAAACGAACATTACTTTCTATTTGGTCATTTTTCCAATACCTATATTTATAATTTCGGCTTATTCGATACCAGGATGATGAATACCAAAAATGCAATAAACCTTCATGATTATTTCTATGATCTGATAATGTTATACCGCGAACTTGATTATTACGAATTCTAAACGTAGAAAATGCGCCGTCGGTTGTTGTATGCGTTGTTATCGTAGATAATTTTGTATTTATAATTTCCGGCCAATCAACTAGACTATCTTCGGCTAATTTGAATCGTTTTATTTCTCCACGCGGTTCGATATACGCGCGGTATGGGTCACTATTTATTTTTGATATTAAAGTCGATTGCGGCGTCGCTCCGGTTATTGAATGATCAACTGTAATTAAAACTTTACCCGTTGATGGATTAACAGAAATTGAAGTTGGATAAATTTTATGCTCGAATGTACTTCCAAGAATAAACGGATAACGCGGATGATGTAAACTCGCTTGTTGATCTTGACCGTTCGGACGATTAACATCATATATTTGTTCAAGTGGATAGGACGGATACATTAAATCAATATCTGTTTTTGTGTTATCGATTGCGTTTTGTTGTGCATTATCTAAACGCATAATATAATTATTACGAAATGCCGAACCAAATTCGAAAGAATTAGATCTTCCTTTAAAAAAATAATGCTTATCTTGTAATAAAAATGTAGACGTGCCGCGCTGGTCGCTTAATTCAGTATCTAAAAGCGCGGTTAACGGCATAATAGACAAGTTAATTGTCGAATTGTTTTCGACGTATGGCGACGATTCTATAAATCCGGATATAATACAAGTATAATCGCCGACATTTCCGCCGCTGTCTTGATTTGCGACGTATAGTTTACAACGTCGACCGCGAAAAGTTGATATTTGATCCTCAACGAATGGAATCATAGAAGACCTTGAATCTATTCTATGTGATTGATATTGACTATCGCCGACCGCGCGATTTGATATCGTCATAGATGACGATGTAAAAGAAGTTACTTTAAAAGTTTCCGCGCCGACATGCATTAAACGCGGAACGGATAACGAAGATAAATCCGAATCTAAATTTATGGTTTGTGGTAATGCATCAAAAGTAATGTCGCTTTCTAAATTTGCGCGATTGATATTATCCGAACGTTTACCAATGCGACCAAATACAACGCCAGGATCGCTATTTAATCCATTTTTAAGAATCGATAATTCAATCGAAACCGATCCATATTCCGCGACGCCGCCGGCTGGATCAATAGAACTATTAAACGTACCGACGGAAATTATCGCTTCGCTATCATCGTATGAAATGCCGGCAATCATAAGCGAATTTAAATTAGTCGTTGCCGGTGGCTTGATCGAATGATATCGATATATCAAGCCGGCAATTTCAAGCGCAAAAACTCGACGCGCGTTATCGTTCGTTATACTCATGATAATTCAGCTCTATATAAATCGAATGTTGAAAAGCTTTTTAATTTACAATCTTCGCATGAAATATTAAAAACAACGCGTTCGCCGCGCGCTTGATACGCTCCGACGGTTTCCGGAATATATAGCGGTCTTGGCGCTTCCGGTTGCGTATTTGTTGGCGTTGACGCTGGTATAATATAACCGGAATCGACTGTAAACGTTTGGGAATATTGCGACGCAGTTTCGCTTGTTAGAAACATCGAATCGGATGAATCGAATCGAATCCCGTAATCAACGATTGCGATTTGTGAATAACCGGAACCGGAATCATTTAATAAACCGACTTCGATTTCGATAACCGGCGAAAATTCCGCGTTTCCGGAGTCTTGCGAAGTTGTGCCGCTTTCATATTGACAGATTACGCCGATCCAAGACGAAACAAGTCGAGTCGCGCTTATTAGCTTATGACTTTCGACATATCCTTTTGTAATTCTTCCGTCGCTTTCAGATATACGCGTGTTCATATAATCGCGACCATTTACGACATGAGCTTGAGAATAAGCCGAACGCATAATCGGATAATTTGTACGATTTAAGAATTTAACATAATTTAATTGATTTAACGCGTTCGACATTGAAGAAACGGCGGAACCATAAAGAATTTCGCCATTATTACATGACTTTTTATCTGGTAACAATGCGTAAGCGGTAGATATTAACATTTTATTATACTCCGAACAATGACAAGCCGATGATCGTTCCGTCGGTACCTTGTCCGGATAAAGCCGGCGGATAACGATTCGCGCGCGCGTTGCTTAATGAAATTAAATTATCGCGGTTTTCTTCGACTTGATCGAAAGTGGCGTTATAATACGGAAGTCTAGTATCGCACATTTGCAATAATTCAGCGTTATCGATTTCTAAATCAAACGTATACCAGCCGATACTTGTTGATGTAGCTTGATTGATGCTTAACGATTGGCCGAAAAATGTAAAATCGACGTCGCCAATCGCGCGAACATGTAATTCTAATTTATTGAAATCTAAGTTTTCAAAACCGGACGGTAAAAGCGGAAACGCGTTTAAAATATTCATATGACCGACACCGATATAAATAACGCTGGTCGCGGCTTCGTCCGCGTTCGGATATAATGTCGACGATGTATTATAAACGCCGGACCAGGTAATTAATGATTTAAGTCGTTTTCTAATTTCTTTAATACTATCAATCATATTATGAGCGAAACGCGACGTAAAAGCATTTTGCGCGGTTGTTCTAGTCGTTCCGAACGGCGTTATATATGTTGATGTATTATATTGTGTTTTTCGGCCGGCTGCGATTGGTGAATTCAACGGCTTAAAATATGCCATAATCGAAAAGATTTCTATTTCCGATGCTGAATTCGCTTGTAATTCTACTTTTAAAGTGCCGTAATAATAATTTCCGCTTGGATATGTTATCGTTATATCATTATTCGCGAAACCGTTCGTCGTTGCGCTTAAACTTAATATTGATGTAAACGAAGTAGCGCCGATTGTTAACGTAAATCTTAAATTACAATTTGTTACCGATCCATGCGTTCGATAATTGACGATGAATTCTATTTCGTCATGTTCAAGCGATACAAGCGGAATTCGATATTCTGCCATTTCTGTGTATGTTATTTGATCCGTAATAAAAACGCGATCGGCGAACGCATGAGATAAAACATTTTCGCAATTACCAGCGGCGAACGCATAATTTAAAGCGTTCGACATACGTTCCGGGGTTTCAAAAGTTACCTTTCGGCCGGCGACTGTCGAAGCTGGATCGCATAGAATACTATTAACGTTATATGAATTACTCATTTAAACTCTCAAATCGCATTGATATCGGAACACGTCGGCGCATATTTCGCGGAAATACTAGATTATAATCACTTGTAATCATCGATGCGCGAATTCGACCTTCGAAGCCGTTTCGCGATGATGTATATATTAAATCATGCGCCGGTTGTTCGGCGTTCGCGTCGGCTTCGATTAACATTCGTCTTGAGTCTCCGAGTACCTGGTAAAAGTTAATTCTTTCGCCGGCGGCGCATAATGGAATAAATTTATTTATAAAATGTTGATATAGATCGATTGAATCTAAACGCGCATCCAAGTCAAAAGCCAGTTGATTAAAAGTATAATTACCAATAGTATTGGAAGTATAACCGCCGGATATTTTTCGTCGAAATTCACTAACATTTTCAACCCCATTATGAAATGCTTGATATGGTCTTGTTGGTACTAAGACCGATGAACAAAAGTTCGAAGCTTTTAAAACTGTATATCCGTTTATTGACGTCGTTGTTTCATTGCCGGTAAATCCTAAAAAATCGCGAAAGCTGGTATCATTCCAAGTTAACGCGGAAACCGATAAAGATGAATTAACGACATATCCTTGATTATCAATATACCATCGCGTATCACTACCAGAAACGGCCGTTATATCTGCTTGTTCTAATGTGTTCGAACCGTCGTCGATGTCACCGTTTCCGCGAACTCTACAAGCGATAATCAAGTCTTGAGCGCCGCCAATAAAATTAAATAAAAATGATCCACTTCCGCCGACTTGTTCTATTTCGTATGCGAACGCGATAATTTCGCCGCGTATCCATTCGTTTGGCGCCGTCGCTGCGTAACTTAATAAAGGCGATCCGATTGTCGCGCCGCCGCTGTAATGAATAAAAGTATTTCCGAATCCTAAAACATCGCTAGAACTAACAATCGGCGTTGTTGAATAATAACGAATTCGAAACGGAGCATCCGAAGAAATTTCGACTTGATCATTTGCATTTATGCCAATATGCCAAGCCGAACCGAATGTCGAAGATGATAATAATTGAGAAGATAAATCAAGCCCGGATTTCATACCGCGCCCGTTTAAAAAGGAAATCATATCTTCGTAATTCGAATACCAAACACTTTGGACTTTATTCGCGGAACGCGTCGCGACGTGCGAACCGAAATTCGACATATTTAAACCGGTCATTAAACAAAAATTCGGAGCTGGATTCGAATACATTTTAAACTCTTGGTTTTCCGCGTCGTTGTTGTTTCATTATTTTTGTAATGCGATCGGCTAACGCTTGTTCCGCCGCTTTCTTTGTATCATATACGACGGCGCCGGAAAAGTTAACATTAAATACTAATGTTTGTTCGGTCGCTTGTTCGCGTTCTATCATATTTGATGTTTGAGGTGATCCGGACGGCGAAATATTTCCGCTAATACCCGCGCCACCGCCACCGCCACCGCCACCGCCACCGGCACCCATAACCGAAGCCGCGCCACCGGCGGCCACCGCTGCCGCTGCGAATATTGTTCCGGCTTTCGCATGTGCCGCCGCCAACGGTGGCGCGGTAATAGAAAATGCGGCAGCTTTCGCGAATTCGATCAATGATTCGACACCGGCTTGTTTCGCTAGTGTTTGTAATAATTGCGCGGTCGCTTGTTTGAATGAATCGCCGAACATGATCGCACCGACTGCCGCTTCGGCGAATCCACGTCCCATATTTCCAAAAAAGCCAGATAACTTTTGATTAACGATATCGGTTTCACGTGAAACAAGATTTTGTCTTTCGATTGCGAATCTTCTATTTAATTCTGTTATTTGTTCTTGATTATTTTTCGCAGCGTCTAAACGTTGCGCATATTGTAAAGCTAGTAAAAGATTTTCGCGTTCGAATTCGTTTTCGATTTGTTGAATATTGAATTCGGCGGTTTCATATGCGAATTGTTTATTCGCTTCTAATCTTGCTAAACGTTGCGAATCTTGTTCCGCTTGGAATGTTTTACGAATTGATTTTAATTCATTTTGAAATGCAAGTTCCGCGATAATTCTTTGATTATTATTATCTTTCGCGAGTTGTAACGCCGTATTATATCGAAGTACAGCGAGTTTAATTTGTTTTTGTTCCGAATCCTTTTGATTTTCAATAATTAGTTGTTGGATACGCGCGCGTTCTGCGACTTTTTGCATTTCTATCTGGGCTTGTCTTTGTCTTTCGCGTTCGGCGCTCATTCTCGCACGTTCGGCATTTTGTTTATCTTTTTCGCGCGCTGATTTCTTTTTTTCTTCGATTTCTTCCATCAACTTCATACGTTCGAACATTGTTCGCCGCGTAACTGCGCGTTCTTGATCAATCAAGTTTATCGCGATCGCCAAATCATCATTTTGTTTCATTAAGGCGTCGCGATTATCTTTGTTTCTTTCGGCTTGTAATAATTGTAATTTTGTATCTTCTTTAACTTGTAATGATTTTAACTTAAATTGATCTTCGCTTAATCTAGTTTCTAATTCGCCTAAAACTAAACCTTCTAATTTTGCCGCATTTTCTTTAATTTTGCTTTGTAATGATTCCGCGCTTGTTTCTTCTAATGCTTTTAACATCTTGCCGGATTTTTCTATTCCAGCGTCAACTTTTTCTTGTTCTTTTCTTAATTTACCGACGGAATTTTGAAACGCGATATTTGCTTTTGTACTTGCGACGGTCGCGCGTTGAAATTCTGCGCGTGCTTCTATTAACGCGCGTTCATTACGAACGGCGGCGTTTTGTGCTTTCGATAATGCTTCGGTAGCTTTTTCTAGTCGTTGCGTTGCTTCATAATCTTTGATTGCAGCTTTCGAAAATTTTTCAAGTTGTTTTTGTAACTTTTCTTTTGCGAATTGTGCGCGTAATGTAGCAATCGAAAATTTTTGTAATTGGTCCGAAGTTGGAATTACTCCGTTTTCTGATAATGCTTCCAATTTCGATTCTAAATCCGCCGCCGCCGCTGCCATATTTGCTGTATTTTCTTCGGCTTCTTGCGCTGCGCCCGATAATAAATTAAATGTTTCGTAAGCTGCGTATGCTGCGCCGACAACGCCAGCGAAACGCGATACTAAACCAGTAAAAGAGACACCGCCGGTTTTTCCGACTTTTCCGATTGTTTTTCCCAAATCTCTAAAAGAATTTAATAATCCGGAAACCGTTTCGCCGACCTGGTCGATTCCTTCGCCTAGTTTTTCGTTAGTATTTCCCATTGATGACGCTAATTTTTTGCCAGCGTTACCGATTGATTCAAATTCTTCGGTTATGTCTTTCGCGCCGCTTAATTCGACGTCTATTTCTATTGTTCCGCCGTTCGCCATATTACATATCTTTCATTTGCTCATGTTTACGCGCAATCATTAGATTTTGATTATAATCTAATAAATCAAAACATTCAATAATCGCGATCGTCGGATTTTTATATATGTCTTTTATTTGCACAATTCCTTTTTTAAATTTTTGATAATTGTTAATAACAGACGATAATCGATTCATGTTTGAAATTGGACAATGACGAATTTTTAAATCGGAATATGATTCGCCGGAGTTCGGCGCGATTCGATATCCGTAAACGTAAACGCCGTTTTCATCTTCCGCCGATTGTGGCAAGCCTTTTTTAAACGCGCTTCCACAATTACCACGTTGACGCCGTAACGTTGGATTCTTTTCGCATTGTTCACATGACCAGCTTCGACCAGCGGAAAATGGTACCCATACGGCCGAAGCGATAGCTATTTTCCCAAATCACCGATCAAAGAAATTCTTTGTACATGAATCGATAATTCGGTAATAGTCTGTAATCGATCGCGGTCCGGTCTAATCGATTGAATCATATCGAACGAAGCGGATTCGCCGTTGATTTCTACTAATGATTTTTTAATCATTTCAATAGTAACGCGTCCAATATATGCCGCATATTCTGAATATGCTTTTCGCTCATCTTCATTCAAAGCATGATGATAAATCGCTTTTTCTTTTTCGTCGTTTGGCGAATTTACAAATAAAAATCGTCCAAGTTCGGAACGTGTTAAAGCACCGGCGGCGATTTCTGCGTTTTCGCGATCTTCTGGCGTTAATGGTTTTAATTTAAATATTGTCGCATCGTCTTTTAATTCTAATAAACTAATGTCGCCGGTATTAAGATAATCAAAATATTTTGATTCATCAATTTTTACCGAATTATCGCAAGTCGAAACGACATCGATAGTTTGTTCTGAAGATGTAAGAAAATGCAACGCCATTTTATTAAATTCCTAATGCTAATCTAAACGGAGAATTACCGGCGCCGGTTTCGATGACATCGCCGCCGAATCTACTTTGTTTATATGTTAATGTTTGACGAACGATATCATTACCGGATACGTCATATTTAGCCGGATCATTAGCTAATTGAGCAGCCGGAATCATGATCGCGCATCCTAGACCGTCGCCAGTTGGACCGGTACCGACTAGCACTTGACGAACAACGCGACGAATATAATCGTTATTTAATGTAGTGTTAACAGTGGATAGCGTTAAAGTCAACTCAATATCAATATCAGTAATTTCCATATCTGACATTGCGATGATTGATTCGCTATGGCCAAGCGGCGTTAAAGTATTAGTATAACTTAATGTGAAATCTTCACAATCAAGTTGTATTTGTCCAAGTTTATCACCGGTCGACGCATTAGTTAAAGATGTCGGCGAAGAATCCGAAACAATAACGTAAGAATTACGGAAAAATGGCGGAGCGCCGTTATTATATACGGGTTCGATTGGTCCGGTCGCGCTTCCATTTTCATTTTTAATATGTGCCGCTTGAAATGTCATTTCGGCCATAAGTCGCCCATTGTCTAAACTAATGTTCAGTGATTCACCGACGCAACCGAAATAAAATTCTTGGAAGTTAACGCCGTCGATTCTAAAAGATAATGAATGTTCGCGTTCGCCGGTGTTCGTTCTTGAACCAGGGAACCAGGTTTGTGTCCCGCGAATATCTGGCGTTCCTGTAAAGTTCGCACTAAAAGCCGGTGAAATTGTAATATCTGAACTTCCGTCGGCGTCGTCTGTAATTGCTGAATATTCGACGCGGCCTTTTAATTCACTAGATATCAATGTTCCTACATCGGTCGCTGTTGGACCGCCGGAAACAACTTGAAACGCATTAGTACTTGTAATCGTTGAAACCGTCGCGGAAGTTACGGACGATACTTTAGTTTTGAAAAATGCGCCTAAAAGATAACCTAAATAATTTGAACTATAATCCGCCGCGCTTGATCCGATTGTCGTTAAATCAAGTCGAATGGTAACCGTTCCGGTTCGACGTTGTACGTTATTTCCACCGGATAAAACTGTATCAATTTCCGGCGGTATAAAATACGAACCGTCGCGAGTATCCAAGCGTTCGGAAATCGGAACCTCACCATTAAGAACAACCGGATCGCGTTCGCAAGGAATAGAAATATATGTTAAGCCGGATTCGGACGGTAAATTTGTATTTGTATCTAATGATCCGAATAAAGTTTCGACGGCGACGCCAATCGATCTATGAGTAACTGCCATTTTTTAATTCTCCAAATAAAGAAGATCGAACGGTAAAATAAGCATAAAGCCGATAATTTCGCCGGTTTGATCGGTTATATTTTCTAGTCTACTTTGACCCGGAATTAACGAAACGATTCCGGTCGTATTAAAATCATAATCCGGACCTTTCAATTTATCAATCAAATAAGATGAATCTTCGGTCATGATTCGCATTTTAAAGCCATATTCTTTTATGATCGAATATCGAACGTTTAATTCTATCGTTACGCGCTTTCGTCCGCTTAACCCGGTCGTTCCGTCGTCCATCGGCGCGGATATCATATCGAACATGAATTCGCGTTGTGCGAATGATCTATCATTTATATTTGATGTCAAACCGGAACCGTCATCGATGCAAATAAAAGAATGATGCGAATCCGTTTTCGGTTGGATAGATTCGATCATGTCTTTCAATTTATCTAATGCTTTAATAATGCCGCGACTCATTTTTTCTTTTTCCTTAATTTATTTGATATATCAATCGCGACGGCGTCGACCAGGATATTTATTTCATCATCGGTTAAACCGATATAAGGTCGTTTTTTATGTACGTCATATCCGTAATGTTGAACATGCTTAGTTAATCCGATTCGAAACCGGGTTTCCGTCGCTTCTAATATAACTAGATTGTTCATTAATTGACCGCTTAACACTAGATCAACTTCCGCCGATTCGCCAGCTTTACCGGTACGCTTTCGACTTTCTTGTTTATACTGTTTATAACCGTCCTTGTAAAATACAGAATTACCAGTTCGCGAAACGCGTCCGCCTTTCGGTTTCAATCTAGCACCTTTAAACGCAACATAAAGCGGTTTCGTACTATATTCGATAAACGGCGCTCCGGTCGAACTAATACCGCGCGACGTTCTTAATTTAACCGTCGCAAGCGTATTAGATGCTAGTCTTTTAGTATCGTTCGCGGACCATACCGAAGCCGGTAATTTTAAATTTACCTTAGACATTTGTTTAGTGTCTCATTCCGCGCGCTGGCGTAAACGTCTTTTCGTATTCTGTAATTGTCCTAGTTGCGAAACTTGCGCGGAAGTCGGAAGCCGAACCGCCGGATTTTGTTAAATTGATTTCTCCGTCGTCGATTATGCCGTCGCCGTCCAAATCTAAATCAATCGATGAAAGTCCAAGTTTCATCAATTCTATACAACGATTTCGCATAACTTCGGCGGAATCAAATTGTAACATCATTTCATAGATTCGCGCAGCTGTACAATACATATGACATAAACGGAATGATTCCGGATTAAAGATTTCGTCTTCGGTTACATTCGACGCCGATAATTCTTCGCGTAACATTAAAGCGATTTCATCAAGGGACGCTTTAATCTGTGGTTTGAAATCACTTTGACGACGCGGAATCATATCGGCAAAATTCGCGAATTGATTAACAAGCATATCATGATTTAAACCAGTGTCGAAAGGTCGCGGCGTTACTTTAATAATTCCTTTATCCAACTTGGACAAATTATTTTGTCCGCGATCTTCGACATATGAAATTAAGTATTGATATGTTCCGCTGGTCGCCGTAACGTTCGCAGCCGACGCGGTGACATACCATAAAGCGAACTCAAGATTCGCCGGTGTCGATAGATCAATTTCGCGCGGTAAAGGATCCGCCAAAATTGCGGACGTGCCAACGATGCGAATGATCTTTACTTGATAAAATGTATCGCCGGCGGTTTTTAAAAATGCGTTTACCTGGTCGGATTCGAGAGATACCGAACTCGCTATCGTTAACGTTCGTCGATCGTTGCCGATTGCGGTAACGCTTATATCATCGCGCGAATGAGTCATATTCGAAGTAACATCGGATGAAACTTTAAACGTGATCGACGGAGTACCAACGACCGGCGCCGGCGAATTCCATTCGAATAAATAATCGATTCCGGTAATAGCTTTCATTGATTCGCTTTCGTGATGTCGGCGCCTTTCGCGCGTTGTAAATTAGCCGCTTGAATAAATCCTTCGGTTACCGGCGTCCAGCTATGTCGACAGTTATAACCGCCGCAAGCCGTTTTAACTGGTAAGCCTTGACCATTTCGTAAACGTTTCATTTGATTTTCAGAAACGACTTTATCGACTAACGCTTTACAAAAATCTCGCGTTAATCCATCAAGCGGACCGGTATATAAATAATAACGAATGTCCGCTTCTTTCGCAATTTCGGCGGAAACGCTTCGACCGAACATCGATAATTTAGTATTGATTTGTGTTAATTGCGTCCCGGTCGCGGACTTCATTTTTTGACTTAATCCGCTTATGGCTTGTTTTATAGGGACGTCTAAAATTATAGCGTTTAAAGACTCGCGAACGCCATTCGCTACGCTTGGAACGATCACGTCATCAAATAACGCTTCGACGGTCGCCGTTTTCATTATGTCTAAACGATTCGAAACGGTATCTAATTTTAAATCCGGTTGAATGTTTAACATAGTGTTTCTTATTTTATCCGCGATATTATCGGATTGGTCGATAAATTCATCGATCGCGATTCCGTATCCTGCATTTAAAATAAATTGATTTAATTGATCGTTAGATAACGTCAATAAACTTAATGGATCCGTCGAACGAACAGCGGTTTCTAATGATTTTAGAAATCGCTTTCTTGAATCGTCAAGAATCGATTTCATTTTATTTTCAGCTTTGATTTGTGCCTTTAATTCTTCGACTTTCGCGGAAGTAATTTCGGCGCGAATACCGCTTTGGTTTTTAGCTTGCTTTTTAAGATTTTCGACCGCGATTTTATCCGCGTCCTTTTTTTCTGCTAATAAAACGGTATTCATAGTTAACTCAATATTAAGTTAAACAGTCGGTCATTACGAATCCGAGTTTACTGTCGATTGCTTTGTAAATCATACGTTCGCCGATATATACATTACGAGAGATAAAATCCGGAGAATCATAAACGCCAGTTTCATAACCTTTATATTCGAAGTTAAGAGCCGCGACGGGTAAACCACGAACGACGTTTTTAGTATTAACAATCGGTTGGACTTCCGGACGTAAACATCCCATGAATACAGTTTCATTATTCCAGATAAAACCTTCGGATGATGTCGCGCCAGCTACGGCAGTATCTCGACGCGCGGAACCTACAAAAATATTTTGAATCTTCAATTTGTTACGAAGTCGATTCATAAGTTCATCATCATTCAAAAGTAAATCACCGCTTGCGAATCCGGCGGTTACGTCGCCAAGAAAACGGCGCATATCTGGATTAACAATCAATTCCTCAAATACGTCATGACCTAAAATTAAAGTATCTGGATAAAGACCATGCGCATTTTTCATAACAGTATCGCGAAGTTTTCTTAAACCTTCGAACGCTTTCGTTCCGGCTGCGTCGAATTTACCGCCAACAACAGCGGTACAAGTACCGGTTTCGAATTGTGTACTATCAAAAAGCAAGTCCGCCGCGCGTTTTTCACGATCTAGTTTCATAGTGCGAAGAATCATACGAGCCGCGCGCGCTTCCTCGTCGGCGTCATATTGTGAATCTTCAATGTCTTCCATCGCAATACTATATTCTAAAGAATGAATTTCGCATTTAAATTCAATATTACTTCGATCGAATCCGTTCGCGCGTGTTCTTGATGCGCCAGGAGCGCGGCGAGTATCAAGACCGGCGCCAAGTCCGAGATAATTACGCGCATTTTCTTTTAAAAAAGTACCGCTTGCCGCTGGGACTTTGATCGTCGCTTGTTCAAAAACTTTATCAGCAATTAACGCGGAATCGCTTTGAATCGCTTCGCCGACAATGCCTTTTAAAATCTCATTGACTGGATGAATATTGCTATATGATGAGGCCATTATTTAACCCTTTCTTTATTAAGCGTATACAATCGACGGACCGGTAAACAATACTAATAATTGTTCGCCTGCCGATGCGCTTGTTTGATTTGTATTAGAAATAACACGGCATAACGGATATTGACCGGCCGTATCGGTTGCTTGAACTTTACCATCCGTATTTGCCGATAAAATCGGAGTCGTCACGAAAGTAATAGATTCACTGGCAATTACTTTAGTTAATCCATGAACAACGACGTCTACGCTATCGCCAGCGTTACAAGCGCGTTGCGCAACGCCGACGGCCGCCGCGTCGGTTGCTAAGTCAGTGATAACGACTTTTCCGGCTGCGTCCAATGATACGATAGCGAATTCGGTAATCGCTTCCGCTGCGATAAATGATGTTACGATTTGATTTAAAGCCATTTTAAAAACCTTTTAGTTAAATGATTTTGAATATTCGTTCGGATTTTGAGCTGCGTATAAACGTCTAGCTTCGTCAAAACCGATGCTTTTTTCTTCAGACAAAAGTTTAATTTTTTGTACTAAAGTCTTTTCTTGAGTTTCTTTTAATGTCGCACTATGACCAATTTCCGAAAGATTAACAGCGGAATTTTTAGGCGCTTCGCTTAACATTTGCCAAAACGCCGGAACTTCGTCTTTTTTGTCGAATGCTTGTTTCGCATGATTGACTTGATTCGGAGAAATACGACCGTCGTTTAAAAGTTCTTGAACTGCCTTATCGCGCTTTTCACAATGTAATTGATCACGAACGATATCAAGTTCACGTTTCATTTCATTAAACATTTGAATCGAAAATCCTTCGCTTAATAACGCCGCTTCGTTCATTTTCTTTTTCTTTTCGTCTTCGTCTTCATGCTCCGACATCTTCTCTTTGTCTTCGTCTTCGTCTTCCATCATTTGGTTTTTCTTTTCTTCGTCTTCATGCTCCGACATTTTCTTTTTATCGTCGTCATAATGCTCATTCATTGAAGATGATTCTTCCTTGTCTTTTAACTTCGATTCAAGCTCTTTAACAAGTGCGTCCTTTTGTTGTAATTTTAACAAAGCTTCTTCAAGCTTCGCTTGTAATTCTAATATTTGTTCGTCCATCGTTAAATTCTCCGAAAGTGTAACAATATCAATTTTGTTTTGTGATTGCGCCGGTCGCGGCGTTAGAGTAATAGCGAGTAATTGCGCGGATCCGACTTTTTCGCCGGTTGAACGCGAATAAACATCGCCGTCGATATATTCGGGACTTGACCATAAAACGCCGCCGGCGCTTTTAACAATATCAAGACCTTTTTCGTTATAAGCTGGTATTGCGTAAAGTCCATCGTCTTTAATTTGTAAATCGATAATTCTTCCAAGCGCGTTGGACGTTTCCGGCGGCGCAATAGATGAATTATTAAATGGACTTGACGAATGATTCCAATCGATAATTACGGCCGTTTCATCTTGCGTTTCTTTGAATACGCGTACGATTTCTTCTAATAATTTTTTATCGATTTCTTTTCCGATCTTTTCGCCGGATAATCTACTTGATACTTGACCGTATGCCAACGTTTTAAATGGCTTGCCGATCGTCAAGGATTCCGGAACATCATAATCCGAATTATCATTTAATTGTATCGCTTCGCCATATGCGCGTAATGATTGCATTTTTTTATCCGCTTTCTTCATTTGTTCGACAACGCGTTTCGCGTAAGAATAACCGGCGTCGCCGCCCCATCCTTCCCACGCTTGACGACCTTTTGACCAGTTCGACCAATCCGGCGATTTTTTATCGACTTCATGACGTGAAAAATAACTGAACATTCGTTTAACGGTTTCCGGTGATAACTTGCGACCGTTCGCCAGGTCCCGCGCACGCGCCAATCCTACGGAAGTCATACCGCGATTCGACGGCGTTTGTTTAGATCTTTCTTCTAATGCTTTCGCCGCTGCCTTTTGTGCGCCGACCGGCGGATTAAAATCGATATGTTCGTATTTCTTAGGAATAGCCAGCGCGACCGATTCCGTTTTCTTTTCCGGTTCGCTGCGTTGCGGATGACCTTTCGGCAATAAATCAAGATCTGTATTATATGCTTTTTTACGTTCGCCAGTACCGGCCAATTTTAAGAACGTCTTAACACGCGCTAAACCCCATTGATCGCGACTCATTCCGGGACGATGCGAAGTACTAAACGCACCGGCGCCGCGACGGTATACCGCTTTTAATGTTCCTAAATCAACGCGCTTCGATGGTGATTTATATCGATCATTATGTTTATCTCTTAAATTAACTAATGCCTTTTCGATTGCTTCCGATATTTTAATTCCGCCGCGCGAACCGGAAGCGGAACCGGGTTTATTTATTGAGCTGCCTTTTACCTGGTCTTTTTTCGGCGCCGGTGTTTGAGCTTGCGTTCTTTTTTTATTCATTGTTATTTCGCTTTTTTCGCATAATCAGTTGTTCCGCTAATAACGCCGATTGATAATTTCCACTTTGTAAACGCGGATTCGATACGACCGACCTTTCGAACGGTGAACGTTCGGCCATTTCCGGAAGTTCACCGATTCCAAGTTTACCGCGAATCGATCGTTCTAAATTATCGTCCGGTGTTAATATGCCACCGCGAACAAGCGGTTCTAGTTTTTCAAACGAATCGGCTAATGTATCATTATCTAAACCTTGATGAACTAAACGCGGAAGCTTCGACGCGTCATCTTCGCCGAAATTGAAACGAATCAATCGGCCGATGGTACCACCTCCGGCCCGGTCCGGTCCGTTGATTTGCCCGGCGACCAAATCACACAAGTTTATCGCGAGTCGTCTAAATACAGATAAATGTATTTCGCCGACGGATCGCGCGCCGGTGTCGCTTATTCCTAAATTTGAGAATTGAGCGAAAAAGGCTTGACTGATTTGATTATCGCATTCTTTGATTACTTCTAAAGGTCCGGCAGCTTGCGCCGGTTGAACGCCGTACGAATCAAATTTAACCGCCGCGTTTTCTATTAGATATGCTTGTTCGCCTGCGACGAATGCGGCGGCCTGCGCTTCCGCGTCGTCGATCATCGAATCGATATCGCCGTCGCTTAGTCCTTGCATTTCTGCGACCGAACGATCGACAGTTACTCGCGGCGTCGGTATCGCCCAACGATCAACGCCGATCGACATCATTGTCGATGTATTTTGTTTTGTTCGCCAAAAAAACCAAGCCGGCCGAAGCATTCCCATTCCTTCGAAATTCGATCCGGTTTTATTGAATGTTAATAGTAAAAGTTTGTTCGCTGGTATCGGTTCCGGCTTAACTTTTACATTATTCATTATTTGAATTACACCGTCCAAGATTTGACCGTCGCGAGATAGCCAGCGATCATGCGACGACGGTTCGCGATCCGCGAATTTACATAACCATATTCGCGGATTTCCGTTTTTGTCTTTTCCAGATTTATATATTTCTTCCGCGTATCGATAACCGATTGGAATAAATTGTAATAAATATGATAATTGTTCTTCAAACGATAAAGACATTTGGCCGGAATAACCGTCGAAGCCGAAACATTCATTCGCATAATCCGCGTAAATTTCCGCCGTCGGATCATCTTCGATACCAGGTTCGAAACGCCACGTCGCCGAAAGCAATGTTTGGCGTAATAAATGCCAACAACGAAAAACTATCGGATCCGTACGTAACATTTCTTCGGCTTCCGCGATCCAGTTCCGACCGATTAGTTTTGTATTTTGTTCGTATCCACTTATTCGGCCGCCGGATAATTGCGTTCCGCTTATTCCGTATTGATGATAATTCGCGTCGAACGCTCTTATATGTCGCGCGCGTTGTCGTCGTCTATAGTTCATATAAAACGGCCTTATGATTGATTTTCTTCTTTATTATGATTTTCATCGCGTTGATTGTCAAGTTCTAGTTCATGAACTAATGTATTCGAGATTTCAATAAAAAGTTTTACGGATTCGATAAAGTCATTTAACGAAAATTTTTCCGCTGGTTGTTTAATTAAATGATTTGATAGATTAACTATCGTTTGAACAGTATTATTCATAATATAACTTTCAAGATTTCTTTAGTAATATGTTTTAATGTATCAATGGATACACTATTTCCGATCATTTTATATCTTTGTACGTTTGATATATCATTATGAAAATGATAGTTATCTGGATATCCTAAAATCCTTAAACATTCATCAATCGATAATTTTCGAACAATATCGTCTATTAAATATGCGCCGGTTTTCCCAGCTATACCGCCACCGTTCGCCGTAAATGTAATCGATAATCCATTCGGCGAATAAATTCTATAGCCTTGTTTTTCATTGTTTTCAATCAAGCCGATTCTTTTAATATCGTTGAATCTTTCGTCATCATTCACTTGTTTATAAATAAAACATTTTCTTTTGACTAATAGTTTTTCGTCCTTGTTATTTTGATCGATATAATCCAACAAAACATTATAATTTTTTATCGGATCCGGAAAATTAAAAGCTTTTATAATTGTTTTCTTTATCGCGATTAAATAAATTCTTTTTCGTTTTTGTGGTGTGCCATAATCCGCACTATTTAAAACTTTATGATAAACATAATATCCAATTTCTCGAAACGACTTTATAATTATGTCTAATGTTCTACCTTGATCATGCTTTTCTAAATTCGCTACGTTTTCCATAAAAACACATTTCGGATTATGTTTTTCAGCGATCTTTATAATATTATAAAAAAGAGTGCCTTTTGTATGTTCAAAACCGTTTATAAATTTATTTGCAATAGAAAAAGGCTGACAAGGAAAGCCCGCGCATAAAATATCATGATTCGGAATATCATTTATGTTTATGTTGGTTATATCTCCATGTATATTATCATTAAAGTTATATTTATAATTTTTCTGTACATGTAAATCTATATCCGAACTAAATACACATTCTAAACCGAAAGATTCTAATGCAATTCTAAATCCGCCAAGACCGCAAAATAGATCAATAAATTTTAAACTCATGTTTACCCTTTAAAACTTTTTAGTTTTCGGACGAATCCGACGACTATTATTATATTTTGATTTGTCCAACTTGGACGACGTTCGTTTTTGATACTTTCGGAATGACTCCGACCAGTGATAAAAAATACAATCATATCGCAGCGCGTCGAGTGGATCTTCTCGACCGTCCTTTTTAGGTTTTTCGTTATTGTCCCAAGCATAAGTTAACAATGCTTTTCGAATCGAATTCCCTTTCGCGTGTTCGCCTTTTTGCCATACTTCGCGAATGATCAAATACTTGTTATTATGAAAAGCGCGTTTTAATCTTTGTACACCGTTTAAGACGTCCGTTCTAATCGGATCCGTCGTCGACTTTAACGGAAGACCTAAACCGCCGGCGTCCGGATGACGTCGCATTAGTTTAAACGCCGATGTTCCGGAATGATCCGACCGCGCACGACCGGCCTTATCTGCGACTCCGGAATCGATCAAGATTCGATCATCGTTTGGTCTGGCGAACTCGCGCGGAACTGCAATCGATAGAATCATTTCGTTTAATTGTTCTATCGTTACTTCATGCGGATTTATTTCGTTTACAATGATCGAAGCTTGGCGCGATTCATCGTATACTATGATTAAAATGCTCGGCTTCCGAAAGCCCCAGTCGATCGCGATTCGGCCGGTCATTGACGGATCGTAAACAAAGTCATCGATAACATGAATCGACGGTTTAAATTCATTATATACCAGGCCGGACGGCGGACGCGGTTCGTTCATTACCATCGCCGCGCGTTCGTCCGGCGGTAAACTTTTCGTCGCTTCTAACCAATCTTCCGAAAGATTATTTTGATTAACGTATGATGAATAAAAGATCGGCGAATATCCGTCGCGTTCGGCTAGCTTTATCCACCATGCATCGATAACCGGTAAACCAACTAAAATCATAACTGGCTTCGGTCCGGCGCGTAAACGTCCGAACGCTTTGTTCGCGACTTCGACCGTTAACGTTTGGCATTCATCGATCAAGACGACGCCGGACGTTATGTTTAAACCTTCAATCGGATTATGTGTAGCTTCGCGCGTATTAGGTCGAAAGTATGATCGACAATAGACTTTTGAACCGGTTTTCGTATCAATCCACTGTTTAAGCGTATGATTAAAAACCCATCCTTTCGGCGATAGCCATTTTTCTATTTCTGGACGTAATACGGAATTATATCGATTGTTCGTATCTGTTATTAAAAGCGTATCTTTGCCTTTCAATTTATGCGATATGAATAACAATGAAAAGACTAAAGCCGAAGTTTTACCAGAACCCCAGCCACAACGCGCGGCGATAATTCTTTCGCCTTTTTCGATACGATCAAATATTTCTAATTGTAAATCATTATATTCTATGTTATTCATATTATTCTTATTCGTAGGTATTTTTTATCAAAGAATAGTTTTAGATTTCATAAAATTAGTCGACATCATTGTCGGCTTTTTTTATGTCCGAATTCGATTCGCGCTTTTTCTTTAATTGTTCAAGCATGTTTAAAACTTCGTCTTTACCAGATTCCGTTTCATTAACATTCATATCTATTGATTGTTTTTCGCCGAATTCCGCCGGATCCGCTTTCGCTAATAGCCAAGCATTACCGCGCCAATCTTTTTTTTCTTCGCAATAATCGCGAATCTTTTGAATATTTGCAGCGATGAAAGCCGCTTGACTTGATTCTAATGCATATCTAAAACCATCATGATTTTTTATCCATGCGTAAAACGTCGATTCATTTATATTTAATAATTGCGCAATGTATTTATTAGGAATTCCGTTTTGTTTGGCGTCCGCTGCGATGATGTCATATTTCGGATCGTACTTGATCGGAGCCTTACGCATGCGCGCGTTGTTACTTGTTTGACTTGCTTTTTCTGTCATTTAATAAATCCTTTAATTCGTCTTTACTAATACAGTTTATCAAAAAATTAAAACGGATCATAATCGTTACTCGACGGAATGATCGTTTTATTTTGTTCGTAAGAACGTCTTTTATAATATTCCGGATCATGATCGCGCCAAGCGTAAGGATTTTCTTTTGTCGGTACCGGTGGCGGTTCCGCCGCTGGCGTTAAAGCATCGTTCCATTTAGGAATATTTTGATTTGACCAATCGACAGATTTCCATTTATAACGTTTATCGTCTTGTATTGATTCGTTTTTAGTTACTGTATTCGATCGCGATTCGTTCGAAGCGTTATAAGTTAATCTTTCAATTTCATCGATCAAAATATTTATTTCATTTCGTTTTTCTCCGTCGCGGGTTTCGTATGTATATGTTCGCAGCGGTCCGCGTAATGTCACAAGATCGCCTTTTTTAATATAATCACGAATATATTTCGAGACATTACCGAATGCTACACAATTCATAAACGTAACGATTTTGTCTTGTTTATATCGTTCATTGATTGCGATTCTAAATTTTGTTTTGTTAGCTTGTTCGATGTATTCTGGATCGGCGACCAGGCGACCGATACAACGATATTCATTTTTTAAACTCATAATTCACCGTTATTTTTCATAGATTAAAGTTAAAGCTTGATCTAAAAGATCTATTTTAAAATTATTGTCCAACTTGGATAAATCAATAACCGGCGGATAATCGATTTCTTTATATTCTCCAATCGGCCATTTTTTACCTTTATTATCAACGGTCCAAGCTTCTTCCCATTGATATTTTTTCCAAGCTTTAATTGATTTTTTCGCATTCATCATATGATCGTATGCTTGTTTTCTACTTGGAAAATGAAATGGTAAACGATCAATCAAGAAATCGCCTTTTTGTTTATTGTCTAATTTAGACCAATATTTATAATTTATAATGATTGTAACGTTAGTATATTTAATTATTCGATCAATCTTATTATTAAATGTCGCGCCTTTTGTTGACATTTTATACGGACTTAAATATTCGCTTTTTGAAGGTACGATTTTAATCAAACAAGGATTATCTTTTTTTGAATGACTTTCGATTTTATTACTTACGATAAACCCGGCGCATAATTTTTCTTCACTGGTCGCTTCGTATTCTCCATAAAGTTTATATTTAAATTCTGTCATATAACCTTTAACAAATAATGCTTCATATGCACCTTTCATTTTCAATAAATTTGTAAATTTGGGAATTATTGTTTTTGTTTTTGATTTTACTTTAGTATTCATTTTGATTTATCCTTTTTGCTTTTAGTTTCGAAATATTCGTTAAAAATACGTTGTACGAATTCGGATCGCGAACAAACATTTAAACGCGCTCCGTCGTTTATCTTTCTTACCAGTGGAACCGGTAGATAAACGGTTACATTAGTTTTAATTTCGTTACTCATGTTTTCCCTTTTTTTATATTATAATTTAAATTATAATGATCATTATTGATCATTATTGATCATTATATAATTTTGTTTTTTTGTCAATAAAAAAGGTTATGTTATGGAAACATTATCGCAAGTAAAATTAATTGATTCGTTCGGCAGCGCGAAAAAGATTGTCGATTCCGCGCGAATATCATTCAACAAAACTGATTTCGAAAATGATGTCTTATCATTGCGAGATAAAGATTTAATTAAATATTTATGGGAAAATAACCATACTTCGCCATTTCGTCATATTCATTTTACTTTTTATATCAAAGCGCCGATTTTTGTTTTTCGTCAATGGATGAAACATCAAGTCGGTTGTTCTTGGAATGAGGCCAGCGGAAGATATATTAAATTTGATTGTGAATTTTACGAACCGGAAACGTTTCGAAGTCATATACCCAATGTTAAGCAAGGCAGCGGCGGCGATATTCTAAATCAACATGAAGCGAATCAAATTTATAGAACATTGCTAAAGGATGCGAAATATGCGTATGAACGTTTATTAGATTTAGGAGTATGTCGCGAACAAGCTAGAATGTTATTGCCGGTATCATTATATTCATCGGCATATTGGACTTGTTCATTACATGCGTTAATTCATTTTTTTAATCTTCGTCTTGATCTTCATGCACAAAAAGAAATTCGAGATTTCGCAATCGCGACAAAAATTTTAATTCAAAATCACAAGGACTTTGATTTTGTTTTAGATCTATGTGTAAATGATGATAAATGATCGTTTCAAACATTAGTATTAAACGGTTGCTTTTAAAATAGTCTCAATTCAAAAAAAAGGTTTATCATGTCGAAATGGCTTGATCATTGGATGAAACACGCGCGTTTAATTTCCGAAATGTCGATTTGTCCGCGAAATAAAGTCGGCGCTTTTATCATCGATCATAATAATAATCCAATTTCCGCCGGGTTTAATGGACCGCCGCGAAAATCACCTAGTCGATTTTGCGGTCGATCCGGCTGCGATCGTGAACGATTAAAAGTTCAATCCGGAACACGAACCGAAATCGGTTGTCATCATGCCGAATTAAACGCCATAGCGAACGCGAGTCGACGCGGAATCATGTTATCCGGTTGTACGATATTCGTTTCGGTCAATCCTTGCCTAGCATGCGCGAAGATGATTCATCATTGCGGAATAACTCGCGTCGTCGTTCCAATTAGTAACAATTATTCGAAAGCTGGTATCCGGTATTTAATGCAAAATAATATTTTGATCGTTTACCAGGATGATAAATTTTATGAATTTACTTCCAAGCTGAATGGAGATTAAGCGCCGGCCTTCGATCCGGTCCTTTAATTTCAATCGGATGCTTGAACATATCTTGCATTCTTGAAAGTACTGCGTAATTATTATCGAATAAAGTATTCTTCATGAGCGACGGATAAACGTTCGTAGTAATAACGACGGCCATTCGACCAGCTTTCCATCGCTCATAAATCGAACCAATAAATTCTATCGTCGTATTTTTAAACCAATCCGAATAATTCTTTGTTCCGCCGCCAAGACCGCCGAATTCATCTAATAGAAGAACATCGACACCATATAAAAAATTATCTAAATGATTCGAACCGTTTTTTTTATTCCAAGATGATTTTTGTTGTTCAAATGTATGATAATGATGCGCGTATTTAACGTTATATCCATCGGCGGTTTTATGTTTAGCTATAATATATAATAGCGTTGATTTACCGTTTCCGGGCTTGCCATACATTAATAGACCCGGCGGAATCATAGAATCGCGCGACCAGTTCATTAAATGATAAAATGCGTTTTCTTGATCTTTACTATCGAATTCATAATCGGAGATACAAGCGTTAATCGCATCATTCGGCAGCTTAGCGCGAATCAATCGATTTAATGATTTCCTTAATTTTCCGCAATTACGACATGATATAGCGTTCGGATGAATACCGTCGCGAATATATTCATAACCTTCGACGCAATATCCACAAGCCGGATCAATCGCCGTTAACGTTCGATTTCGACCAGTTTTTAATAATCCATTTAAATGATAATAATCTGGATCGTAGTTCGTCCAATCCTTAAATGTTGGCGGCTCCGGCTTTATGCGATTTGGATCATTTAATAATTCATTGAATGCAATGATCATAGACTTTAATTTAACTTCTTCACCTAATTTTTTTAAATCGTTCATAATCACCAACTTTTAACAATCTTAGAATCATGACCGTAAATTTCAAAATCTTCGGCGATTTCATCTTTTTTAAATTTCTCGAATATTGATTCGCGTTCGAATTGATTATATTGATTCGATACAAGATCGGAATTATTAAAACGTCGTTCGATCTCGCTTCGTCTATGACCAGCGTTAAGAATATGAAGCGGGACCTTATTTCGTTCGTCTAAAAGATGAGCAAGATTATTAAACGATAAATTCGACGTATGTTCTAAAGCTTCCGCGCGCGTTATATATGTTTTATTATTATTGTTTATATTTATTGTTTTATTATTATTGTTTATATCTATTGTATTGTGGTTTATTTTCACCCGTTCATTTTCACCCGTTGAAGTTGACCCGTTCATTTTCACCCGTTCATTTTCACCCGTTGAAGTTGACCCGTTCATTTTAACACCGTGAACTTTTAATATATGTTCGACGTTGATGTTTATAATAGTCGGAGTATTACGCGCGCCGTTTCTTTGAGTCGTTCTTGTTATCCATTTCATAGACTCAAGATTCTTTAAAGCTGCTTTGATAGTCGACATCGAAACGCCAGTATATCTATTTAAATATGATTGTGTGATTTGGCCGGACCAGGTAGACCAATCGACTTTTTTTAACATTGCGATCATGATAAATCTATCGCGTACTGATAGATTTTTAGATCGAATGATTTTGTCTTGTAATTCGAATTCATTCATGTTAAACCCTTTTTATTATTTCGCGCGGTTGATTTGAATCGCATTTTTTCAACTCAAAACATCGCGATCTAATAATAAATTAATTGATCGAAAAGGCGCCGTCGGATTATCCGTCGGCGTTTTTTTTTATGTATCGACTAGCAAAAAAAGCCAATCCATAAAAAAAGTTTTAAATTATTTTTTGCGTCGTTTCAAGTCTTTTTTAACATCTTTTATTTTTTTTAACACATATTAAATTTTTTAACTTGTATTTAATTTTAATATGTCTTATACCTTAATCATCAACAACGAAAACCGGGCAGCCGGTAAACATGAAAAGGAAACATCATGAACAATTCAAAAACAATCAAACGATTAAAGCCTTCAACGATCAAACGTTATACAGTCGAACAAATCGCCAATCATATTGATGATTATCAACTGGCTATCGATACGGACGAATATCGATTCGATTTTCAATTTAAAACAATCTATACGAAAGGAATCAACGAATATTATTATTATATGGATATGCTAGACACTGATTATAATAAAATGTCGATAATATCGATTTTAGAATCGGTTTATCAATTACATGATATTAAAATCATGGAAGAATCAATCAAAGAATTAAATAAGATTTTAGAAAGGAATTAATATGCCAATGAACGGATTTTCATTTCGTATTCGATACGATTTACAACAAAAAAAACTACGTTCTAAAGATCTTGCTAAAGAGTTGAATATATCTCCGGCTATGTTGACTCATGAACTAAACAATCAAGCTATTAGATTAAGCACAATGATTGAAATAAATCGCGCGATGATGAAATTATGCGGCGTTACTTATTCAATCGAAGATTTCGCGGACATCTTAGGAGAATATTAAAATGTATTTAACGAATCGTTTAAAACCTGGCTATGCAGCCGGCCAACAATTCGAACACGTCGAAACCGGCGCGATCTATGAAATTGTACATATCGAAAGACATGAATCATATGTTTATCGAAATAGAATATTAACTTGCTATTCCTATGAATTAACGTCGCCGAATAATCCATCATTAGAATTATATGAATGCGAATTAGACGACGAAATCAGCTATATGAGACTAATTGAGGTTTAATCATGTTAATACTAGTTATTGTTATTATTATCGCATTAGCGATTCATTCTTTAATATCAGACGATGATTCTTCATTATCATTTAGTAGATATACAAAAGATTTAAATATCTGGACGTTACGCGCAATTTTCGAAGCGATGAAACAAATCGAAATAGAACAAGACGAAGACATTCAATATTTATTAAACGCGGGTATCATTACAAAAGAGATGATCGAAGATCGCGCCGATTTTATCATGTTTGAGCTTGGCGAATTCCCAGCGGAACAAATGAAAATTGATCCGCGCGATTTCGATAAAATGATCAAAATGTATGAAACAAAATTTAGAGGCGTTTCGAACGAACATATTCAATATATGATTTCTATACTCATGAAATAAAGAAAGGTTAATATCATGAATATAAATTACAGTGCAATTTTACAAGAATCTCAACTCGCAGCGATTCGAATCTTTTCGAATAGTCCAGCGGACTTTGATAAAAACATCGCTTGTTTTTTGCGATTTGGTCAATACTTCGATTTTAATGTCGCGTTAACGCTGGCGAATACTTCGTTCATTATGAAACCAACTATAAACACCGACGCAGCGAAAGGCGTTGTCAGAAATTGGACCGATCAAAACGGAAATAAAATTTGTGCATACTTTCGAACCGTTGAAAGAACGGCGGAAGTCGCGACAGTAGCGACCAGGCGACGCGACGAAATAGATTTCAATATTCCGGAACATACTTTTACATTCACGATTGAACAAGCTAAAACGCGCGGTTTATTTAATAAAAATCGATCTTATAAAACAATGCCGGAGGTCATGTTAGTCAAACGCGCGACAATGGGTTTAATCCGCGAAGTATATCCAGAAATCTTCGGCAGCGTTTACGCGCCGGATGAATTAGCCGAATGTTCGGATTTATCGGCGGATGATGTAAAACGTATAACAGACGAACAAGAAAGTCTAAGTTAAGCCGAGCCGGATTTTTAAATATATAAAAATGTATTGTCGACCGGCTTAAACGACAAAAAGGCAAATGATAAAAATAAACCGATTTTAATAAACTATTATGTATTTCTATTTGTCAATAAATTTTTTAAGCTTGTATCAACTTGTGTTAATGTTGTTTGTATTGTATCAAGTTTTGTTTCGATCGTTTGAAATCTATTTTCGTTTGTTTGAGCTTGATTTTCTAGCGTTCGAACTTTTTGTTTTAATTCGCCGAATTGTTCCGCTTGATTTAATTTTTCGCGTAAAAAAGAAAAGTACGCGAAGATTACGCCAGCGACCGAAACAATAGAAGCGACTGTATTAAATTCCATTTTATCAACTCCGAAAGGTTTTTGTTAATGTTCAAGTCCATATTATCAAATTTTGATTTTAAAAATAATCTTTTTCCGATTGGCGCTTTGTTCGCGTTAATCATCTTCGTTTATTTCATCGGCCGAAATCATGGTCATGTTTCACGTGAAACATTATGTAAGGATGATATTTTAAAACTTAATCAATGTTTAGACGATCAAGAAAAGAATCAAAAATATTATGTCGATGAACTCGCAAAATATACGAGCGAATGTAAATTAAAAACGTGTAAATCCTTATGTAATGACCAGGTAAAAGAAGCGATTGAAAACTATAAAAAACTCGAATATCAATTCGAATGTAACGATTAAGGAAATAATATGAATGTTTTATTACTTCCGCTTGTTTTATCTGTTTTACCGCATCAAATAAAATTAACAGACAATTCGATATTAACTGCGAAGATATTTCGCGCTGGCGATGTTTCAAATGATAATTTTCTAGCGTTTAACATGACCGAATTTTCGTTAATAAAATCGATTGTCGAATCATCCGATAATAATTGTAAAAGCGCGTTAAATGATACAATCGCGATTTGTAAACATCAATTAGAAGTATGTCATGATACATGTAACGCGATTCCAGACGATGAAAAACTATTCATTCGCGCATTAGAAAAAGAAATTGAATCAAAAAATAGAAGTCTTGATTTTTATAAAAAACGATCCGAAATATTTAAATATGTTTTAATTGGCGTCGGAGCCGTCGCGATAACATCATCTAGTATCTTGTTTATTAATACCTTCTAATTTCGCGATTTTTAATTTACTCGCGTTTACGTCCTCCCATATTTTAACGCGTCCATCGCGGCAATTTTTATATGTGTCATTGATTCGCGCTTCTAATTCTTGAATACGTTTATCTTGAATAGAATTTAATTGATTCGAATTTGATAAATCAGTTTTTAACGTCGATATAATATTCGATACATACCATATGACGCCGATAATCGTTCCGATCAATCCTATAATATGAAACATCGTATCAATAGATATTTGCATTTAATCACCTTAAAGTAATCGTTACAAGATCGCCGGCGACACGCGCGGATGCTCCGATAAAATTATTCCAGATTATACCGCATGATGACATATTATTATCTACATAAACGCCGCCGTTTTCAATCGCAATAAAACCGCCAGGATCGATAATATCGCGAGCTGCCTTCGCTTCTATTTGACCTTGAATTTTTGCTTTTACATAATAAACGCCGACGTTTTCCGAATCTTGTTCGGCGTCATTCATAGCGACATAAATCGGAGAATTCATATTATTAGCTAATGTATAAACATCTAATAATGTATCGTATGATATAACGTCGCCACGTAAAATATTATTTGAACATTTTAATTTGATCCAAGACATTTTTTTATCCTTATCCTAATTTTAAAATATGTACTGATAACGCGCGATGATCGCCATCATCAATCAAACCGCTGGCGGTAGATTGATCTTTTACCACGATTCGAACGGTATTCGCGACAGTTGTATTTAAAACACCGACAATAAGTGAACTACTTAAAGTATTATTATTTGCGTAAACATGCACATAATGACTAAAACCGCCGGAATCCGATTCCCATCGCGCCTTCATATCGCCGTTTTCGATTGCTAACGTACAAATACAAAGAAAAGTTCCGGCCGGAATATCGATAGATTCTAACCAATTAGAATTACTTTTTATTGTATTTGTCGCGGTAGCTGGATTTAAAGTGACGTCGACATCTTCTATTTTATTTGTTCTTGATCCGGCTTTTTGAATCATTAAATAATTACCGATGCTATAACTTCCGGAACCTCCGAAAATAGCCGTTTCATTCAAAAAAACCGATGCTTTCGCTTTAAATCCAGTTCCGGCCGGAGAATCTGAATTAATCCAGTTTACACCGTCAAATTTAATAACTTGATTATTTGACGGTGTCGTTTCTGAGATATAACTAGATAAGTTAATCGGAATATTTCCAACATTTGAAACTTCTTGATTATCTATTGATAATTTATTATGCGACATATCAATCGACCTTTTGAATATATAGAAATACATTTTCGGATATTGTATTTCCTTGATTAGCGATACTATCAACATTTGATGCATTCGTAATCTGTAATTCTATCGTCTCGCTTGTTGATAATTCAAATAAACCGGTTATCGATGTCGAAGCGCCGTCGATAAAATTGGCGGCGTTATCTCCGACAACGGCGCGAATTGATCTCCAAGCACTTGAATTATTTATTAACTGCGCGGCGATATAGCCACTTGCTGAAAATTCGACATTAAATCCAGACAATACGAAATATTTTCCGGCGGGTAAAGTAAAAGAACGATACCAGTTTGATGTTAAATATTGCGTTAAAGTGGCGCCGGTGATTGTATTAATTGGCGATGTATCATAAATTCTTAATTCGGTTCCGCTGCTCAAATTCCCGGCTCCACTATTTGAATATGCATTACTTTCGCCTTGTCCGATTCGAATATATTCAACCGTTACGCCCGGAGAATCTGCATTAATATAATTGGCGCCGTCGTATTTAATAACCTGGTCAGTTGTTGGCGTTGTTATAGTAACGTTATTTAAATCGCCGATATTTAACGACGATAAATCAATATTTCCGCTTGAATCCGGATTTAAATTTTGTACTGTGATTTTATTATGTGACATCTTAGATTATCTCCCAGTTTCCGGAGCCGTCGGATACACAAGTTACGGCTTGATTCTGAACGCTTAAAATATATGTCGCGCTTCCGTCGATTGTTTCCGTTAAATTGCCGTCTAAAGTTAAATTATTGCCGGCCGTTTTTAATTTAAAACGGATTTCGGTTCCGGCAGTAACGCCACTTAAAGCCGGAAGATTTACAGTTATCGCACCGCCGGACGTATCCGCCGAATAATGATAACTAGCAACCGCCGAAACTGGCGATGATGCGGACGTTATCGATTGATATGTAAAGCCACCGCCGGAACTTGGTAAATTTGTAAGCTGCGAACCGTCAACCGCCGGAAGTCTTGAGCTTCCATCTAATTGAACAACGTTATTCGCCGACGTTCCGACGTCTTGAGTCGCAGCGGTACCTAGTCCGAGATTCGTTCGAGCCGTCGCCACGTTATTTAAATCGCTTAGATTATTCGCGATCGCTAGTTTTGTGCTATCTGTCGCCGTAACGTTCGTTAATAATGATCCGTCGACCGCTGGTAATTGTGCGCTGGCGTTTAATTGAACAACATTATTCGCACTTGTTCCGACGTCTTGAGTCGCGGCGGTACCTAGTCCGAGATTCGTTCGCGCGGTAGCGACGTTATTTAAATCGCTTAGATTATTCGCGATCGCTAGCTTTGTGCTATCTGTCGCCGTAATGTTCGTTAATAATGATCCGTCGACCGCTGGTAACTGTGCGCTTCCATTTAATTGAACAACATTATTCGCACTTGTTCCGACGTCTTGAGTCGCGGCGGTTCCGAGTCCGAGATTAGTTCGTGCCGTCGCGACGTTATTAAGATCGCTTAGATTGTTTGCGATCGCTAGTTTCGTGCTATCTGTCGCCGTAATATTCGTTAATAATGATCCGTCGACCGCTGGTAATTGTGCGCTTGCATTTAATTGAACAACGTTATTCGCCGACGTTCCGACGTCTTGAGTTGCGGCGGTTCCGAGTCCGAGATTAGTTCGCGCTGTCGTTGCGTTATTAAGATCGCTTAGATTATTCGTGATTAACAAAGCGCCGGTCGGACTAATGTTCGTTAATTGCGAACCGTCGACCGCCGGAAGTTTCGCGGTTCCATCTAATTGAACAACGTTATTCGCACTTGTTCCGACATCTTGAGTTGCGGCGGTTCCGAGTCCGAGATTCGTTCGCGCGGTGGCGACGTTGTTAAGATCGCTTAGATTATTCGCGATCGCTAGCTTTGTGCTATCTGTCGCTGTAATATTCGTTAATAACGAACCGTCGACCGCTGGTAATTGTGCGCTGGCGTTTAATTGAACAACATTATTCGCCGACGTTCCGACGTCTTGAGTTGCAGCGGTTCCGAGTCCGAGATTCGTTCGCGCGGTTGATGCGTTGTTAAGATCGCTTAAATTATTCGTAGAAATTAACGCGTTTAAATCATCATTAAACGACGATAAGTTAATCGCGCTTAATGCCGTTGAAACCGCTTGATTCGATCCATTTCCAAGAAATAATTTATTATTATCCAAGTTCGGCGTTGCATTCGAACGACCAGCGCCAGAAACTTTAATAACACCATCGGTCGCATGACTTCGAACAACGACGCCGATATTTTGAATCAAATTACTTTCGCCGGTCGGCGCTGAATTTACAAGTCCGCCGGCCGTTGATGAACTAATATAAAGAACATCGCCAGCATTAAATGAAGATGTATCGACCGAATTTAAATTTCCGAATGTAATAATCTGAACTTCCGCCTGGTCGTTGGCAGCGGTTAAAGCAAGGCCGGCGGCGTTCATTGTTCCGCTTGCGTTCGATTGTGCTTTATCGACTGTCGGAACCGTTCCGGAAACGCCTTTAATATATACAGCTTGACCCTTAACTAATGCGACCCCAGAATCATTTTTTGCTTTAAATCTTAACGCACCGTTCAAGTCAGAATATGCAGTAATAAAACGATTTGTTTCATCGCCGATTGTTCGCGCATTATTTGAACTTGCTAGTAAATCACCGGTTAAAGTAATTTGCGCGGTTTGAATATTGGTCGTCGTCGTTGCGCCTTGATCGGTAACTTGTTGTAATGTGCCGACGGATCCACCGCCGCCAGCGCTTGGAAATGTATCGAATTCTATAGCCATGATTTTTAATCCTTATCTATTAAAACCGCAATATAACGAAAATGAATCGCCGCCAGCGGCTTTTTTATATGCGATACTCGTAATATTCGCGTCGGCTAATGCTTGAACATCAATCGAAAATTTTCCTAAGATCGCGATTACTCCGTCGCTATTTGCGACGCCGTCCGTCGGAGTATCCGCCGCGCGAAGCTTAATATATGATACTGTCGATGATGACGACGAAGAAACGCCGATATACGCAAATTTTAAATTATCTATGAGCTGGCTTCCGTCGTTAGACGAATAAAATTCATTCGATGTTAAAGTATGCCAATCGGTATCATTCACCGCCGAAGCGTTATAATTACCGAATAATTGGCCGGCGGATATCGGATTTTGAACTTCGTATTTACTCATTTTTTTTCATCCTTTTTTTTTGCGGCAACGTTCGCGCCGGCATAAACTAAATATAAAGTGTCGATAAGTCCTAGAATTTCGGTTGATGCTTTATTAAACGCAGCTAATAAACAAACTACAAATAAAGTAGTCAAAAACATAAAAGATTTTCGACCGCCGAAATTTTTAATCATATTACTCATGATACAAAATCCTCATTCGAAAGACGATAAATAAAAGCGACATTTTTTAAATTTCTTGTTCTACGAATAACGCCTTCAATTCGATCGCCGTTCGGTCCATTTCCTTTTGCGTTACCTTCAACGGTTTCGAAATCTCCGTTTTCATCAGGTAAACTCAAAGCTAATGTAATATGATTCCCCCATATCGGCGAACGTTTATCCGATGTATATACAACGACAATATCACCCTCTAAAATCTCTTTGACTCGACGCGGTGTATTATACCAATTTTCATACATTCGATAACACGACGGGAATATTTTATGTCGAGTATTAAAAACAACGTTCGAACCATAAGCGAACGCGGCGAACGCGCCACACCAAGAAAATTTACCGTTTTTCGTATATTCCGGTTCGTTCCATGCTATACCTTCTAAACTATTTATATATGTCGTAATACGTTGATAATTTCCGCCGTATTCCGGTTCCGTAACATTTAATTCGAATTCGGTTAACGCGCGTTTAATGGCTTCGTAAACATTAGCGTTTTGATTTTGTGGATATTCGAATTCGCGTTCATCAAAACATGTTTGTTCTAAATCAATTTTTAAATGATTTATAGATCTTTCTAAACGTCGAATTTCTTCATTTTGCTTAATGTTTAATAATTGTTGTTTTTTTAATGCGTCGATTAGTTCGGCTTTTTTCATGCGTATTCCTTTGCGTCGTCATTAGTTCCGAGTATACCGGCAGCGGTTGATAAATACGCATCAAGTTTATGATCATTCGAAGCGTTATTATAAACCGTCGGTTCAATCGTTCCTAATGTACTTATACCATGCGCGGCCGTAAATGTTAAAGTCGATCCGGAAATCGAATCGATAGTTAATCCGGTCGTCGAATTATCTTCGTCGCCGAATGGTAGAAAATCGACAACGTCGCCAGCTTGAAAAAATGCGGTGTCGTGATCGG
>Ga0255751_10000576_pt1 | contig 34142 bp, 26 predicted proteins | sample 071ome_20_FD_179951 | JGI IMG/M metagenome (GOLD analysis project Ga0255751, IMG submission 179951) | Coastal salt marsh microbial communities from the Groves Creek Marsh, Skidaway Island, Georgia - 071412BT metaG (version 2) | ecosystem: Environmental > Aquatic > Marine > Intertidal zone >... | reverse complement strand
CACCCCTCTTAAACTGAATTACGGGAGAAGCCATTTTTTTCTAATACTGTTTTTTATTATTTATTTGAGACAAAGCCTAGAAAGTTCCACCATCTATACTTGAAAACTGAATATTACCCGTATCGACTTTACTTTCAACAACGTCTACAAACTTTTGTGGTAATGCTGTGGTTAATCCTAAAGTTGTATCAATATTAATCACATCAAATTTTCCAGTAGAAGCATTATATCTCATTACATTTTTGTTTTTTTGAGCATTCAAGGTGCCAAAGTCGGTATTTGTTAAATCCCGCATTCTTATTGGCATTAGAATGTACCTCCATCAAGAGATTCGACCTGAATTGCTCCAAGATCAAGTTCTCCCTCAAGAGCAGTAATCAGTTCATCAGGTACGTCATTGTCTTCTGCCGATACTGACAACAAATCATCCGCTGTAATCAAAACAAATTTATTAGTAGCGGAATCATAAGAAACAATTTGTCCATCTTTTGTCGCATCCAAAGTACCAAAATCAACGTCGCCCATTTCACTGACAATTGATGGTTGTCTAACAGACTGTGTTGATATTTTCTTTACCGCACCTTTTTTTGCAATATTAGAAGTGGATTGTACCTTTCTGACTACTGCCATTGTTTTAAGTAGTAATGCCTGCTGTTACGAGTGCCATTCCCTCTACTAATCTGGATACCGCCCCACTTCCAGACGTTAACCTCACATCATAAAAGTATCTTCCTGGTTTTAAGTTTGTAGTGACACCAGATGTCATTGCTATAGAAACTTCTCCAGTTGCTCCAACAATGCTCACTGTGAATGATGTAGAATCAGTTGCTTCAGAATGTTTTTTTATTTTAGCGGCGGCAGAATATCCCGCAAGATTTGATGCAGATCCGTCATTCTCAGTAGAAACAAATGTTTCTGAAAAATCCGAACCCTGTGGGATTGTTATATTGATAACTGGATTAGCTGCCATTGATCTTTTTTAACTATTTAGTTTTATTGTCATTGGCCGTATCTTTAAGTAACTTTGCCAATTCTGCGGTTGAACCAACAAAAAGAGCATTAGTAACATTGGTTGGATTTTTAGTCTTTGTTTCCTCAGTAACTTCTTTCAGTTCTTTTTGAAGTTTCATCAATTTATCTGTCGCATCGGCAACATTTTTGATAAGTTGACCTGCAACCTCATATGCTCTTGGCATTTCACTTTCTTGAGCTAATTCAAGAATACCATTAAGTGCTTCTTGTCCCTTTTCTATAACCGAGTAAAGATTTCCTCTTGTATATTCATAATCTTTTATGATATCGTCTTTATCCAAAGATTTTTTTTCGACAGAAACAATCTCTGATTTTTCAGGTTTTACATCTATCATACTATCCTCAAGGTTAAAGGTATCATTCAAATCTTTAAATTTATCGCTCATAAAATTAGTTTATAGAACCACTAAATCCAAAATCATCTCCACTCTCAACAAGCAAGTTATCTGCTGCTGTAATTGGTTTCACTGCAGCACCTGTGATGTGAGTTTCTATATTTGTACCATCTCTGCCTCTTTGAACAGTGATAGCATTTCCATTGATGTTTGTAACATACATCTCTTCATCGTCAATGTCGATGTAGGTTTTATTTGTAATAGTACTTCCATCTTCTACATTGATTATTGTATCTGTCATAGAAACATCCTTTGACAGATTGGTTAGAACAGTTCCAGTATAATTTTGGATCGCTCTTGGAGTTGCTGTATAAGTAAGTTCTCTTGTTGTATTGGTTGTGTCTGTTCCAGTAAGGTAACTGATAGTAGCACTTCTGATAACATCGGAAGTTGCACTGGAAACAGGACCAAACAGATATGTCTTTGCAGTAAATCTTAAAGTATATGTTAAAGATCTTCTTGTCGTAAAATCTCCTTCGTAATCATCTTGAAAGGTAACATTTTCTAAAACAACAGGAATATCTTTCTTCTCGTTAATACCATTCTCTACAAGAGTAACTGATAAGTTATATGAGGGTTGGAAATATGGCAAAATTTGCTCTACAATTTGCAGAGCATCATCATTTAGTTTTGTCATAATACTCAATTCAAATTGCATATTGTATGGAACTGGCATATATGCCTTTTTTGTTATAGATCCATCAGTAGCATCTTTTACTGTAAATTGCTGAGTTGTTGTTACTTTTCTTGAAGGATCATAAACAATCCCAGTAAACTCAAATGACATTCTTGGCAGTGTCATTTGAGTTGATTTGCTTAGATTTGGAGACTGCTCCAGTCTAGCTAAAAACTTTTGAATAGGTCCATATGCAAGAGGAACTTTAATCACGCTCACAACATCATCAGAAGAGTTTGTGTGCTTGATTGTAATATTATTAAACAGGGTGCCAAAAGCAATGACTGTTTTTCTCAATATCTCGTGATAAAAATACTCAAACATTTTTCACTGACCTACTATTTTTTATTTATGGTTGCCCGAAAGGATTTATTTCTGTAAAATCAAGTATTGCATCTGCCTCAATTTCTATCTGCTCGTTGTCAGTATACCCATCATCAACTGGATCCGTATCAATGAGTCTTAGTCTATAAGAAGCTGAAGACGCTGCTCCAACAATATTTTCTCCAGAAACAAACTCTCCTGCAATATTTCCAACTTCAAGAACGTTTGTAGATGCTGTCCAAGTACGAACTCTTGCTGTAGTTCCACTGACTGATCCCGTTACTACTTCGTTGAAGACATATGTTCCGATTCCAGCAACAAATCCTGCGGTGAATGGAGAAGCAATTGTAATTGTTGGTGCAATAGTATATCCTGTACCAGCATTTGTTATGTAAATCGCTGAGATAGTACCTGCAGCACTTACTACAGCAGTCGCAGCTGCAGAGACTGTAGATACGCCTGTAAATGTAATTGCAGGTGAAGAAGTATATCCAGATCCAGCATTGGTGACCGTAATGATGCCAACAGCATTATTTGCGATTCCAGAAGTTGCTATTGCACCACTTCCACCCCCACCAATAAACTTGATTCCAGGAGCAGCTGTATATCCTGCACCTGGATTTATAATACTGACACTTTGAACTGACTGTGCATTTGGATTTGCACTGTCTGTGCAAACAATAATTCCAGCAATCATATTGGCAGTTGCTATACCAGTAATTCCTCCGGCAGGAGCAGAACCTATACCAACTGTAGGAGTGCTTGTATAACCACTACCACGATTTGTGACGTTAATGAACTGTATAGCACCATTTACAAGCATTGTAGATGCTGTAGCAGTGCTACCTGATCCAACCATAGTCAGAGTTTGGATTGGACCTAAAGCAGTATATCCATCATCAAGATTATCAGAAACTCCAGTCAAAACGTCGTCTATTTCATCCACTCCAGTATCAATGACTTCATCTTCGTATCTGAAGAGTTCGCAAGTAAACTTATAGACGTAATTTTTTTGAAGTTGATAAAATGGTTTTTCGTGCTCTACATATTTTATCTCAAATAATCTATCACCCAAAGGAAAATAAATTAGATCTCCTTCTTTTGGTCTGGTAGATAATTTTACGTTGGATTTTCCACTGAGTAATGGTGAAATATAACTTTCATATCTTTCTTTTGAAATAATCAGGGTTATCTCATTTGTTGCTTGAATTCCAAATTTTGTTAATATGCTGCTATTGTCATCATATCCTTCATAGTTATCAACATATGCTTCTATAGGAAAAGCAGAATCAAACTTAGATTCTATGACTTCTCTTAATATAGTCTTTTCTGTAATATATTTTCTTGGAAGATAGTGGACTTCAACACCATACATCCTCAACTGTTCGTTGATTAAGTCTTGAACTAGATTTTGTTCTCCAGAAGAACCCTGTAGAAAAAATGGATTTAACATAACTTATCCAATCATATCTAAAGGTGGAAGTTCATAAGTATTGGACATCTTCTCCATAAGATCATCCAACTCCTTTTGAGCATCATCATAAATTTGTCTTCCATTCAATTCGATGCCACCTGGAAGTCTGACACCTTGGAATTTAATGAGGTTTTGTCCCCATTGTTTTTTGATCAATATCGTTAGATATTTTTTAAGGAAAGAATCATTCCAAACTCTACTAAAATCATTTGGATCTAAAAGTCTATTACAATCAATGACCAGATAATCTCCAACATTTACACTTCCCCAATCAATGTCCAAATATAATCTGTCTTGTCTCTGATTAAATCTTATCTGCTTTTCTGTCGTCAAAAGAAAATCAATATCTTCCAAGTACGTCTTTGTCATTGCATAAGTCAGAATCTCTGTAGACCCCCAATAGTAAATATCATTCAAAAATAGTTGATACTTAACACTGAACATATTGTTGGTGGTAGTATTGGTTCCATCAAAATGATACACCTTAGTTACACCAATTACAGATGAAGGTACTTGTAAGAAGTTACTATTTTCTTTATATGAGAATGTGGTGGTTGATCCGTCTATTGTTGCAGATGCCGTTGTCGTCACAATTCCTGCAACAGAATTATTTCCTGGAGCTCTACCTCTATCAATATCCGCTTGCGTTATCTGGTACTTGAGAAAGACTTGACTTACACCATCAAAATGTCTTTCGTGAAAATATTGTAATGCATCATCTACAAGATCATCTACCTGCTCATCGGCAACATTAATTTCCAATACTGGCGCACCCAGTTGCCTTTTGCAGTATGAAATCAATTCTGCTCTATTTGATGGTTGCGCCATTTATACAAAACCTCTCCTAATATTTATGGTAATGGTGAGTGTTCAAGTTCTATTTGGCCTAATTTCGGACAAAACTTCTTGTTGTTTATAATAAAGTTTGCAATATGACTTTGCAATATTTCTCAAAGTTTCAATGTCATCATAATTGTCTATCTCAGAAGCAATCTTAAAATATTCAAAGTTTTTTGATAGACTTTCTAGACAAATATCATCAGGATTCATCGTTTGCTAATCTCCTCAATAAATTTTTAATTTCATTCAAATCATCTCTAATATTAGCAACATCAGATTCTAAATCTTGTATCCTTTGTTGCTCATTTTCTTTCGTCTGTTTTCTAGACATATACTGTTCATATTCAGTTCTATTAGTATTGATAATACTATTGGTTTTGGGATCCCTAACTAGGTGATCCCTCCCCTTTACTTTAATATAGTCCATATTATGCAAGAGTAATTACACGCAATTCCTTAATTCTTGGAGGATAAGTTTGATCACTTGAGGTCAAGTTAATTTTGATTCTATATGACTTGAAGTTTGGAAGATTGTTGACGGTGAATGTATACTCCTTAAAGTCTAAGTCTAAAGAATCAAATGATCCAACAGAGTTAACTTTTGAAATAAATGTGTCTGGTCTTCCATCACTTTCAGCAAGACTAATAACTTCACCTTTTTCATTCAAGTTAGCATAACCAGGGAATGGTACGAAGATGGGTTTAAAGTTTGCCTTATCGCCAATGGCATAGAATACTCTAATGTCAGAGAACTCATTGATGTGTGCGGAAAGAAGAACTTTAATTGATGATGCAGACTCTTGCAAGTTAATCTCTTTGGAGAGGTATTGGCAAGCAGATGGATCAGTCTCAAATGCATTTACTCTATTATCAGTTGCATAATTTGAGATGAGATTATCAACTCTGTTGGAAACAAGAATTGCACTCATTCTCTGAGTATCAACCATAGGTGACAGTCTGTTATCGACTGTGCTCAGGTTCAATCTCAATCCAAGTGATCTATCACCAGGAAGAGCCTGAATCTGAGTATTGTTAGTTTCATTGACTCTTGAAGCAATGATTCTTGGCGAACTCAGATAATTTGATCTATTGAGATTAATTGGTTCGAATCCTTGATCAATGAATGGAATTTGAATTCCCTGACCATTTCCATCATTCAGACTTGAACCAGAGGTTGTTCTGAGTTCAGCGGTCAAATTAGTTCCTTGAACGGTGGTATTGCCGATCACAGGAGATATGATTTCAAATGGCATATTCTGAGTGGCTCTAATTTCTTTACCACCAGAAGACTTGGTTTGGTTTGCATACAGTTGTGGGAAACTTACACCATCAGTTCTTGCAACACCAGCAGATGACATATCAAGTTTGATGTTGTACGAATCAAATGTGATTGGATTCGAAACAGTAGCATCACTCAAAACGTGAGTTTTATTGATTCTTCTGAGAGAAACACCACCCATTTCATACTTATAAACAGGAGTTCCTGCAATATAATTCTTTCTCAGAGTTCCATCAATTCCACGACTTATGCCAGAAATTACTCCACCAGATGCACCAGTGTAACTAATAATCTCATTGTCGATGAGTAGATAACCAACATAAGTGGTTCCAACAGAAACATTTTCGAAAGTATCGAAGTTATCAGTACTATCTACAGTAATATTTGCTGTAGAATCTGCGGAGTATGGAAGGGTTAACTTTGTTGGAATAATATCCGACTCAACATTAGAGAGGGTAACTCTGTTCAGTTCATGATACATTCCATGGTTCTTATGATCAACCTCAATATGAAGTCCATCACTAATAACTTCAATGTTATCTACTTGTACACCTCCACCAGATGAAGCATTTAGTGTAGTTGTGATTCCAAGGTTATTGATATATTGTACGGTTTTTCCTGCGCCAGCAATTACAAAGTTTCCTTGGACATTATCCAAGATAAACTCATTAGTGCTTGCGATAGAAACAATGGAGAATCTAGCATTTCTACCAACAGAACTATTACCTATTGTTGAAATGCCAAGAACATCACCTACTTGATATCCAGTACCAGAAGTAACTACAGTTGCAGCAATAGCAACTCCATTTTCGATGGTAACATCAGCAGTAATATTCTTACCACTTCCAGTAACGTTTGTCAGACCAATTCCAGAGAAAGTGTATGATCCCAGAGAAGGAGTATATCCAATACCAGAGTTGACAATGCTCAGGGAACCAGTTGCAATTCCAGCACTTCCAACAAAGTTACCGGTTGCATTAGTTTCTTGCTGTAGAACCGTGTTTCCTAAGGATAATTGAGTAGAAATTCCAATACCGTCAGTAACACTAGAGGTCAGTCCGATTCTAATTCTTCTAGAATTGAGATTGACAGAATCTGTCATCAGTTTAGCAACCTGACCATTTCCTTCCGAAAGGATTGGGTTGTAAACTTGTACTTGACCTTCAGGAACAAATTCTGCTCTGTAAAGAATGAACTTAAGATCTTCCCACTGGCTTGGTTCCCAAGTAGATGCGTTTTGTGACTTAAATAGAGATCCAAGATATGGTTGGTTTGAAATAAATTCATCCGTTACCAAATCAGATTCGCCAACTCTGGAGATGAATACTCTATACTTGGTTGACCAAGATGCCAGAGTAATTGCATATTCCCCACCACCCTCAAGATAAACTGGAGCCTCAAATGTAATTCTTGTGGGAACAGTTCCATTTTGTGATGTAACTATCTGATCTGGAGTAACAACAACTTCCGAGAATGGGAGAATTTTCTGAGTTGGAGTTCCATTTTGCATAGTACGCAATTGGAACGTCAGAGGAATTCCCATATCATCCTTAGTCTGGAAGAAGACATCACAACTTGTAAGGAATACTCCAGTTTCGTCTTCTACTTGGAAGGATTGTGCAAGTGGGTCATAATAACCAACTTGAACTTGTTGACTCTTTGTACTAATAACAGTGGATTTTACAAGTTCCATACCCAAAGATCTAGCAGCCGCTTTGGATTCGGATGCTCTTTGTTGCTGGATCTTAGCATTTCTAACAGAAATAATCTGTTCCTGAACCGTTTCTAATGTTCCAGATGCAGAGTAACTATCTTCGCCAACAGTATCTGCATTATCTTGATCATTATTGCTCAAGTTGCAAACAGTGAAAGTCTTCGTTCCAGTATTAAATCTAGGGTTGCTAGCAATATTTGGATTTGGAATATAGAAACTTCCAATAAGAGTTGCGCCAAGGTCAGAAACTAATCTGACGTTTGAAATGGTTGCTTGCGCTCCACTAGTTTCTCCAACCAGAATCATTCCAGTTTCTACCCAACCATAGTAGTCACCCTGAGCTTGTTCAGACAGAGCAAAGGTGTCAACGTTTAAAACAGTTGTTGTTGATGAATACGTTGATGGAAGGATAGTTGCATTTGCATTAGTTTGTTGAACAGTACCTGGAGTTCCCTGATATGTTTCTAATCCAGTAGATGCAATTTGAGAAAGATATGGGTTATTTGTAAAGATTGCTGATGGTGCATTATAAGGTCCTTCTCTGTGATTAGCTTGAGCAACTCTGAATCTGATAGAAGGAATTGCTGAGTTATTTTCAATGGGTGCATTCCTCACAGTACCGATAACCTTTTCGCCTACCTGGAATACTCCAGAAAGCATTTGAATTTCCAGAAGTTTTGGAACACAATACTTGGTAACATTAACTCCATCAAAGAAAGAATAAAGTTGTGTTAATGGTTTCGTTTTCTTAATAACAAATTCAACGTTTCTAGAACGCATAAACTGAATGACTTCTCTGCTGAGAACTTTATCTCCCTGTGAAGTCTGATCAAACTGAGGAGTAACAACAGTTCTAACACCAGTTCTTGTAGAGGTTCCTGTCTGGATGGTCTCTACGTATTCATCTTCAAAGTCAGTTATGGTTCTAGTTCCATAGATAGCACCAGGTTGTCCTGGTCTATGGATATGACCAATGTGTCTTGGGTTTCTAGTTTCGGATCTAGTTTTCTTTACAGTTTGTTGATCTGTACCAGTCCAAGTAGTTTCCCAAGAATTCCAGAGAACTGGACCCATACCAGTTTGAGGATCAATATTATTGATTCTTGCCTGTTGGGCCATTGTTTCGGAGTAATTACCCTCAACGTTAATAATCTTTGCTTCAACTCTTGCAGTATCTACCCAAGTATCGTTTTCTGGTGTCAGTGCAACAGATGCTTGCCAGAAACTAACTAAGAATGGTGTTACGCTTTCGGTTCTAGTTGCAAAGGTTTGCTTTAACCACTCCTTTTCGGTATAGTCAAGAGTGATAACATCCAGAGATCTTTTAACTCCTGTTCCCTCTGGTTCAAGATATCTACGATCTGCTGTGGGATCAACACCTTCAACAGGACCAACCATCAAATCAATAGAATTTGTATAGTGGCTTGGTCTCAGTTCTTGATTTTGGATATCAATACTATTTCTTATTTGTTTGTTCTCGTCCTGAGGGACAAACGAAGTGAAGTTATCAACAAAGAATCCAGACTTAAACTTGTTCAATCCTGCTTGATCGGGAATAAACAGGTTTTCTGTCTTTTGCTCTAACAAACTCAGAGAAGTATAATACTCAAGATTCTTGATTCTTGTTTCTAACTCACGAATATCTTGCATTCTATATCTCTTATTGTTTAAGAAACTAATAGATGCTTGACTTGTGTGCAAAAGATATGCAGGAAGTTCTACCGTCGCAATCTCCAGTGCATCATCAATAGGAACGGGTTTTTCTGGTCTTTCTGATGGTTCACCATACTGAACTTGGAAAGTTCCAGACTTCGTTAAGAAAATGGAGTCTTTTCTTCCAAGATAGTATGAGTAATTTGTGGTGATTGATTCGTCAGAAGCTAAAATATTTGATACATTATTTCCAGATCCATCAAATCTTCTTCCAAAGAATTCCAGCGGAGATCTAGAATTTAAAGTTACTGTATAGTTGGATACTTTAGGTCTGATATCAATAATATCAGTATTTCTGTATCCATCAATGATCTGAATTTCGCGCTTGTAATTAAATGTATCATAAGAATTTTTGGTCAGTAAATCTCCAGTATCTGAAGATTCAAAATAACCATTTGCAAAGTATACTTTCAGTTTTTTGGAAGGTTCTCTTACATTTTTCTTTCTTTGAATGAATGAGTAATCGTAGAAAGTTCCTTGCTGATTGTTGTTGAACGTATATGATGCAGTCACGTCTCTACTTACAGTTTGTAAAACTGCAACTACACCTTGTACCTTAGATTCTCCGAAAGAAACGGACTCCCCTTCCTTGAATGGAAGTTTGTTTCCTGGAATATATGCAATTTGAGAATCTGATGTCTTCTCAGCAACTGTTCCAACAGCTCCTGATTCGTCACCAACAATTCTCTCACCAATGACCAAATCAGACGTTTTTGCAGTTGGTCCATTCAATGCTGTCAGAATCATTTTTGGAGCCGATGGAGCACTAGTGTCAGAAGACTCATAAATTGCGTGAATCTTAACGACATCAGCAACGTTTAAGCAAATGTCTTCATCCTGAACCCTAGTTCCATATGGATAATTTCCATAAAGCAATCCATCATTTAATGTAGTTGCTCCAACACCAGATCCTTCTGTTTTGGACTTATCAATGATAATAGAATTTACTCTATTCTGTCTCTTTATTTTTGCTACTGGTTTAATCTTTTTAAGAGTTGCAACTAGAGTAGCACCAGTATCATTTGCTCCAAGGTTATTAATTTGAATAACCGTAGAACCTGAAGTATATGAGAATCTGTCTGAGGTCAGTTCTTCAGTTTTTCCATTTGAACGAATCAGAGTATATCTCTCTTCATCGAATGGCAAGAAAGTTTCATTTGCTCCAGCAACAAGTGCTGAAGAAAGTTGATTTCCAGAGATATTGACCGTGTACGATCTTCTAATGTTAATAGCAGCGTCAGTCAAATCAACATTAGAAATCAAGTTACGCGGCATTGGCGTATACAGAGTGTTATCCTCAGACTTCAATAATGATGTAGTAAGAACCTTAAGGTCGGTAACACTTAAATTTGCACCAGTTGGCAGACCACCTTGAGCAACTCCTGTGACAGTTGTTACTCCTACAACTTCAATTGAGGTTGTTGCAACACTAACGACTCTTGCATAATTATACTCAGGATTACCAGAATTTCCTGAATATTGGACAATATCATTTTCTTTAACGATAGTTCCTGGGAAAATTGGATTGGTGCTTCTAATAACACTTCTTCCCGTTGTTGCATTGTACGGAGTAATCGTAGCAATACCAACGTTCAAGAATTCACTTTGAATCGTATCTGCGGTAAATGTCTTTGCAAATCCAACAGAACCTAATTCTGGACCAGCATAGACAGATTTTACATCAGACAAACCATAGTTTGTTACTGCAATTGCAACTCGATTATTTTCTACACCATTGAATATAAATGGCTCATTCTCCAAGAATTGTCCGACCTGTTCATATACAGTAAGTGCAGTTCCTGCAGACACGGAACTTCTTAAGAATGCAGTTGCTCCACTGTATTTTCCTTTTACAAAGGTAGGGACAGGAAGCGTAATTGGCTCGTTTACAGTGATTCTGCTGAATGTCTGTACGTCATACAGAGCAAGATCCCATTGGTTTATATCAGAATTTAATAATTCATATGAACCAGATTCCAGTGCAAAGTCATATACTCTAGCTACTCCAACTTCAATTCCAGGAGAAGACAGACTGTTTACACCTACTCTCTCACTTCTAAGACTAACAACGTATGTATTTCCAAGACCAATTACAGGGTGTCCAGTCAGATTATTGACCTTTAGCAGAGAACCTGTGTTGTAATTAATCGACTGATTGGTTAATGTTCTGGATGTTCTTGGTTTGGGGACATCCAAATAAGTTGTACTTAAAGTTTCTACCTCATATCCCTTTACAAATGCCTTTCCTGAAGAAAGAACATAGTTAACAAGATTTTCGCTGACAGGAATTCCATTATACGTGAACTCACCTTCTTGATAGAGACCATTGTTGCCAATTCTATTGTTTAAGGTCTCTTTTAAAGAAACATCGAATGGAGTTACCGTATAGTCACCAGACTCAGCATAAGTTCTTCTTGCAAGTTCGTCTGCAATAATGCTGTATTGGGTATTCTTTATCTGAGATCTGAGTTGGCCCTCATTGATAACCGCCAACTCAACAAAGTTAGAATCATTAAAATCATCTAATGGTTTAGCAAAAAGAGATAGTGATATTTTAAGTCTATCTGCACCTGGAGCAGCATAGTTATTAAATCCCTTTGAGTTATCAGTCAGACTTTCATCTTCGTCTGCATTAACAATTTCTTCTTGTATTCTAAGACCAACTCTAACACTAGGTCTGTTAGTATATTGACTTAGAATGATCGTTTCATCATCTACATTGACAAAATGGCCCCTAACAAAGTAAACGCCATTAACAATCGAAAATGCAGATCCCGTTGCTGTAGCATTTTCGGAAATAAGAGAAGCAAACGCTTCTCCTGCAGGAATAAATGGATTGTTTAATGGACCAGTTAAGATATCATTATCGCAAGATAACAGTTCCCCATCAGTAAAATTCTTCTGGTCATTGTCTGATCCAGTAGAAAGATATGAAATATAAAGAGTTGTATTACCAGTTTCTGAATCTTCTGGTGCTAATACTTTCGAAACAATTGCAGTTACACCAGATACAAGACCAATAATTCTTCTACCAACAAGTTGATCGTAATAATATGATACTGGAATTCCCAGGTGATTGTTATTTAACTGGATACAAAAATAATCTTGAGAGTATGCAGTGTTTCCTGGGATAACTTTAGCACCTTCTTTGAAGAAGTGTTGACCAAATTTCTCAATTTGATTTTGGAGTATTGACTGTAAACCAGTCAGTTCCCTTGCTTGAACTGGATAACCTGGCTTAAAAAGAACCCTATAATAGTTGTCATTCGGATCAAAATCATCAAAATAAGGTGAGACGTTAAGGTTGGTAAGTTGAGCCATAGTTAATTAGAACTGCAGTATAATTTTAATGTCTTCTTTTTGACTGGAAGATCGTTTAATCGCTGGTCTATTATCAACGTAAATGATGTTTCCAGAATATTTTTTAACCTCTGGATTTGAAAGACCGTTGGTAAAATTTTGTCCAAGGTAGTATGTCTTATTATTTATTGAGGTAGTAAAGCCACTAAAACTTGTACTAATTGATAAATTGACAGATCCACCTACGATTGTCAAATTTCCCCCTGATGTTGGTGAAGATGTAAATCGTGTAAGATCAAATCCATACTGTGGATTTGTTTGTGCTGTTCCAACAGTATTAAATCCTGCGAGAGTTCTATCTTGCCAATACTTAAGAACACCAGTTGTTTGGTCGTAACTTACAACTTTACCAACTGCAGTAACACCTGTTCCTGTTGTTTGAGTAACAAAGGAGTCTGCAGTAAATCTTGCAGAACTATATCCAACTCCAGCCAAACGCATTGCATAAACTGCACTTGCTTTTTCTGATGTTAATTTTGTAGATGATCCGAATATTAAAGGATTCTCAATCAATCCAATTCTTGCAATTTCATTTCCAGTAATGAAATCTGGATTTTCTACGTCGTTTTCAATTCTCGCATACATCAAAACGTTACTTGCACCGAGTTCTTTGTAGATGTCAGCACCGTGACCTCCAGAAGGAGTCATAATAACATCTAAAACTGGTTCAGTATCTGCATCTGGAATTCCACCTGCACTTAAATCAACATTTCCAAAAGTATATCCAGATCCTTGGTTTGAAATGGTTATACTTTCAACTTTTTGGTCGTTATTGATTACAACGGTACATTCTGCTCCAGTACCATCTCCTTTAATAGGAACTCTGGTATATGTTCTGTTAGCAGTACCAACACCAACTCCTCTATCTTTGATAACAACAATTTTAACACTACCATCAACTGCATTTCCTTTCACTGCAGATGTTTCTGCATTATTATCCCAGTCCTTTGGAACAGGAATAAAGTCCACAGTATCAAACTTTACAATTTCAGTTGGTTTGATAGTGTACAAATATTTCCAAATATAACCATCACCACTAGGACCAGCAGTTCTTGGCTCCAAATCAACAAACTTTGGTTCATCTAATGATGGTTTACCGTTTGGAGTTTCTGGAGTTGTTCCATTCTGCAAACAAATATAGACTCTGTTGTCACTGTTAATTACATAATAGTTTGCAGAATATAGTGTTGTGCCACTAGAGTTTGGTGGAGTATTTGAAACACTATAGTCGTGCCTATAGTAATCATATGTTGTTCCAGAAGCCCAAATTCTCTTGGTTACAACTCTTTGAACATCATCGGGGGTTATTTTCTTAAGTGCAATAATAGTGTCCCAAGTATCCCACTCATTTGAAAAATTATCCGTAGGACTTGGAGGATCATCATCCCAATCAGTTTGAATACTCGTTGGGTTAGGAAGTCCTATAAATGCATAGTATGAATTTATAGAAGTACTAACCCCGGCAGCGAAATTCTTCGCATTTAGTATTCTAATTTGATCAGTTATAATTGCAGTCATTTTATTGTTTTAATTTTATTTATGTGCTGTAACCTTGATATCTTAAGCGATTGGTTCTTCTAATATAAGGTCCAGTTCCAATTCCAGAGAATCCATTAAGGGTTCTTGCTTCATAATTGTAGAATTTATTTCTCTCAGATAATTGAACCTTACCCCAACTGTACTCACCATAGAAGTTACTAAATCCAAGTCCCGTTGGAAGAGTTGTGTTTGTAGAAATACTCACAGTAACTCTTGTGACTGTAGTAACACCAAATCCAATTGCTGAGGTAGTAGCAGTAGAAACTGCTGCTGCACGGTAAACATTATCAATAAATGTTGTACCAATTCCAATAATTCCAGTTTCCGGATTGTTTGTTTCATCCAAAGATGTTACACCGGACCCAACATTTGAGTTGAATACACAGAAATAATAACCTGTTTGAATTCCACTTGTAGAAGTATATGCAGTGATGTTGGAATCTCTGAGAACTGAGTTTTCAGGGATGACCAAATCAAGAACTAATCCAAGAGGTGCTTCAGAAGTTGAGGTTGTTCCAATTCCAGTAATGATACCAAAATCGCCCTCATAAGACACGATGGTATTCTTTTCTTCTGTTATTGTAGGTGGTGCAATTAAGATGATTGGAGACACCTGATTAGTGTATCCAAATCCAACTGTAGAACCAACAGAGATTGCAGAGATAGATCCGCCAATAGAGACAGTTGCAGTAGCAGTTGCTCTTGCAGTAGTTCCAAATCCAACTGGAGTTCCGATAACAATTTCTGGTGGATTTGTGGAAGTGTATCCAATACCGCCATTAGATATTACGAAGTTCTCAATTCCCCCACTGTCTGTTACATGAACAGTTGCAGCTGCACCTACCTTATCTATAGAGTAATTAACAAGAGTAATGTCTCTTTGGAAATCAAGACTGATTGCACTCTCATTCAGTGGATTGAAGAATGGTCTTACGCTATCAACGAAAACAACGGTTGATCCTATTCCGACAGTTTTGATAATATTTGCTGTTGGATAAATTTCAGATTCATAGAGTTCACGATTCTTATAAACGTAGTTGCCATTAATAACCTTATCTTCAGTTTGCTTTCTCCAAGCAACAGGTCTATAAAGAGTGGAATTTTCACTTAAACCTGGTCCATAGTAAACATTAGTTGAAGAAGAACTTGAAGAATTCAACTCCGTAACGACTCTTGTTGTTTGTTTTTGGAAACTCTTTTGACCCAAAGTTGGATGCCATCCGATTGTCAGATTGTCTCCAGTTTTTACTGTAGTAGTTACATCTTTATCCAAAACATCCGTTCCACTTGTTCCTCTATAGAAGAGGAATTTAAGGGTATCGCCTGTCTTTGGAGCCTCTTCAAATGTGATGTTACTGCCACCACCGAAAGGACCTCTTCTATTTTCAATGAAGAAGTATGAAACTCCAGGAACCTGAAGAACATCATTAATAAAGACAAGTAAAACGTCTTCAATATTGACAAGAGAACCAAGATCAGATTGTAAAGAAAGTTGAGAACCAGATCTTGTAATTGGGAAAGTTTTGCGTTTTCCATCAAAGAGATTTGAGAAATCATCTAATGGTTCAATTTCACCAAGAGTCCAACCAGAGAAGGAATCTGTGATAATATCAGTAATTTCAAGTTGGAACTCTCTGAATTCATTTCCAATTGGAGTTGTAGGAATTCCTGTTGCTCCACCAGTAGGAATAGTCAGAATGTGGTTGAGTCCATAACCATACCCAGAGTTTGTTAATGTAAAGTCAATTACGCTAGATCCTTGTCCAACGGTAATAGAAACTCTTGCACCAGTTCCACCGCTACCAACAGAATCAGAACTGTATTGTAGTGGGATATGATGATATGGAAGAGGTGCATCAATGATAACCTTTGGTGGATTTGTTGTTGTGTATCCAGCACCTGGATTTGTTACTGCAATGCTTACAATATGACCATCGCTGATTGCAGCCGTACCAATAGAAGTAAGATTCAAAACACCTCTAGAAGATGTTGCAACACTTACATTTACAGTGGTTTGAATTCCAGATCTATATCCAGATCCACTGTTTCCAATTGAAATTGATGCAATTGTTCCAGCAACAGAAACTACTGCTGTTCCACCTGCAGAAACCAGAGGTTGATATCCAAGACCTGTGGTTCCTGCAACAGAAACAATAACACCGCCAATGGGAACATCAAGATCATTTGGATTATATGTTGTTGTGCTTGCAGTTCCAGTAAAGGTTATTGATGTAATACCAGCATTTTCAGATAAGGTATAATCTCTGGTTACTCCAGGTCCTTGGAAAATGCCATTGATCAAAAGAATTCCATTAAATGTTGAGATTCCAATTAGGTTTGTGTTGCTTGAGGTTAATGTATAAGTATCTCTTGAACCAGAGAAGTTCTGAGAAATATCATCAAAGATGTAGTTCTTAGAATATGTTTCTGTAGAACTGCCAACAACACCGGATCTCATAAATGATCTTCCACTAAAGGATGAAGAAGAACTAATTCCCAAGAAATCTCTACGATCTGTTGGGCCAACACTTGTTCCAATTGGACTTCTACCAAATGGAGCGTCAAGGAAATTCAATGTACTTCCGACAATGTTATAATCACCTCTCAGTTTAGTTACGGTTTCTCCAGGAGTGTGACTTACAAGTGAAGTGCCTGCTAGAGCACGAGTAAGTTTGATAGCATTGGTGCTACCAATACCAACACCCTGAATCTTCATAATTTCATTTCCAATCTTAACCGAATCTCCACCAAAGAATGATGTAATTCCAGTAAAGAATGCAATATCTTGAGAGATTGAGAAACTATCGGATAATGTAGTGGTAACAGATGTTCCTACGATTGGAGTTTGAATCTGGTTATCAATTGAAATGAGAACCTTGTTATTCTGTTTTGTTGATGTAATGACGTGGGATGTTCCAATGCCAACAGAAGTGAATTGCAGCGCCACTGGATTAACTCTCAGAGCGTTTTCAGCCGTCGCTGCAAGTTGAATCTTCTTCTCATCAATCTTAATTACATATGCAGTTTCTGGTAACTTGTCAGTTGATCCCAGTCCAGGAATTGAAGTTGCAGCAATACCAATAGCATTGGTAGAGAAACCTGTTGTGCAAGAATAATTAACTTCTTCACCACTTACAAAGTAGTGATTTGGTATGAATAATGAGCTTTCTGATGTGTCTACAACTCCAGAATTAGAACCATCAAATACTCTTAAGAAAATTGGTTCATCATTATGGGTTAAGAAGAAGTCCTTCTTAACTTCAACTTCAGTTCCTGTGTAAACATTGAATCCATCTTCAATAGAAATATTATTAAGTTCAACATTTTCGGAGATATCCGATGCTTCAGTATCTCTTAGTGAATGCAAGAATGTCTTGACGTGAACATCAATTCCTGGATTTGGAGTAAAGGTTATCTCAGTTCTATCACCAGTTCTTGTTCCATCTATAGTTCCGAGACTTGTAAAAGTCTCAATGTTTGCATATTCTGTCAGATAAACATCATCATCGTCATCCATCACAATCACTTCAGATAACTGATGCCTGTTATTGGTTGTATCAGAAACTTGAATTAAGCAATATCCACCATCAAACTCATTAGCGAAACTTGCAATACCGACAGCAGATGGTGATCCAGATGCACTAATTGAAGTTGACTTAGCAGTCAAGCTACCAAAAGCAAGATTAATTGTTCCAATGCCAAGATAAGATTCTGTTGCAATACCTATTGTTATGGTATTGATAATAGTCGTTGTAATGCCAGGATCAGAATCAAAACTCAGAATTACATCTGATCCAGAGAGATATGCATTGTATGTTCCCAAACCTGTTGCCGAAAACTCATCTTGAGAGTGAATACTCAGTTGACCATATTGTAAGAGTTCAATTTCCGAGTTATCGTGAATAAGGTTTAATTCATCATATACAATTTGATCGTCGCTAGTTTCTGCAAGAACAAGAATTTTTGCTGATCTAAAGTTAGATGCTGTTGTTCCAATTCCAGAAAGAGTTGCTAAAGTAACAGTGCTGCCACCACCAACAGAAACACTAGAAGATGCAAGACTTACAAGAGAACCAGTAAATCCTGTAGAATCACCTATGGTTGTACTTCCAATTGAAGATACAGCATCTTCAATTTGGTCCATACTATATGACAGGGTTATGACGTTATAATTATTCAGTCTGAATTTTGTTGGATAGAATCTTAATACGCTGTCACTACCTTCAATAACAGAATCAAAAGATCCAAGGTCTAAAACGGACTCCAATCTTCCATACTGGTTTATCATAGATAATCCACGAATAGTATCACTAAGAGTGGTTACCATTAAGACTTGTCTTTCTTGAGTGAAAAGTCTATCCTTAACATAGGTGATATATTTTTGAAGTCTTGACTCGCCAAGAGTTCTTCTGAATACTTCGCCAAAAGGAGTCGCTCTTGGCTCACTATTGAAGAGATAACTGATGTCATCAATTCTAAGAACTCTGTTTGAGATAGATTCTGTATAATCTGTCAGAATTCTTGTTGTAAAGTTAATTTCATCTGAGAAAGATACTTCACCGTTTGTAAGATAATTTTCGTGTACTAAGTCATAATTGAAATATGAATTTAGGTCATAGAAACTATCAAGTTTTACTGTAACACTTGTACCATCAATTGTAGATGGAGTCATCTTAACTGATGGTGTGGATTCTACTTGAAGGTCACTAAACTTCCTAAATCCACTGGTGTGGTTCAAACGACTTACAACATTATTCCATTTTTCATAAGGAATTGAAGATTTAATAGAGTATGAGAAGTTTTGATAATACTCGTTATCGTGTATCTTCTGTAATTGATTATTCAGGAAACCTGTAGTATATTCCCATCCATTTTCTGTGATAGAATAGAAATCCAGGTGATATCTAGAGTCAAAGAATATTCTTTCCTTGACTAAACCTTTAGCTCCTGTAATCGTTGACTTCAGTTCGGTGCCGACTTCAAAATCATCATCAGATTCAACAATCAAATACTTACTTGAAGGATCTAATGTATAAACAGTACCCTGTGATACTCCATCTGTTACAGTATCTAATTGTCTAAACTCAAACGTTTCTAAAGTTGGGTCAAATTGTGGGAAATAATGTGAAGGAACAATAATTCCAGAAGAATTGCCTGCATCATAGAATCCAGGAGTTTCTCCATCACCCAAAACACTGGACATACTAAATGTAACAATACCAATTCCACTCAGATTCGGATGAACACTCTTCACAGTAAACAATGTGTAGTCATAGTTTGCAGAGTTGTATCCAAGACCAGTTGATCCTACACCAACACTGGTATTTTCAACTAAAATCTTATCATCAACTGCGAATGGAAAGTTGACGCTAAAGATATCTTTTAAAGTGACAGTAACATCCTTAGTTACAGAATCAAAAGTCATATTTGAGACTCTGATTCCATTTGAGTTTTGAACTGGGATAATAGATGGAGTTATATTTGATAAACTAAAGGTATTTCTAACAATTGTTAAAGTTTCCTTATTAAATTCATATCTCAGATCAATATCTTCAATTGGTTTTTTGGTTCTACCATCAACAACGACCAATTTTGGTTCGACACTGTAATTCCTACCAAATGAAGTTACTCCTACTCTGGAGAATCCTGCAAGTTGCTCAATTCTAAGAACCTGGGGTATCTTTGCATCTGGGCTTAAAGTTTTATCTGCAGGATAGTCAAATCCAATATTCTGTATTGTTACCTTTTCAATTTTACCAATCGACTTACTTGATGCCTCCAAGATTGCTCCAGTTCCAACATCAGAGAAAACTGTAGTAATTCCAGGTACTTTTGTATAACCCTTTCCTCTATCACTCAAGATAACTCTTGTGATCGCTCCATATGCAGTAGTAGAATCGGTTTGATACTCAATTGTAGAACTTGCAGAGTTGTATATTGTATTTTCGGGATACTTGGGCAAACCATAAGTGAATGTGTTTGCAGAAGTTTTGATTATATCAAATTCTCCACTGTAAGCACTCTTTTCGGATAAAAGTTCATTATTTAAATCTACAGAGTTATCAATTACAATTTCTTTGTTGATTCCTGGGTTTTCTGGATTATTAAGTGGAAGAAGTCTGTAGTACAGAACTTTAGGAGTAGTTTCATTGATGCTTACGGTGACTTTCGCATCAGCTGTAACGCCAACCGTTCCTGCTCTAATTACATCAAAGGTTGGATTGGATCCATTAGTTTCATAAGCATTTTTGAATTTGGAGTCAGTATATAACTCAAACTTAAATGCAGGATAACGAAGACCACTTTGGTCATATGACAGAGATAGATCTGAAAGATCAAAAATCAAAGTAGAGTTCTTATAAACTCTAATTGGTGGGTTGACTGGTGAAATGGTTCCTGAAGATGAACTTGTAATAGAAACAATTTCTGGTTTTTTCTTTAATGCATTAAACTTGGTATTTGAGAGTTTAATGTTATTTCTGTCAACGACATAAACGAAGTATTCTTTATCGCTCTCAAGGCCACCAGAAGGAGAATCTGCAGTATGAATGATCTTTTGACCATTTATTAAATTGTGATCAGAGATATTGATTGTACTTGTTGAGGTTGTTACATTCCCAGATGTAAATGCAATACCAGTTGTAATCAGTTTACGATTTGGTCTGTTATACCTTACATAAACAGTTGTAGTTATTCCTGGATTTACATCAACAAATACAGTGTTGCCATTTAACAGTCCGTGAGTTCCTGCTGCAGAAACCGTAACAAGGTTCTTTTCGATATTACCAGTTACTGTTGTTGGATAGGAAATTTTGAAACTGTGTGCAGATCCTGTTCCAAGTCCAACAAAATACAACAACCCTTGATGTGAAGTTGTATCTGCAATTCCAACAAAAGTTCCTGTTGTTCCTAATCCAACAATTACTGTGGATAATCCAATATTATCTTCATTCAGTTTTGCAACAAACAGAGGAGAGTTGCTTGTAAGCGAAATTGAAGATCCTCCACCAACAGTAGAAACTCCAATATAGTCCCCACCATTTGTATGGTAAGTTATAGCATCACCAGTCTCAAATCCGTGTGCTGGTAAGTAGATGGATCTGGTCTCCGCAAAATATTGAGTGATTCCAACTCCTGGGTTAGAGAATGAGAGAGTTACACCTATTCCTACTCCAGAAATAGATCCGATACCAACAGATTCCTTAGGATCAAAGTAATATTCTCTATTTCTCTTTGCACTGAATGATGTATTATAACCAACATTGAAAGTAAATCTTCTTGGGAGTTGAGAAACATCAGAGAAGATTGTATGTGCTGCAGAAACAGTTCCATTTTCTGCTCTCAGGACTCTAACTCTTGAAGAAAGCCTATCAATATTGAGAACTTTGACATCCTCATTATCAATTCTGAGAAGATCGTTTACTTCTAGTTTATCTGGACCTAAATTCCCTAAAAGAGAGAAATATGTGATAATTCCTGTTGCAGTTGAAGAGGAAATTTCTCTATTCAACTTAAACTTACTAGTTGTTACCCCAACTCTGTATGATCCTTCTATGAAAGATGATGTTGTGGATAATCCAGATACATTTAAGACATCTTGATTTAGGAATCCGTGATTTCCTGTATAAACACCAACAAATTCTCCAACGTTTCCTGATGGATAGAATTCAAGGCCAGTTAATCTTGTATTTGATACTGATAAAGTTCCGATTCCAACACCCAAAACTCTAGATACCTTCGCTGCTGCAAAAAATCCATCAGATGGATCTTGTTCAAATATTATTCTATCATTTACTTTGTAATTTGAACCACCTGTAATAATTCCAACAGAATCTACCGATCCCTTCTTGACGTGCTTAATTACAGAGTCCTGGTTTACATACTTATATGATTGATTTACATACTCGTAACCACTCTTTTTGCCTCTAAGAACATATGGATAGGTATTTCTAATCCAATTTTCATTATTCAGATCAATATCGTCTTGATTTGACTTTTTCTTGAAGTTGAATTGATTTGGCTTTGAATTATAATATTTTCCAATTAAATATGGGAATGCTGGTGCTTTAAAGTTCTTGAAAATGCCATCAGATGCTGGGGTTAAGTCAAATGTAGCAAAATATGCATATGTTCCATTTGGATAATCAGGAGTAACGCAGAATCTGCCATTATTTTCGTCAAGAACCGCTTCATCAGTGGAATTTGTCCAAGTGTAATCCTCCACAAAGAATCCCTCTGGGAAAACACTTAAAGGAGGTCTGTTTGCCTTCAGATCCAGCGAATACCCAGATTTTAACTGAGTTACACCACCACCAGATTTTGTAGCATAACCAAATGGACCATAAATTGGGTGTCCATCATATGACCATCCAATAATTGGCGAATGGTTGTCATTCTGGGTCTGCTCGACACCTGCAACAAGTGTTAAATCCTTTTTACCATATAAGACCTTTCCGCCCTGATCAGTTGCATACAGGGATTGTCTTAATTTTCTTGGAGCATATGCATAAGAACACTGAAGTTCATTTTCAATGTTTGTTCCCTTAGCAACAAAGGTATCATCCTCAGTCAGATTTGTCAAATTCTTTTGAACTTCATTGACTTTCCATGATTGAAGTTCAAAACTGAATTGAGCTCCACTTCCAGCAGGTTCTACAATAACTGTTGTAGTTGAAACTCCATAACCTATACCTGCCTTATTAATTTTCACTGACTTGATTGTACCCTGTACAGTTCTTCCTGACGCATCGAGACCAGGACCGATTTCAGGAACTAATAATGCACCAGTTCCGCTGCCAGTATCCTTAACAATCAATCTTGGAGGAGAACCATAACCAAATCCAGAGTTATCTACAACAACATCAATGATTTTACCTGTTCTTGGGTCAACAATTGCCTTTATTTCAGCATCTTGACCAGATAAAAAGTCAATTTCAGGCCATCTCTGTAGATTAATAACCTCAGAAGATCCATATCCAACACCCTTATTGGATAAGTGGATAGAAGTTATTTCTCCTCTAACAATAGGTTGGAGAACTGCATTAAAATTCTTTCCTTCAATGGAAGAAATGCCAACGGATCCAATAACTTCAACACTAATTTCTGGATAATTGAAAGTATGAGTACCAACTCCAACATTGGTCAGATTTTCATACTGCTTTGTCAAATAGTAGAAGTCAGAAGCAGTTGTTCCAACTCCAGTTGCTGATAACTTGAAATTATCCTTATCGACAACAGTGACATAATACTGTTTTTCTGTTGAAAGACCAGTTACAGTAGTTCCATCAACCGAATAAGTGATAATTTCACCATTTTTGTATTCGTGATCGACAATATTGATGTTGTTCAGAGATGTAATAATACCAACCGTTCCACAAGTTCTTTTTTTGGTTTGATATCCATCCCCTTGATCAGTTATGACAACCGAATTAAGAATTGCCTTACCATTTAAAGAGTTAAATGCGTGATTGCCTATACCATAATCTGAAATTACAACAGTATTAATGCCTGCTATTACATCATTTAGAGATTTGTGTAATTTTATTGTCTGAGGATCAATAACAGATACGTGATATACTGCATCTGTAGAGAGTCCAGACAGTGCTTTCTTTCCAAAGGTAGCATATTTTACTCTTTCACCATTTCTTAGTTTGTGGTGAGTTGAGAAACCAATTCTTCCAATTGTTGAAGTAGATCCAATTCCAATAGAACCGATTCCTGTCGAATTGAATATAACTTCGTGAGGTACTGTTATTAACTTAGCTTCAGCAGTCGCTGGCCTATTTGGATTTCCTCCTGAAATTTTGATAGTTGGAGTATCAACATAGTCAAAACCAGAATCTAATACTCTAATTTCTTCAAACTTACCTCTGATCGCAGGGAATCCTGTCGCACCACTACCAACGGTAAATCCTTCTTCGTTAATGTCTTTGATTCTTAAGACTGGAGGACTGACAATATCATAATTTCTTCCCCCAGAAACAACATCGATTTTTTCAATTCTACCAAAATAGATATCATTTCTCGACTTATAGTTTAAAATCTCAACACCGTTAATTAACATTCCGGTATATCCTGCTGTTGTTTCTGTTTTCTGAACATCAACAACAGGATTTGCAATTTCTCTTAATAATTTTTGTGGTTGTATGATTCTTCCTTTGAAATCATACTTTTCAATTGTATGATTGTTAATTGTTACTTGAACAATAGAGAGTGATACCGTGGCAAAAATATTATTGTAGAGGTTTGATGGACTCTTTGCCAATTTGATGTTGTTTTCATCAACTCTCTTTACAAAGTATAATCCTTCAGAGAAACCAAGGCTACTGATTACATTTCCGTCAGAATCTTTCTCTGGAGTGTAATAAATTGCATCTCCAGAGAAGTAGTTGTGGTCTACTCTATCGGTAATTTTAAATGTATCATTTCCAGTGTAATATGTTCCACTAAAACTGTACTTTTGAAGTTTTGGATTTAGTTTAAATCCAGCAAAAGCAGGTAGAGATGGTGAAGCTACAAGATTTTTTCCGCTGTTAATGTCAATATAAACATTTTGAACATTTGCGGTAATATCATTTAAGTTGGTATGTAAATCAGAATCACACTTAGACAATACTCTGGTTACTCTTATAATTTTGTCTGGATTAGATACACCAAAACCTCTAATCAGACAGGTTGTTTCATTGAATATCTCCTGAACAACAAATCCAAATATATTTTGACTTTCATTATCAGTAAGACTTAAATTGTCGCCAATTCTAAGGAGGTTGATATCATTTGTTATTAATCTATAGGTTCCGTTAACAGCATCAATCAGAGTCATTGACTCAACTTCATAAAAAGGTGCTGTATTGAACAACCAGTTATTTGATCTTACATCATTTTCAGCAATTCTTCCTAAAGATTTGATTTTAACTTTAGATCCAATTTTTTGGTTATGAGTATTAACAGGAACATCAAGGCGATTGAGAACGGATCTAATTTTTACACGAATTCCATCTGTTCTTCCCAATCCGGCAGAATATGCATATGTATTTTGATCAATATCTGTACCGTCAGCAATAGTTGCTTCAATTCCAGAAACTCCAAGGAATTGATTAACAGTCTTTGATGAATAGGTTACAACTCCTACATTGGTATTATCATAAACAAAGGTCAAAGTACCGGTCTTTGGGAATCCTAATGTAGAATCTACATTAATAAAGGATTGTCCTACACCAACTTCACCAATGCTCTTGGTCTTAGCATGAACTGTAAATTGATCATACAGAAGGTCAGAAGTTCCTGTATTTTGAATATATGATCCATCAATTCCTAATCTATAGTAAACGTCGGTCAGAATACCAACAGTAATTCTTTCTACATTCGCAACTGGAGAAGATGCTCTAGAAATATTTTCAAATGGATCTTGGAATAAGGTGTTATTGACCAGATCAAAAGGATCTCCAGAGATTGCCTCTACAATAATGCTTCTTTGTTTTCTAAAGTTTGCTGCAGATGCAGAAATTATATAATCTTTAGGACGAACAATCTCTACATTTTCCCCATACAGAGCCTTGAACAGGATCTTAAATGAAACATCCGTTCCTCTGGTGGAATAAAAGTCCTTAGAATGGCGGATAAATTCTGGTTGATTTAGATCTGCAGTTAGATCTCTGTTCTCAATTCCAGGTAAAATCTGTTTTTTGACTTTCGTTAAGAACTCATTTAAAAATAGTACACTTAAGTTCTCGACTCTTGTATCTTCTGAGTGAGAATCTGAAGATGAAGAGGAAAATACTAAGTCCTCAGGGTCATCTGGATTTCTAAATGAAGTAATACCACTAAAACCACGAATACAACCAGTGAAACTATTGGTTGTAATGCCAGTATAAGTGATGATTTCATCGCCAATGCGAAGCAGTCCGTAGTTTTGAGGAAATCCGCTGGTATTGTCTACAGGGATTGTGCTATCAATACTATCAACACTAGATGTGAGAGAGGTAAACCCGACAGTGTTTCCACATTCGTTTAACTTGATGTAAGAATCAATATTTTCAATAAGGTCAACTGGTCCACCTTGATATTCTTGACCTCTATAATACTCAGTCAGAAATTCTCCGATAAGAGGGAATTCGTCTCTTACGTATGCAGGTAACTGACTCTTAACAATCTTGTTAAATTGTACTCTCTTTTCCGCCATCTCTTTATCTTGCAGTAATATTTTTTAAATGATTAATATGGATTGTTGTTTACATCCCTGTAGCTGGAGCTAGAGGTGTAACTAGAACCTGATGGATCCGAGCCAGAACTGATTTCATCAATGATCATTTCTACACTACTAATATCTAGTTGCAAATACAAATCCTGTAATCCGATGATGTCATTTGAGTGAGGAAGTGCAGTGATTTCCATAATCTGCTGCCCATTTTTATTTTTTCCAGAGACTATATTGATTGGATTCAAAACAATACGACCCGTTCTATAATCAATTCTTCCAATATTCTTTCTTCTTATGACTGGTGCAGTAGATCCCTCAGTTGGAAGAGAATATAAGACGATTGATCCTGTTCTTCTATTTGTATCTGGGATATCTGCAATGTAGACATTATCGGAAATATCTAAAACCTTGAATGGACTTGATTTAATATTAAATCCTGCCATTGAAGCAACGTGGAATTCATTTCCAAAGTCAATAGCATATTCTGCGAAAGAATTCACTGCTAATCCCAAGTCTCTTCTCATCTTTATCGTTGTGATGTTTGAAGTGACTGAAGGATGACTCTGGTCAATAATTCTCAAGAATTTACTATACTTAAATCTTGCACCATACCTGTTTAATTCTGTAGATTCCTTGTACTTGTTGATAGTTGACTGAATCAAACTCGATACAAACGGTGCATTTTGAGCCAGATTGCTGTTGTAGTAAACTTTACTATCAGTTTCGATGTAAAGATACTTAAGATCTAAAATTTCAGGGACAATTCCCGCAACTGCATACTTTTTAAGATCTCTTTTGATATTTTCTTTGATTGAGTTTGGTACAAAGTCACCATTTCTTGGTTTTATGCTAATAAAGACCTTTCCATATTGTGGTGGAACTAAATCTTCTCCACCAAATACCGAAATTGACTCAGCTTCGGGATAAATCTTATTCGGAATCAAAACCTCATAGTCATTTGAGGTTAATGCTCTATTTTGAGTAGAATATTGATAGGGAGCAAACTTTTTGATTGATTCTACACTCTCAATCTGTTCTCCACCACTTGATGGGCCAAAAGTAGAGATCAAAGAGATGCCACTTGTAACAACATACTCAATAGAGTTTCTTACATAAGTCAATCTGCCACTAAATGCCAAACTACTGACACCATTTGCAGAATCACCGTTCGTTACAATGTAAGAAACTTCAACAACATTGCCATCAGAGAGTTTTTTGCCAAAAATCCCATCACCAAACACCAATTCATATTGCTCATCTTCAATTTCTTGAACAAAGTAGATTGGTGAGGATCCAGTTACTGTTGTTCCTGCAGTTTCACTAAACAAATCTTCTTGTTTTGTATATTTTACCGAAACTGTAGAAGATGCATTCTCTTTTACTGAAACTTTAAGCGTATCAAGGTCAATTCCGCTATTATTGAGAATAAATCTTTGTTGTAAATTTCTATCTGATTTTACAAAGGACTGATTTACAAGAGATCCTTCATAAACTTCCAATTCATCAAATTCTGCGACTCCATCGATGACTGGAACTGTCTTATCTTCGCTCAAGCTAAAGACAAATGACTGCCCACCGAACTGATTCCCCGTAGAAGCGACTGAACCCCTCTTCAAGGTCAAGGAAGAGGGCGTTGGTGAGACATTTGAGGTGTCTACAAAGAAATTAATTGTAGATCTAGAAGACTTCTTTGATCTAGGAAGATATCCAATATTTCTCGCAAGAGCAACAACGTTTTCTCTCAGTGTTGCGCTGTCCAAAAACACTTCATTTGATACCATATTGGCATTATATGAAGTGATGTAAGTGTTGTATGCCAACACGTCCAGAATTGTTGACAGGTTCGACCCCTCAAAGTCATAATCCGTGAAATTGGAGTTAGACTTTAGATAATCTCGAAGTGTTGTTTTAATCTGGTCAAAATCAAGACCAGTAAAGTTCTGAAGTGGCATTTATCGTGTTGGCAGCAAGAGAAATTCTAATTGTTGCGGTGGAATGTCAATTCCAATGATTCTATAAGAAATCGTTGCATTAAATTCATTAAATTCATAGTTAGGTTCAATGACAACATCAATCAATTCGACTCTTGGCTCATGATTTCGAATGGAATTTTCAATTTCATCGCGTATTGCAAGTGCTGATATGTCGTCAATGTTCTCAAAAAGTGATTGGGAGATGTTAGATCCAAAATTTGGATCAAAAAACTTCTCCCCAGGTGTCGTAAAGACAATATTTCTAATTGAACGGGCAATCGCATTCGCATTATTCAAGGCAATTAAGTCATCATTCAGGGGATTAACCTGAAATGACATACTAATATCCTTAAAAGCTTGACTGACCCGTTGTAACGGCATTAGAAATTACAAAAATAAGAATTCTATCTTATTTAGGGGTCATTTTGAACTAAAATTCAGTCAGAGGAATGGGTTCAGTACCATATTCCCAGTCATCATAGTCTTCATCATTACGAATTTTCTCATGAATTTCTTTTTGATGGACAAAATCGTGTTTTTTAGGTGTCATATCATCATTTGCAATCTCACGAAGCATCTTTTGATGCTGATGATTTGCTAAATTATCCAAAAAATCACTATTTGGTTGCATTGAACCATAATCTGTAACTAATTTTGTGGTTCCCCACATCTCTCTCATATAGTTTGCATCACGATCTACTGGTAAATTTGACATTTTTACTCCTGATTTGTTAGATCAGAACTTTTTACGGGGTTGCTATCCCGTTCTTTAGAAGTTTTCCAGAAATATTCGTCCTCACGACCCATTCCAAGACGCTCAAAACCATTTTCAACCTGATAATATTGAGTTGAAACCTTAAAATCAGGCATTTTTGGATCAATCGGCGTCAAACTATTATCAAAAATACGTAATCGGTTGTTTGGATACAGTGCATACTGTCCATTATTAAGTTCAATTAGGTTATGAGACTTGTGTTCAGCAGGATTTTCGCTTGTAGCCCAGTCAACATAGTCTGGGTCATGGTGATAATTATCAATGGTACAAACATATGTACCTTTCTGAATACCATGATCACGAGTATAGCACTCAAAATCCATACTTCCAATAAATCTTTTATTAATACTTACAACTCCATAGTCCATACAATTCCAAAATTGTAAATTTGCAAGATCCATATCAGGATCAGGAAGTTCTGGACGAGATAAAAACGCGCTAATCGGCAACTTATCATACATTGCTGCATATTCTGGTAAATATGTTTCAAAATAAAAAGCGCGTCCAGGTATCGACTTACACGACACCCAAACGCCCTTAACATATTCACCATGACCACTTTGATGGTCTGTTAAGTATTCTTTACGAACCCATACTTCAACAGCAGGTAAATTCGTAATTAAGCAAGGCATAAAACCAGTGTAACTGATCTATTTACCTTGACCTCTATACTTCTTTTTACGTCCATTGCGAGAAGTCGCTGAAAGAAGTGTACGAGGGGATCGCCCTTGACGAGTTTTCTTAGGAGCTCCGGGTTCAAACACCGTCTTATTAGCACCACCTTTAGCCATCTTAATAAACCTCCAAATCAAATAATACGAGTCTTTTCGTGCCCAACGCGAATGCGAGGATCACACCAAATTTCAAAACCTTGCTCCTTGGCATCAAGACAGAATGAGACATCCTCACCACACATATCTTGCACACTGCCAGATTCAAAGACTTGCATCTTCGGAGCAAACCAAGGGTATTCGAGATTCTCAAATACTCCCTTCTTAATCAATACCCATCCGAAACCAGTGTAATCAACCGTGAATGGCTTCTTCCGTTTTGACATCGTTTCAACAGTTTCGTGATTCATCACTCCACCATTCTTACGGAAATCATCCTCCTCAAGCCAATGTGCAACTGATGTAGTACTTCCATCTTCCGTTGCATACCAACCAGCAGTAATTTCACGTTCTGTGCCATCTTCGCTAATCGCAAGATCGCACAATTGCCAAAACTTATTGGTATCAAATACAATGTCATTATCAATCCACAATTGATAATCATACTCTAGTCTACCATCCCAAGGTACTTGCTTCGGTCCCCTTAGAACATTTGCTCCAAGTACCTTACAACGTGCAAAGTTAACCATTCAAGAATAGTCTTGACTAATCTGAATACTCATACCATTCTGTACCATATCAAAGCACAGTTGTACAAAGTTCTTCAGAAAAATATAAGAACATCCTCTACCAGGTAAACAGAATACAATGGACTTTCCACGCATCCTTTCTTTAATTGCATCGATATCCCAGGTAGGTTCTGAGCTCTTCTGTGGGGGTACTGTCTTTACTGTAAATCCTTTAGCCATAAGATTGAATAACCTTCAAGTTCAATTCTATCAGTGTATATAGTCCTTGTCAATATGATGAGTTGTTCTGTGCCTCCTTGTTCACTGTTAACTCCTCATATGTCAAATCATCAACTGTATAATCAGTTTGCATAAGTCCAACCATCCCTTTCAATGTATTCCAAGTAATTCTAAACTCATCCTCTTTCACAGAATGAAATAAACACCGATCCTTTGCATAGATGTGATATACCTTTTCCCTTGCAGTCATAAAAATATCTCCGGAAATTTTTTCTTTCAATCTTATTTTGATACTGCATTATATATCAGCACTACACAAAATCCTAGTGCAATAAAAAACGGGCGCGGATATCTTATCATCCAGCCCGCTAATACTACCTTCCAGAAATTCCAATATGGGCGTCTCCGTCGATCTCGAAGGGGGTTTAGAGAACTCATAATACTTCCGGAAAAATTTTTTGAGATTGATATTGAGAGCGCGTTTTGTCACCTCTGTAGGTTAGGGTAGTTAGGGGTTTTTATCACGCCGCCACGACGATATAACCCCCAACCGCAAAACACTGCGATCACGGTGTTACTCTGAGTCTAACACATAAGGGGGCAAAGTGTCAACCACTGAGCCCCCACTATGTTATCAGAACTCAATCGGATCTGCAGTCGGTTCGTTGATACCTTCATCAGTGGTGAGAGTATCAAGAATCTGCAGAAGTTCGTCGCCAGTATTAGCACGACCCAGAAGGGAAAGCATCACGGACTTGGACATAATAACGAAAGAAAAGTGTAGTGAACTGTGTGTGCCTAGTTTATACTCATACGGCAGGAGTGAGTGTTACTTAAGACTAGAAATCGAACACGTCAGAGTTAATCTCAATCACGTTAACTTTCGGATCGTTGAACTTAACTCCGTCCTTTGTTTCCTTCACACCATAATACTCATAGAGATAATTTACAAAGGTTTGATAATCACCACACTCACGTGCAAATTCATACAAACCCTCTTCATTGTTGATCCACAGAGCAACATTCCAGGTCTCGTAATTCGTCCACCCGTTATAAGTGGTGTCGGTGAGATCGGTTTGGAAAGTGGTGGTCATTTAGTGAGATCGTTCTTATACTACTATGACACTTTACAGGGCCCAGTAATAGTAACTCACCAACGGTCAGGTCTACTTAAGTCCTCTACATATGCTTCACACTGTTCAGAACCTTCAAGCTTAAATAACTCCTTCCAGTCAATCTGGTGTGGGTCAAAGTCATCAAGTACTGTAAGCTCTAGAGTGACCCTATAACGCTGCTTCTGTGCCTGGTGATAAGCAACTGACATAAGTCTCTCCGTGTGTGTTACTGTAAGTATTGTAAGATGGTCGGGAATTGTTGTCAAGTAGTCTTGGGATATTTATGAGGGTTCTGTGTATTTTTGTGCGGGGATTGTGGGGATTTTGTGACCCTGGGAGTTGACAAAGTGCGGTCGTTATGTTATGCTCGCTAAGATCACAAGGTCTCAGCACAATATAAAGGTTTTAGAGAGATTACAAGCACTCATTTATAAGAATATAAGCACACATACCTCAGCACATTTATAAGAATATAAAGACGATTAGAGTGCATATTATGATATTAATTCGTATCATTATCTCAGATTGATAACAATAATTATCAAACAAATAAAACTCTCAGCTATATTTTTAATTACATTTTTAATCCATTTTATTACCTTTTTAACCTTATTTCAGTATAAAAACATTAAAAAAGGGGATGAAGTCTCCCCTGAGTAACTATAATAGATCTAACTGAATTAGAGTGTTTGTCTTACTCTTTCGATGGTTTCTTTTCTCTCTTCTAGGATCTTAACTAGATTGGAATCAAGTAACTGAATCCCTAGATTTGCACCTAGTACAATAACAAGAACAGTGAAGAAGATTCTCATACGAAACGATAAGCACCTTGCCACATTGTCACTTCATTATTATCACGAACATACCAAACATTTTGCTTTTGAAAGATACCATCAGTCAGTGCATTACAGAACTCATTGATGATAACATTGAGACGTGATTTAGTGGTATTAGATTCCCAACCTCCATCAAATACTGCAACAGAAGTATCATCAATCTCTGCAATCTTATTACCGTGAAGATATACAGTAGAGAGGTTATTCTCTTCAGTATAGGTAACAACAGTGTTTGCAGATTGCCAGTTCTGATTGTTATGAATGGCAGTCAACATTTGGGTTTCGATCTTACGCATTGTGTTTCAGTCCTTATCAGAAATGTTCCAGGTAGTTTGAGGGATTGGAGTAATTAAACCTTGGCGAACTTTGTTACGGTATGCTTCTTCTTTTTGAAGTTGGAGCATATAAGAATTGATTGCAATTTGAACTGCTGGATCATTCTTTGCAAAGTCGTTTTGGATGATTGCTTTCATACTACTAGAACACTTTAGAGGGCCCGCTATTGTTGATAATACTCACCGATTGACTTCATCATCTGAATCAACTTAGAGTGAATTTCCATTACATTTTCCTCATCCAATTCATCTACATCAGTCACCTCAGTAATCTCTTCAAAGTTAATTGTTCCGTTCGAATACTTTGGCATAAAATACAAACTACCTTCGCTGTCAATGGTATAAACAGCACCGTGATTTTCAGGGGCAAGGAGAATCATTTTGTTGCAGAAAGAAGAGAAAGAGCAGTTTCACATTCGATTGTTGTGTTACAATCAGATGCACCTACATTGGGATCATAAGTAACACTCTCATTCCATAGAATACCATCCTGAGAATGATAAGGAACAACAGTCATTGTTTTATCATCTTCCAGGTAATAGTAAGCATTATCACCATAGGCAATTTGTCGGTTGAGAGTAGTGCAAAAGAATGTTGGCATTTGTGTCACTTAGTCAGGTTAAAGATAGCAGTGATCTTTGCATCAATCGAGTCTGCAATCGTTGCCTCTTCATCACCATAATCAGCATAATCTTTCAGTGCAGAACTGATAGCATCCCACTCATTATCAGTGAAGAGTTTGCGGTAGATCTTTGCAGAAAGTTGTTGGTTGTTGTTCATACTACTAGAACACTTTAGGGGGCCCGCTACTTAATTCCTTCCATTAAATCACTCAACATTTCATCATCATACAAATCCAAAATCTCTTCCTTAATTTCTTCCTCAGTACAAGATTGATAGGCATCCATTAACAAATCGTGTGCTAATGTCATCAACGTATCCATATCCATATCCTCAATGATTCGCTCACAATAATTATACTTA